>MDTD01040839.1_pt1 | contig 25166 bp, 48 predicted proteins | sample 811221 | NCBI WGS metagenome assembly MDTD01 (sample SAMN05326646, study PRJNA326480) | marine metagenome | isolation source: seawater | place: Pacific Ocean: South West | collected 2011 | reverse complement strand
TTGAGATTTTGTTCCGCAAACACCGTCAGCTTGAGAGGATCTACACCCTGTAGTTTTAGGGCATTCTTCTTAGGAGGTAGTGGTTCTCGCTTAATTTTATCAAATAAGACATCTTGGTTTTCTTGTATTCTGCCACCCTCTTCTTTTAATTTAAATTTTCCTTCTTGTGGATGCCCGGCCGCTGACATCTGATTTAATCTGTTCATCAGTCTAGCATTTTCTTTGGTGTACGGAATTCTATAATATTTTGGAATCTTCTCATCTTCATGTCTCACTAAAAACACAATGTCTGGCTTTTGCATTTCTGCCCATACTAGTTCCACCTTGCCTTTTGGTAGATTATAAATTGGCGTTCCTTGCAATACATATATTGAATAACCAGTATATATGCTAGAACATAATATAGTAGGAATTAAAATAAACATTATTAAATAATTTTTCTTTGACTGTATTAGTGCATATACTGATACTACTGCTAATAAGAATAATAAAATTGATGCTACATAGATCATACTAGTTATCTCCTGCCCTTGGTACTATGTTTCTAAAATGAGAAAATATTTCTATCACGTTACCCTCTTTATCAATTTCAAAAGCTGGTAATTTTTGTATTTCTCTTCTTGTTGATAATGTTTTAGTTATTGAATAAAGTTCTCTATAAGGATTAACTTTCATTACAGTCACCGTGTATGGAATATCTTCTATACTAGTTTGACTATAGTAATGAACTGCTACAAAATATTGTCCAGGTACTACACCTCTAATTGTAATTGTTTCCCTATTAGATTTGATGGACTTCATTACTCCGTCAATCATTACTCTATCATTTGCTCTGCCTAGATCATCTCTGTCTAAGTGTAGTGGAGTTTTTTCTCTGTTGCTAAATCCTACTGGTTTATTATTTTCATGTTGTACCCATAAGTCAACATCATCAGCCGCATCATTTGGCCAAGTCAATACTATTAAGAATTCAGCTTTGACTGGAATATCGCTCTTCTTTGTAATTGGGTTGATCAGTAAGAATGCTATTACGAATAACATTACAAATCCAACAAGGACATTAAAAAGTAAATCGTTGAAAGCTAGATTTGAACCGATTATGGTTCTAGAGGATCGTTTTTTATTTTTAATCATCATATTGCTCTTGCATTACAATTTGAAGTTTAATGAATAGACCAGCTATTAATCCACTCAAAGTTGTTAGCAAGGCAGTACTCATACCAGAGGCCATATCAACAATGACTCTTCTCATACTATCTACATTGCTAGGATCGAGTTCCTGAAAACTACTACCCAACATAAGAATAAAACCAATAACAGTACCTATCATACCTACGGTCATACATGATTCTGCAATGAACCATGGTTTATCAAATTCTTCATCATCTGTGTAAGTTTTGAAACCAACTGTAGCAGTCGATACTACCCACATGGCAAATATTACGAAACTTAATTTTGTGATATCATTTTCAATTAGAAATGGTACGGCCCCGAAGTAATAGCCGGTACCAACTGCGATCACTTGCACTACGGCAACCAACCACCATACTAAGAATTTCTTTGTCATTATATTTTCCCTCTATGTAATTATTTATCTAAATTATTAGATAAGCGAAAAAGCATAGCCTGCTCCTTATTAAGCAGGATATACACGGTGAGAAAAACTTCTGGTGAATATTCCTCTATTGTTGTTTCCTTACTGTTTCCAGTAAGTATTATTTTGTAGGGTTTGTATTTTCTAATTATAGGTTGTATTTCTTTTACATAACCGCATAGCTGGTATGCAATATATTCGCCAATGTATTTTAAGTTAGATTCAATCTTTAAACTCATTGTATAATATATCTGTTACGTAATCACTATTAGTAATCATTCCCAATCTTGTATAATCATCAGCTTTAATAAAGTATTCGTAGAACTGATTGTACAGATCGAGATTACTGGTAACTGCTAATTGTTTACACACATATTTATAATAATCAATACTAGAAGTTTTATCGTTGACTAATAACTTACTAACATCAATTGTTATATCATTTATTGCAGAAGTATCTTCGTCAATTTCTATATCAAAGAAGTCCTTCTTAAATTCTTCTGTTCCTTTTTCTACTGCATAGTCAAAACCTTTTTCGTTTGCTATTTCTACTATTGTCAAAGGTTTGTCTTTAATAAAATCTATTGCTGATCCAGGATCTTTTGGATTAATTTTATTTCCGATTACATTTAAAGTTTCTAAGAATGTCATGTCTTCCAAATCAAATGTTCTTCTTATTCTGCCCAAATTAGTTTCATTTATTAAAGTTGTATTGCTTCTATTTTTAAATCTTTTATTAAACTCCCATACATAGTAAGCAATGGGTTGTTTTACAAAAAATTTACGTTGACTGTTATCGTCTATCCATAATCCTGGAAATACACTAGCAGGTAACATAAAAGTGAAATTACTTTCCAGTATTGGATTACGTTCTATATCATAACAATCTGAGAGCCTTTCTCTGATTATGTCAATAAAATTATCTTCTTTCATGATAAATCTAAAGTTAGGATCCAAATGAGGTAAACCAATAATACCTTCTTTGTTTCTATATATGTAAATGGGCTTATCCCATATATCATTTATTTTTTGAGGTAAGCAACCTGTTTCATCTGAATAAGTAATAAGGTGATCAACAATACTAGATTGCCCTACTGTCTTCTTATAGTTTATGTTAAAGATTAAGTTACTTATTGTCATTAAGTGTCCTTGAGATTTCTATCAATGTGGCACTTAAATTTATTTCAGGATCTGCTACTTGAGTATGTTTTATCATACCTTCTCTGATCGCTAGTACACAAGAATCATATTGAAAATCATTCTTAGTATATAAGTCTAAATTCTTGTAGAGCCAAGTAAAGATATCATTATATTCATCTGCTCTAGCACTTTTAATAATCAATTTACGTGCATCAATTATTCTACCTGCTTTAAATAGTTCTACCATCTTAAGACGCCATTCGCTTGTATTTGAATCCTCATCTGGCATAACAAGATTGTTATCTACAATAGTCATCTGTACTGTATTAATAGTTTTACGTAAATCAGGATAGTTAGCTCTAACCATTGCGTCTAGTGTTTCAATATCAAACTTGACTTTGTTATCTGCAAGTATTTCACCTACACGTAAAGTAAAATCATTTTGATCAAGTTGTTCAATATGAAATCCTTGACATCTACTATGAAGTGCTGGAATAATCATATTAGGATAGTTACAAGTTAAAATAAATCTTACACTAGCATGATATTGTTCCATCACTCCACGTAGGGCCGCTTGACCCTCAGGACTAATATGATCTGCTTCATCTAGCAAAATAACTTTAAACTCACCCCAAGGCATAGTTTCACTAAATGCACTGATACGTTTACGAATCATCTCAACGCCATTATCTCTACTAGCATTGATATACAGTACATCATTCTTTTCTACTTTAAGTTCATTTATAAGAACTTTGGCTAATGTAGTTTTACCTGTACCTGGGCTACCACTAAAAAGCAGATGCGGAATACCACCATCATCTATCCAGTTCTGTACCTGTTTTCGTTGTGCCTCATCACGAAATACATACGTACTGATATCTGTTGGTCTATATTTTTCTACCCAAAGGTCTTTAGCCATATTATAATCTTCCTTCTCTTTTTAAAATTTGTACCCATCTATCATGCAGATAATTTACAGTTTCATCTACATCAATTTGAAACTCACTTAACTTTGTATTATATGTTAATTTCTTGTATACGTCAATGGTTTTCATAAGAACATCTTTAATTTCTTCCTTGTTAAGATGATCTATGTGAGTGTCATGTGCCTTAACACATTCTCTCACAAGATGATTACCAATCCCATCAGAAGTATGTTCATTACCAAGTAAGCAATCATCCCAATCTATAAAACAGACATCTCCATTATCTCTCATCATTGCATTTCCAGCCGACAAATCAAAATTTCCATAAGGAAATATTTTTATGGCCATGTCTATATATAATGGTAATACGTGTTTCAGTATGGCATCTATATGTTTTAGTTCTTCTACTATATTACCTCTTTTGGTTAACTTGCTACCAAAAGGATTATATACGTAATTTAATTTCTCCATTTGATAAGTCAGATATAGATTGCTTCTGTCATTAAAATTATTTTTCCATATCTCACTCTTTTCTTCTATTCTGTGGTTGATTATAAATTTAAAACCACATACTTTGTTTATTAAATCTATCTGTTTGTTAACTGTGGAGTGAGGTCCTGGAAAATAAGGAATAGTTTTAATAACTGTATTTTCAGCTTCGTAAACCCATCTCGGAGATGTGCCATGGCCGTCATGTGGAAAATATTTAATTAATTTCATTATTTTTACTGAGTTCTTTAAATTTATTATCTATATCTTTGATAGCTAACATCTGTAACATAAGATCTAAATTTTTATTAGCATATTGCTTTTTAATATTATTATCAATTCCAAATAAATCATAGTCAGTATGGAATGCTTCTTCGTATTCAAGTACATTAATTTTCTCTATATTCTCATGACCCCAGGCATCAAACAAACTATGATCTTTTGCTGGTTTAAAATATCTATGATCTTTATACATAGCATCTAAAAATACTAAAAGATTTTCTTTTGTGTATACAAGTCCTTTACTCTTACAATATACAAAAAATAAGTACATCATAATATTAGCTTGACTATTTTCATAATCAATACCTAATATTCCTATCTCTTTTGTAAGGTTCATCACTTTTACACTATCACCAAAGTTATTCCAATCATCAAATACTTTTTTATTTTCTATCCTATTAATCATTCTAATAAGCCACATTGTATCAGGTACGGTATTTGGATAACCTAACATACGTTTAATAAACAATAAAAATTCTGTAGTGAAGCTAGGCTTTATTACAATCATTTCTTTTATAATAACTTCATTGATTATATCTTCTGGCCAATTATGTCCGGCTAATATTTTTTGTTCAGGAAGTATCGGTTGCTTTGTACCATAGAAATATCTTCCATCGCTTATCGAACGGTACTCGTTGTTAGTGGAATTTTTTATTATATTATTTCCTGGCAATAATTGATCAAGAATAAAGAATCCTCCACCGCCTGCGGCCCACAAGATTGCTTTTTCAAATATGTGTTTAGTCTTCATATAAACTATTTTCTTTGTGCATAGCAACAAGTTCTTCCCACGGTAGGTAACTGTTTACTTGAAAAAATATTCTGTCAGTTTCATTTACAGGAACTCCATGTTCTATCTTTGCATTTATTATCGTAACACCTGTATACGTATATTCAAATAATTTGTTTTTATCTTTATCGTAATATACTATAGGACTTGGATCATCAGTAAGTGGAAACATAACTACCGCAGTTCTTTTTGGATCAATGTGTGATGGCATAACTCCACCAGCTAATACTTTAGTAAACTTACAATCAGTTTTAAAATTAAATTTTTGTAATAGCTTGTCTACTTCGGGACTTTTGAATTCCATTAGATCATAATAATAACATTCTTTACCTGTATCGAGATTCCTAGAACCTTTGAAGTAATAGTTACCTTTATATTTTTCGTTATTATGTTGTATGTCAATTAATGCTTGACGATTGTATTTGAAATTAGGCAGAGAAAGTATATATCTATCATCCATTAAATAAGCTACTCACACTCTCTTCATTTGTAACACGTCTAATAGCTTCACCAATTAATCCAGATACACTTACTACTCTAGTTTTCTTACAATCATTAGGACATCTAAAATCAATACTGTCCGTGATCACTAATTCGTCAAGAACACTTTCTTCTACTTTTTTACAGGCACCATTTGTAAGAACACCATGTGTAATATATGCCCTGACAGATAATGCTCCTGCATCCATAATTGCTTTAGCCGCATTACATAAGGTGCCACCTGAATCAACAATATCATCTACCATAATTGCGTGTTTATTTTTTACATCACCAATCAAGTTCATTACTTCTGCTACACCTGCTTCTGGTCTGCGTTTATCTACAATAGCTACATCACCGTTAAACATATCAGCGAACTTTCTAGCTCTTACTGTACCACCTGCATCTGGTGAAACAAATACAGTTCCTTTATTCTTTGCATTTGGTAATGTCATTTTAATATCGTTAGCAAATGCAATACGTGAAGTTAAATCATCAACAGGAATATCAAAAAATCCTTGAATCTGACCTGCGTGTAAATCCATAGTAATAATTCTATCTACACCTGCTTTGGTTAAAAGATTAGCTACTAGTTTTGCAGTAATAGGAGTACGACTTGCACTCTTACGATCTTGTCTTGCATAACCAAAGTATGGCATGACGGCAGTAATCCTATCTGCACTAGATCTACGTGCGGCGTCAACCATAATCATTAGTTCTACTAGATTATCGTTAACTGGTGTACTTGTTGATTGTAAAATAAAAACATCTTGACCTCTGATGTTTTCATGGAATTCAACATTGCATTCGCCATCTGCAAATTTATCAATTTTAGTTGGAATAAGTGTGGTTGAACAATACTTGGCAATCTTGTTGGCGATTTCGAGGTTGCTATTACCTGCAATAAGTTTCATAAAGCTCTCCTAGCGGTTTTTAAAGTTAGTTCTAGTATAGCAAGTAATCTATAAGATGTCAATTACATTTTGACCATTAATGCCATAATATCAAGAACATCACTTGGTTTGGCATAATATTCTTCTTCTAGCCATTGTTTCTTAACAGTAATCTCTGGACAATTAAATGCATGGTCACCGTTACCATTATTGAACGCACAATAATTCCATACACGAGCAATACAAGGTAGATGAGTCATACCCATTCTGGGACACAGATAAATTCTATGATTACCTGTTTCTAGTCTTATTTGTCTGCTGAAAACTCCTACTCCAATGATTACTGGTTCCTTGATACCATTTGCATTGATATCCATGGAAAGTTCTAAATCATTATTGGGGCTAGGCGTAGGATTACGCCAAGGAGCGATTAGTTTTATAGGCATATTTTGTACAAATTTTTCGTACATAACCTGCCTTTAATATACTGTTACTATTTTATCTGCGATACCATGTTTGACTGCTTCTTCTGCGGTTAGCCAAACATCTTCTGCTGGTAGTAAAATTTCACGGATTTTCTTCTCTGGCATACCAGTACATTTTTTATAATGTTCTACCATACGTTTTGAAGAAAGTTCAAATTCTTTAACACGTGCAAATAATTCATGTTCTTTACCACCTGAACCCCAAGAGTATTGATGTGACAATATACTTGTATTTGGTGTTAACCATCTTTTGCCTTTTGCACCTGCCATAAATGTAAGGATACCACATGATGCAATCATTCCTATACCCACAGTCTTGATAGGAATAGCTGAACCTTTCATTGCATCAATTAAACCAAATGCGGCATGAACCGATCCACCTGGACTATTGATAATAAGTGTAAGCTCTTTTGGTCTTTCACTATCAGGCATTAGATTCTTTTCTATAATCCAGTTCACTACTGGTTTTGTTGATTCATATGTAAACGCATCTGCGAAGTAATATATACCTGCCTGCCACATCATCATACCTGGCTGTTGTGGAGGTTGTTGAGGACTCTTTGGCCCACTCTTATCTTCAAGTGCCGCACTCATTTGAGCTAATGCACCATGTAATTTTTCTAAGTTCATTTTTTTCCTATTCTTCTAAAGGGTTTGTGTCTTGTATTCCCAAGCAACCTTCTGGATCAAGTAGATAAACTTTTTCTTCATGACCATCAACACTTATACCGTTGCTCCATCGTCCGTGATCTACAAGGACGTACTCGTCTTCTTTAATCCAATCAATTTTATGACCTACACTAAAAACTTTAAACCATCTAGATCTAATTCCAGATACATCTGCATCTCTATCTGCTAGTAGTATTCCACCTTTGGTAGCTTTATAGTCTCCAGGTTTTTCTAACATATAAGCCAGTATTTTGTTTGGCATTGCTTTGATCATTTTATTCTCCGTCTTTGATTTCGATTGTTTCCATACTACCATCACTATATTCTACTTCATGATATGAAGTACCATCTTCTCTAGTTCTTGTAGTACGTTTTGTTTCCGTTGGTTTGGATTCTTTTTTTGGTTCGGCTTTAGGTTGTTCAACTTTTACTTCTTCTTTAACTTTTTTCTCTTCAGTTTTTATGCTAACTTCCTTTGTATCTGCACCTGGCACATTATTTTTATAAAATTCTTTTGAGATCTTTTCTCTTGGAACCTTAACTTGATTTCTGTTATCAATGATGTCACCACGTGCATTAACATCAACGTTACTCACTGCTCTAGTCTTTTCATACTTAGAAGCAAGTGCGGCCATATCTAGAATTTGACCTTTTGCTGTTTTTACTCTTTTCATTTTAAAAACTCCTTGATATCAAGTTCGTATTTTATGCTATCTATACAATGTACACCTAGCAAGTAAAGGCAATAACTAGCTACACTACTACCTCGCCCAACACCTAATACTATCTTATTTGTGTTGCATACGTCCACTAAATATTTTAAAAATTTAAGAACAATAATCATTCCACGTTTTTCATATTCTGTGATTTCATAATAAACACGGTCTTTTTCTTGCTCTGTCTTACAACGATCTAATAACCATTTATTAATATTCATGTTCTTATATTCTTCTGGCATATTCCACTTACGTAGACAATCTTCTACGAAAGTATCACTATTGTCTTCATATGTCGCATTGATTATTTGATCTAAATCAAATGCTTGGCACCATTCGTTGTATATTTTAATTGGCTTGGTGTCTTCTACAACCACGTCTGTGATTGGTTTATTTGATAACCAATTAGAAACAATATCTTGTTCAGATACTATGTACTGCTTATTCTTATTCATTCGCATTCCATTATTATATATGTATTTATTCTATTGTCAATCTGTTTCTTTATCATTTTCGACCTGTGGCTCCGTATCTAATACCACACCATCTTCTTTTTTATTTTTATCTTTAAAATCTCTTACCGACAGAACTTGTTGTTTATGATCTTTGATAAGGTTAATGAACAGATTAAGTTGGTCAATAATTGGACCACTCATCTGTGCTTTACTGGCTGATAACACTTTTTTAAGCATCTGCTTTTCAAACTCAATAGTTTCTTCTAGTGTTAACTGTTCCAGGTCCTTGCCTTTATATTGAATCATAGGTCTCCGTCTTTTCTATTTTCGCTATGCCAAACATCAAAGTTTCCACCTGGGTAACGTGATTTTAACTTTTCAACATTCTCTGCCATTACCTCGTTAGGGTCAAGACCAAGAGCACGGCAAGAATTAATCCAATACCACATAATGTCCCCAAGTTCGCGTTTAGCATGAAATATAGTTTCATCGTCCAATGGTTTACCCTGGAAGATACATTTTTTAACAATTTCTGCAAATTCGCCTCCTTCACTTGCAATTCCGATACTACCTGTTAGTAGTAAAGCCATATTAACATCACTATCTTTTTCAAGGTTTTCTAATTGTGCAATTAGTCCGCCCGTTTCATTACTCTGCATTGATGTTACTTTTTCTACAAAATCTTTATATCTATTTAAGTCTACTACTTCTTTAGCCAATTTACTCTCCGTTCTTATTTTCAAGTTGTTCTTTATTGGCTTCAACTTTACCTGCATCAAAGTTTACACTTTCTCCACAACCACATTCACTGGCAGAATTAGGATTGACTATTTCAAGTGATGTCCCGAAAGTATCTTGCTTCAATTCTAGAGTTGTACCAATTAAGTACATTATACTTGTTCCTGGTACGGCCATCTTTGCACCGTTATCCATTATTATAACATGATCTAGTTTCTTGTCAATCTCTGATTCTTCTTTTAAACTCCAAGTGTAAGCAAATCCAGCACACCCGCCGCCTTTTAAACCTAGCATAGGGATTTTGCCTCCATTAGCTTCACTTATACCTTTTAAATGTTGTGCCGCAGTATCTGTAACATTTATCATTTATCTATCTCCAATGCCGACCATATATCAAGTGCATCTAGTTCAATACCATTAATATATTTTAAATTAATGATAGTTGTTGCACCTTCAACTTTTGCACCAGTTTTTTCAATTAAATTTGATGTAGCAATCATACTACCACCAGTAGCAATAAGGTCGTCAACTATTAGGACTCTACTTGTATGCCCTAATATTCCTTCTTGAATTACTAGAGTATCTGTTCCATACTCTAGTTCATAACTTTCTTCTAATAACTTGCCTGGGTATTTAGCACCTTTTTTACGAACCATACAGAAAGGAATATTCATTTCTTGTGATAGTGCTGACCCATATACAAATCCTCTGCTTTCAATACCTACAATGTGTGTTGGATGTATATGACTAATCTCTTCTGCCATCTCTTTTACTAAAGGTACCCAAAGATCACTTGCAAATAAACTATTCACATCATAAAAGTTAATTCCTTTTACAGGGTAATCTGGAACTGTTCTAATGCTCTTTTTGATTAAATCTTTATATTTGTTTGTTCTCATCTTTTGGTTCACTCTTCATAAATTGTTTTTTCATAGTAGGCCCTGAGTCTAAAGTTTCTACGTGATAACCTCTCACCCAGTGATACCATTGCATAGCCTTTTTCTTTGCAGAAACATGAACAGGATCTCTTGCCCAATCAGCTACGTCTTCTTTACTACGCCAAGTAGTAACGGTGATTTCTATGTCACCTATTTCTTCGTTCTCTAAACTAATAAAACCTGGATGTGATTCACCTAAATCACGAACTCTAGTTACATAGTCTTTATATTCTTCGTTAAAGTCTTTTATCTTTGCAATAAAGAAAACTTTAACTGCCATCCGTATCTCCGCTATCCATGTCTAAACCCGGATCAGGGTCTGGAAAATCATGCATCATCGAAGGGTCTGAAACGTAATAAGGATCGTTATACATTGAATCATCTTCACTTGTGATACCTTTTACTTCTTCAACAAAATGTGTTAGTGTTTGCTCTACTCCATATGATAATGTTTGAGTACTACCTGCACAACCACTGCAAGACCCACTCATCTGTAAATGTAGTGTTCCTGTCTCCATATCAAAATCCAGAACGTTAACCTTGCCTCCATGTTGTGCCACATTGGGATCAACATATTCTTTCATAACTTCATCTATGTGTTTTAGTATCTCTTCTTTAGTTCTCATATACTTGTTCCACCTTTCGAACTTCTGGAATATAATGCTTCAGCATATTTTCAACACCCATCTTTAAAGTTGCTGATGAGCTAGGACATCCGCTACAAGCACCATACATTTCTAACTTTACAATACCTTCATGGTATCCGTGAAATAGTATGTCTCCGCCATCCATTGCGACAGCAGGTCTTACTCTTTCATCTAATAATTTTTTTATCGTTTTAATAACTTTACTATCACCTGCGTCATCATTGATAGTTTCACAAGCAGGTTTAACTTCCTCTTCTATAAACGGTAAGTTGCGATTAGCCTCTATGAGGAACACAATTGGTTCTTTTATATCTTCCCATTGTACACTATCATCTTTTCCTATAGTAATAAAATCAGAGCCAAAGAATACATCATTTATACCTTTTATTGCAAACAAAGAATTAACTATGTTTGATTTCTCAGTAGGATTTTTATCTGAATTTTTCTTATAAAATAATGGTCCCTTGATACCACGTACTTCTCGTAATGGTAAAAATTTTAATGCATTCGGGTTTGGTGTTGGTTCTGTCTGTATCATTTATTAATCGCCTTTACCTGGTTCTTCTGACAAGAGTTCTCTCTTGTTTGGTTTGCCTTTCCATTCTGCCGCATCTGCCGGAACGTCATCTGGACGGGCTACCGTTATGTTTGGCCATTTCTCTGCCATTTCAGCATTCACCTTTGTCCAATAATCCAGTTCTTCTGGATCCAATGCACCATCTGCAAAGATAGCATCCACAGGACATTCAGGTTCACACACTCCACAATCAATACATTCATCTGGATTGATCGCTAGAAAGTTTTCACCTTCATAAAAACAGTCTACAGGACATACTTCTACGCAGTCCATATGTTTACACTTGATACACTCTTCAGTGACCAAATAAGTCATCTTTGTCCCCTTGTGTTAGACGCCTAATATCATCCTAGTTTCTTCAGACATCTTATCTGGGCCAAATGGTGGATCAAAAGTCACCTTCACATCACAAGTCTTTACTTCTAAAACTTTAGTGACTGCATTATGAACATCTGCAATAATTTGATCTGCGGCTGGACAAAAGGCACTGGTTAACGTCATAACGATATCAACGTGTGTTTCATTAATATTTATCTCATATATCAAACCTAAGTCATATACGTTTATGCTTATCTCCGGGTCGTAAACTGCTTTTAGGTTGTTAATTATTTTTTCTTTCATGGTATCCTTGTAATAAGTATTCAGTCATGCGAGGTTGTGCTTTCTGATTAAAATGATTGCATGAACACAGATAATCCGTATACGGCTTATTATTGTGCTGACAAAATTCATATATGTAGTCTCTGACACTTTTATTTGGGTTGAGACATCCGTCCATTAAATTTTTATCATTATCAAAATAAATGAAGTCTTTTTTTCCTCCCATACGCAGTCTAGTAAGACCTTCAAAATTTAACCAGTAAAAATTAATGCCAAATCCATCACATAGAGTCTTAACATTTTTAATAAACTGGAAGTTTTTATAATCTATATATCTTGTACTGCTATGATACAGTTTTGTTAATTCAACAAATTTTTTTATATCTTTATCTACAAATGATTTTTGTTTTGGATCTCCAACGTATTTTGCTCTTAGTTTTGATTTAAAACGTTCTTCGTTTTCAAGGTCATGTAATGCAAATCTAGCCCAAAGTTTTTCAGGTTGTGGAGCAGGCATTGCCCAATCGTGTTCCTGATAGTGTCTTCCAAAATCAAGCCAATGTGTAGGTTCTCTGTTTTCTTTAGTTGTAAAATCTTCCTCTATGATATCATAATCTATATTATCATATGGTAACTTAACCGTATCAAATGCCAATCTCGGTTCGAGGATTAACGTATCTACTTCATCCATTACACCTCGGTTAAATGCTTCAAGTATAGCATCTAAAATATTCATATTATCAGAACCACCTATTCCAAAATTATAAAATTCTTTGTTCAGCTTTTCAGCGAACAATTTAGGCCAGGGGTCAGCTACAAACTTGGTTTGATGCTTATGATGGCTAATACCTTCAGCACAATCGCCGTACGTGTGACTGGTTCCAAAAAATGCTATCTTATTCCTTTGTGTCATTGGCTGGCTCTGATAATGGTGTGAAGATGGCACTATTAGCACCATGTTCCATACACTCAGCACTTACACAATAACAACGGCCATCTGTTGCATCTTTGATTAATTTATCAGCAAATGCCCAAGCATGGTAGGCAAATTTCTCTGCTCCCACGCCATCGAATAATCTAATATCTGCTAGGTCAAGATTATCAAGATGTTTGAATTCTTCCAGATGTGGATCATTTTTATCCAAGCATAATTTATGATCAAAGTTGTCTTCTAACCAAGCCTTTAATGGTTTCAACCCACCAAAGTCAACTGCCCAGTTCTTGTTATCAAGTTCTTTACAACCGAACGTAAATTTAAATGCTAGACTGTAACCATGTAATAAATGGCAATGCGAATGATCTGCATTTGGCTGACGAAATACTGCACTCAGTCCAATATTATGTCCATATGTTTTTGTACTATAATAAGTCATTTGTTTTCTCCTATAATATTGCGGCAGAATCTTTATCGAGGGATGACGCCAAAGACCTCGTATGTATCTTATATATTTTATACTGATTAAACAAGTTTGTCAACTCTAAAGTATGAATGGTTATAAAAGCACGATCCATAACAGTTGATAACTTTTTCGAGAGCTTGTTGCTCTGAATCTGCTCTTACCATGTCAATGTGTTTTGAATTCCAGTAGACATTAAATATATGCATTAATACCCACCCTCGTTCATTTTCACGTGTTCAAAGAAAGGTGCCACTTTCCATTCCGGAGTAAGTCTACCTCTACGAGTATTATTACGTAATGGTATTTCTTGTCCTTCTTCCCCTTTCCAGTTGGCAATCTTAAACCATATACCGCTCTTGTGCATGAACTTACCTTCTGACTTTGGATCCAAAGGAAACATGAAACTATCTACTTCTGGAGCATCATTTTGATATATTGGTTTATTTCTCCACTCGTATATATAATCTTCTGATAATCCTGTTTGCTCTACAAATAATTTTACTAGACCATCTAATGTATAATTATCTTCTTGCCCACCTATTCCAAAACCACTTGTCATACTACGTCCTATCTCACCGACATTCTTAATACGACATACCACGTTTTGTATATCATAAGTTTTATATACGTGTAGCATACGTTCTATAGCATTGTCATTTATACCTTTTACAATAATAGTACCTGTATCTATAATGAAGTTATTTTTTCGTAAATTTTCTAATGCCTGAAGTTTCTTTTTAGCACATCTTAGTTCATCTATCTTTTCATACCAATCTTCATTATCTGCTCCGTTCATACTGATGTAACAATGCCTTAGTCCATGTTGTTTCAATTTTTTTACATAACTATCTTTTGAAAGTCGTAATCCATTTGTCAGTAGAGTACATCTATTTCCAGTTTGCCTAATACGTTTTATCATTTCTGGGAGATCTGATCTCATAGTAGGTTCAGCACCTATTATTCTAATCATAGTACGTTTTGGAAATTTGCTAATAGTTTCTAGCATTTTTTCCATATCCATGTCAGGAACATCTCTATTTGGTATATAGCAATTTTTACAGGTCATATTACATCTGTGTGTGACATCTATAATCACATCTTGAAATGTATTATTTTCCGGTTCTTGCTCGTAGTAACCTGGTATTATGTTCATTTATTTCAAACTTTCCTAATAGAGCTATTCTATTATTTTTCGTGTTATTAAATACTGAATGATGATAAGCAGAATTAACAAACCAAACTTCGTTTTCTTTCATTGGGATAGTTTTATCATCTGATGTAAATTCGTGTTCTCCTTTAAGCATTATAATAAATCTGTAAGAAGAAGGATCGTCCAGATGTTTAGGAATTGAAGAATCTGGTTGTAGATCTGCGAAACGCCATTCGTACTTTTTTGTAAAATCATTCAAACAATCTACACCAATGATAAAATCAGTGATATGTCTTTGATTATATGTTTTACCTAATGGAGTAGTATCATCATGTTCAACACCATATACTCCTTTTCTATTCTGAGCCGCCCTGTCATTACTTATAGGTGTTGATTCAAATAACTTTAACAGATCATCTTTTAACTTATCACTTGTATAACCAAGATGAATAGTATCTGGTAACTTTCTTAATCTTGCATATTCTTTAAGAACTTTTATATCTCTTTTCATATTCTGCTTCGCTTATGTTTGGTAAATCAATGCTGGAAAAAGGTTTGATTTTATATAATGCCACATTTTGCCAACAAGTTTTAGCCGGGTTAATATCTTTATTAATCTTACAGGTATTGTAGTATCCAGGTAGTATTTCTGGTTTAGATTCTTTTATGTTATCAACAAAGTCAGTGAATGCTCTTCTGTTCTTTTGAATACTTACAAATACTCCTCTGTATCCAAGTTCTTCTGCACGTTTAGCTTGATATGGCCACATATACTGACTTGCATATTTTCTTTGAATATTAAATCCACTTTTTACTTCTGGCCAATTAAAGTAATAAGTTCTATCTAATGCTCTTGCTATGTGTTTGGGCCAGCTATCAGTTCTATATAACCCGCTCATAGCTAACAGAGTCTCGTCGTCTAAGAGTATCGTAAAACTGGAATACTCTTCAAGACGAGATTCAAAATCTTTATAGTTATCTTTGTTGTGGTGTACGTCGTCCTCAATACGATATACAAAATCTAGTAAACTATCTTTGTAGTCTGGGTTTTCGACAACGTCGATCAACTTGATCATTGATACTACTATTACTCAGTGGTTTCGTTACTTACTTCTGTTATCGTAATCTCTTTAGCCGCTATTTCATCAACGAACGCATCTTTATGAGAAACCCAAGTTGCTTCATCAACATATGTCAAGACTATTCTAACACCAGTACCATCTTCATTAAGAGTGATGCTACTATCGGTAATGTAGTTAGTATTTTCTGTACCAAGTAAACCATGCTCAGCAAGGAATTCATCTGCGTTCGCATAGGTATTTTCGTTCTTGGTTACAACATCAACTGTTCTTACAAAAGCCATTTTAATCTCCTTAAATACGCCTATTGACGTAATTCTATATATACTATACTATTTATCATATAATGTCAATCAATCATTGACAGATAAATAAGTATGTATATAATTAGAATATCATGATAGTGAAACGAGATCCTGGAAAAAGAGATATTGAGTTTTTTGGCTATATCTGTCAAGATATGGGCTATATGAATAATGCTGATCTAGACGCAATGAAATATGACTGGGTTAAAAAGCATAAAGGAGAATGGTGGGCAGTTTACCATAACGACATTATCGTTTCAATGGCTGGTTGCCATGAATTTCATGATGGACATAGAATGCTTTTTCGAGGCGTTCAAACTATGCCAGCACAAACAGGATTGAGTAAACAACATATGACAAGTATACCTTGGAAGTACATACTTCCAGATCAATTAGAATGGGCAGGTAGCTCAGAAACAAAACCTGCATATATTACTACCAATGTAGAAAATGATGCAAGTGGAAAAATGAATAGAACAAATAAACTATTTCATTTATTAGCTAAACAAGGAATTGTTGAACTCTTTGCTGAAGAAGATATATATGGACAACGTCAATCAGTATGGAAATTAAACATAGAGAAGTATTATGAAACAATGGTTTGATTGGAAACATTTAGGGATAGCAGATTCCTTAAATAAAAGACCAAAGAAAAATCCTGTGGTACATTATTTTATACATATGTACATAGGATTCAGAGAAGGTGGTAAACAGTTGTTTATGGCATTTGCTAGTTTTATTCATGCTATATTCCCACCATTATTTAATTTTAAATTATTAGAAATGATTATTGACCAGGCAATAGGTCTTCACAAATATTTGCCACAACACCCAGACTGGAAAAAATTGAAAGATGAACTTAATAAAGATTCTAAATGAAGGAACAACAATTTACACTAGCGGTACAACAGGTCCTAGTAAACCTATACATCAGCCTGTGGAAAAAATCAGGGCGGCTAACAGAATAGCTAGAGATGTTCAGATGATTACAAAAGACAGCAAAGTATATACCGTGTGTAGTATGGATCATGCAGGAGGCTTACTTGCACAAACATTACCTGCTATAGAAGTGAAAGCACAGGTTCACATGGAAACCTTTAATCCGTTTAAATGGATTAAAAACATAAAAGATTTCACTCATAGTCATTTAACTCCTGCTATGGCAAAAGCAATTACTAAAACTAAAAGTTGGAAAGATATAAGTCTGACAGGAAAAATTATTGTTTGTGGCAGTGACAGAGTTCCTGCGGATACAATCAATATGTTTGTGGACAAGGGTTGTACATTCATAACAAATTGGGGTATGAGTGAAGTTGGACCCATAGCTATTAATGAAACATTTACTCCATCTAGTTCAGAGGCTTTTGATATAGAAATTGACGGTAGAACTTGTACATTAATTGGCAATGAAGTTTTTGTAGATGTAAAGTTATCAGAATGGGATGTGCTGTCTGTGAATGGTGATATATGTGTGTATGATGACTGGTTTGAAACCGGAGATGTAATTAAAGAAAAGGATGGAAGATATTGGTATTATGGCAGAAAAAATTCGTAAAGAAAAAGATAAATGGATATTTGTTAGCTTTGAACAAGGTGCTAGTGGCCACAAGTTAGCTAGAGTATTAGCCACGATGCCCTGTATGTATTGGTACAGTTGTAAAGAAAATGGAACTAATCCTTGGAATGTTGGTGTCGTAGATAAACATATTAGACAACGTAAATTAAGTAGATTTCACTTTGATAGAATTACTCCCAAGGGTAAGCTACCACCAACACATGACTACGTAGAAAAATACATACCAAACGAAAAACAATACTACAAGATGTTTGATAAGTTGTTTATAGAAAATGGTGGACAAGATATATTCAACGATGGTAAGAGAGTGATTTATTGTACTCATAGTATGCCAGGTAAGTTGTTAGAACACTTTCCTAATGCATTAATTATTAACATTATACATGAGCCAAAGGCTACCACAAAAAGATGGATGGAAATTGTAAAAGAGTTTCCAGCATACGTAAGACACAAAGGTGTAGTTTCTGAAGATAACAAATACTTAAAATATTTAGAAATACTAAAAGGTAGAAAACAAGATCTAACTTTAGCAGATGTATGGGCTTTTGAAAGAAAGAAAAAGTTCTGGCAAGACAAATATGAACCTATTCTCACAAAAGAAATATATGCTAGAATGTTTTCTAATAGTGTTTTTAGAAAAACAATTAAAGATGAACGTGTTTTCAATACCACACTAGATATAAACTACAAAGAAATCAAAGGGTGGCTTGATGAAAGACTTTAGTAACATAATATGGATGACTGGTGCTCCTGGTAGTAAATGGAGTGCCGCGAGTTGGGTATTAAGTGAGATACCAGAACTTAAAATAGATAAAGGTGATCGAACTCCAGAAAGATTATTACAACATGATACCAGATGGGGTAATGTTCGTCATACTGGTGTTTACTTTGGCCCAGGTAATGAACTAGGAAAAAACTTTCACAACATTAATACAATGTCAAAAGATGAGATATTTAACGAAATAATTCAAGCATGGCCTGTATGGAATTACTTAAAAAATTATATTGTCAGATGTCATCAGTTTATATATAACATAGATTGGATGATAGAGATGTTTCCTGAAAGTAAATTTTGTATTGTTACAAGACCGCCTGAGGCCTGTTTTGCTGGTTGGACCAGTGTTGGAGGACCAGATACGCCTTATCCTCATTATAAAGAATTTTACAAGAACGAAGAATACGGAAAAGAGAAATTAAAAGAAGAAGTATTTTTAGCTAGAAAAGCTATATATGAATATGGGCTAGATACTCATATCGCAAGTCTGGGGCATTTTAAAAATAAATGGAATATTAATCCTACGCCAGACACACCATTGGATAATCATATAAAACATTTAGAAGGTTACAGATGGGATAGTAAAGATCCACTTATGGGATTAAAACATGATGTTACTATTTCTTATTTGAACTTCTAATAACATCAATCACTTTACCTTTATCATTGAACTCAAATATGGTATTACCTATTTGTATATTATCATGTTGTAAATCTTGCCAAGCATCAATTGAATAACCTCTCCACATCTTTTTATGATGTGCAAAGTCAGGACCTTCACTGAATCTAATAAATTTCCAAGGCTTGTCAGTTTTTACATGACTCCAATCCCATTCTCTATCTCTACGTTTGGTCCATATCTGTTCCTGTTTATCTTTTGGGAAAGCTTCGTATAATTCAAGATGCCATTTTATTTGATCTGGTCTTAGCATTATTTCTCTGTCAAATTGTCTTTTATTTTTTATTTCAAAACAATCTCCTGGCGGAATAAATTCTGGCTCATTAAAATGAGTGTATATGCATTTTATTTGATTATAGCCACATAACCATAATGCCTGTAATCTTCCGCTACCAGGATGAACTCTATATCTATCGTTCCAAGGTTCGTGTATTATCTGTGGGTAATATAATAGTTCATTAAACTGTACAAGTTCAGTTAAAAAGAATAATTTACTAACATCTTCACAAATATCTCTATAACCCATATCATTATCAAATGTATCTGATTCGGAAAATTCCATTACTGCATCAAATGGTAAATCTTTAAACTGCTCTAATAGTTTTACTATATCACTACCAGGGTCATGCAATATATCCCAATTAACATATGAAGAGGCTACGTAACCTCCCATACTTCTATGTTCATCTAGCCATTTGGTAAAAGGATCTACTCGCATAAATGACCAGCCAAGTTAGTATGCCAATCTGGCCCAGGATGATCATTATCTCTGGCAAGTGGAAATTCGTCTTTTGGAAAATCAAATATTGTTGCCTGATTAAGTTCAATATTATATGTGGAACAGTAATGAGTTAATAGTATTTTATTTTTTGTAAAGTTATATTGATCAGCTTTATCATTACTTAACTCTAAATAACTGCTACGCCAAGTTTTATTTTTAAATTCTTCGTCTAGTGTTTTTGTTGACATATTTCTGTACTTTTCTAACCCACCTGTTTCATTTGTGTGTTCTCTTCTATGTGGAAATGTCCATAGTACGTATATTTCGTTTGGTTTAAAAGTTTCGCAATAGCTTATAGCAAGTCTAGTAATCATATCGTTACTAGCACCATTTTGTCCACAATTAGCCGCACCTATCAATTTTGGCCAGGGATTGTTAACTCCATATCCAAATGTATAACTGCAACCAAATGCCGCTGATTGTTTTTGACCTGGAAGGATATCATCTCTATAACGATATCTATTGATATGATATTCTACATCAGTTTCATTTCCGCCTAGTTCTTTTTCGCCGTCATCTAACCAATTACGGCCACCAGGTTCATCATGCCCTAATGTAAAATTACTGAACCATTCAGATTCAGTATATCGCATTTCTTTGAAATTACTATGATCTCGAAGTTTCATTCAGGTAAGTTTTTCTGTACCATTCTGCAAATTTTGGGTTCTCTTCCATCACTTGAATTACCCTAGCGATTGGAACTTGTTCTGTTCTGATGACAGTTGCCCAATTCTCGTATTCGTCTTTACTGATCCAAGATTTCATTACTTGCCTCCAAATAATCTACTAACAGATTTAATAGGATCTTTTAAATATGCATAAGTCTTATCAATAAAATCAATATGAGTTTCCATCATATCTGTGAGTCTATCAATTTTTTGTTCTAGTACATCAACTCTTTTTTCAAGTTTTAAATAATATTCTGCTTGAATCATTTCGTGATCTTTTACTTTTTTAATTTTTACTTTTTTCATACTACTATTTATTTTCTAACAAAGTTCATTTATCAGTCCACCATAAGTATATCAGGAACCCGATACTAAAAACAACCATGTAACCCAGCCATTCTAAATCAGTGATTACAAACATATCTTCCATTATTCTTTTTCCTTTCCTTTTTCTAGACAAACAACAACAACGTTTTGTGGTTCATCTATCGCAGGTGCTTCTTTACCTACAGTAACCATTGCTTCTGTACAATCAGCAACGGAGTTAAAATCAGCAACCTTGTGGGCAGTAACATTGCCAGTTGAGGTTGCCATTACTATTACAAGTAGCCATTCAGCCATTAGTTCCACCTATAAAATATATGTGTTCCTACACTAGTGATCTTTGCCATTCCCCTATCATGTCTCCAAGCTGGTTTAACGTAATTGGTATGATAATGTGTACTACCTTCTGTAATATCAACTAGGAATGTCGTATCACCTAATCTACTAGTACTTATATCTAAAACAAGTAGGGCAATATCTGTGGCCAAATATACTGCTTCTTCGTTGTACATCACATCAGCTTTACCATCACAGTACCAGCTAAACTGACATCTGTTTTTGATTGGCCAATATTTACGTTCACTGTCTGCAACATCTTTACCACGTGTTTTCCAAGACTCTCTAACAGGTCCTTGATGGACAACGCCACAAACTGTATCAGGATATCTATGATCAGCAACACGATTCATAACTACCATTGTTACTGCATACATACCTGCATAGCCGTCACTACGTGCTTCAAAGTACATATTCTCTACCAAACAAGCAACATCATCTTTCGTGTAGTTACCTAGTTCAGTATCCATTAAATATTTGTGTTGTTCAATATCCACTACTTCAAACTCAGGCATTACACCTGTTGTATCTGCGTTCACAGGTGCTGGTGGATAGTTTATTGCGAAATAACAAATTCCTGCAACGGCTACACAATTTAAAAAATTGCTTATGAATGAAAATACTTTATTCAATTAAGCCTCCTGTAACCATTCAGTAAGTTGATCTTCAAGCTCACTTGGATAGTCAGTATCAAAACCAACTAGACCCCAAGCAACATTCTGTTCTTTAGCAAATGCAACAATACTCTCAATACTTTCACCTGCATCTTTTTTTGCCTTCAAAACGTCCAAAGCCTTTTCAGCTTCGTCCCAATACATACTCTTAGTCTTTGACATTAAGCAACCTCCTCAGTTTTACCTTTGATTAATGAATTAGAAAGTTTTGTTCTAATTCCAAAATTATCTTTTACAACGGTAGTAGTAGGATTAATTTTAACAATTTCACCCTGCTTTACCTTACCTCTGTATTCCCAATCGATCATATCACCAATCTTAAGACCTCTTTTATTCTGAGATCCGATATACCTAGAATGAAGTTTCCAAGCATCTGCCAGTTCATGCATATCTGCATTGTTCTGGATCTTCCTTAATGCGTCAATAGCATTTTTAAGTTCTGGTGTCATATTATTTTACCTCCGGGTTAAAGTTAAATGAAGTTTGAAAGTCAGCATCAACGGTTGAAGATTTAGCCTCAAACTTATCTGCTAAATCATTCCAATGCTCATAAAATGTAGTAGAGTCTTTAAACAATTTACCTACTGCCATATAACAATCTGCATCAACAAAGTTCCAATTAATTGAACCATCAGCATTGTGGTTCTCTTTATTTGAAACTGCTTTGTCGAACTCAATTTGTAAAAGGGCGTGTATCATATTTTATATTCTCCTTTGTTTCTAACTATACTTATATAATAAGACATCTTGGTTGTTTTGTCAACCATAATTTTTAAAATCACCGTCTTTTTCATTGTCTAAAAACCCTTGTAAATACTGGGTTTTTTCTTCCTCGGTCATATTTTTTTCATCTATTTCCACTTGACCAAGCCTATAATGTGGTCTTTGTTTACGTCTGTAATAACTATCTGCCCTACCTCTATCATATGGGCTACCATGTCCTCTATCTAGTGGGCCCATTCCTAATTCTTTTAAAATATCAATACCTAGCTTTTCCATAATTACTTTCTAAAATGGTTGAAATATCATACAGAAGATCACAAAGATAATAAACCAAAAAACTCTTATTGCTAACCCATCTAAAAAGTTTTTGATCCAAGTACCCATTATGCAACCCTCTTGATTAATGGTTGAAAATCTTTCTCATAAGAATATGGCAAATTCAAACAATAACAGATATAACCTGCATCATGCTCATTTTCCATGTTCTCTGCCTGCACTATCCAACGTATTGCAGTAGCCCTATCACCTGCACCTGCATTGATAGTATCAGTAACTCTTTTCTCAAATTCTTCAACTCTAGCTTTTTCAGCTTCTTTTTCTTCTTTGAATTGTGCATCGGCTTGTTTAGACCAATAGTCTACTTCTTTCTGAAATTCTTCATCAGATGCATCACTTAAATCAGCAACAACACTACGAGCATAACTCTTACTAGTACAATAAGAGATAGTCTCGTATAGAGATTCACCATCTAAATACCTGTCTAATTGTGCAGGTGTATAGATATCGTATTCTGCCCAATGTGCTGGATCAGTAACTAGCATACCACCAAAACGATTTTTAGGATCTTCATCAACCCACTTTTGCATTTTTGCATTTTTTGCTTCGATGTGCTTTACTAGTTCCATTTTTTGCATCTCCTTATATCTAACTATACTTATATAATAAGACATCTTGGTATAAATGTCAACCTTTATTACCAATAAAAAACCCAATAAAATCAAGGGTTTTTAATCTTTTTTGAAAATTATGTGATTTTTTTGAAGAAATTCTGGTCGTATAATGACTGTAAAATGTCCTGTAATAAACGTATGTATTTTTCACCCTGTTCACTCCAGGCACCTAAATGTTGGGTTAGTGTAATGGCTTCTGCTTCACCTAAGAAATCATATTGAAATTCTAGCTCTTCTCTAAAGGCTTCATATGCAGGATGTCTTTGTAATATAGAGATATAATCTTCTATGGAATGACACCAGCTTTTGTATTTTCTTACACCCCAATTTGCGTCTGGATTTCCTTTAGCTTTCATGTGTGGTATGTTATCTAGATCCCAAGTTCTTATACCAAATAAATTATTACCTTCTTTTGCGAACCTACTTTTACCCCAGGCAGATTCATGTGCCGCCTGTGCGATAATAAGTTCTACTGGTATTCTATGGATTTTTTGAGATTGGTCTTTTTTGTCGTATACTTGATTAACACACTTGTTGATCTTTGATGCGAATTGACTGTTTGTTATTTCGGTCGCATTTACATTAAACATAACCAATATAAACACGAATAAAAATAATAATGCTCTGAGCATACTGTATTTAAAATATCGAGTCATAAAGTAATATTATACGTTAACTATAGGTTGTAGTCAACGATTAAATTCACAACCTATAAGTGTTAAAATTCAAATAAACTGTTAAATGTGTTCTTTGCCGCGGCTTTATCCAGATCCCAATTCAGCACACCTAGTAGATTTTCTAGCTTTTTAGTGACTACTACGGATTCCATGTGGTCATCGTCAAATGGTAGTTCTTTAAACCAATCCGGCAAACGTGTCTCATCTGTGGGATAACCAACACTAGTCATACCCATCGGATTATCTTTAATTTTACAAACGATAGTTTTCATACCATCTGTAATTTCTACTGCATAACTATCACTATTGATCTGTCTTAGCTTGTTCCAATTTAGTGCCGCGGTTACGTGACCGGGCATAGCAGGCTTTTTAATATCTTTTACACTCTTACCTGTATCATGTGCTTTCTTTCTATCTCTATCATATCTATCCATCTTACCTCTATATGCGGTCAAGTTGTTGACACGTTTAGGACTACCTTTTTGCCAACTAGGCTTTTCTCTATATTCTTTACGAAACTCAATAATTTTATCAATTATTTCATTTTCTTCACTACCCGTGAGTACGTCTAATAAAATATTTTTAAGAAAGTCTTGCATCCAAGGTGGCGTATCACTACGTTTTAGATCAAGACCCATAGCTTTAATATA
>MDTD01116351.1_pt1 | contig 25170 bp, 16 predicted proteins | sample 811221 | NCBI WGS metagenome assembly MDTD01 (sample SAMN05326646, study PRJNA326480) | marine metagenome | isolation source: seawater | place: Pacific Ocean: South West | collected 2011 | reverse complement strand
ACGGTCATCGCCACCGACGCATCAACACCTGGACAGCCGAACACGTCTGTCTGCCCCGAAGTCACGGAGATATCGGCTCCACACCCCGCTTGATCGGCTGCTACCACGCCATCGGCCTGGGGGTCGATGCCGTGGCCTTTCTCGATGCTGATAACTGGTACCGACCCGATCACATCGCCAGCCTGCTGGCGGCGATGGACCAGCACCAGGCCGACTTCATCTCTTCCGGTCGCACCCTCTGCCGCCTCGATGGATCCGTGATGGGTTGCTGCCCTCTCACCGATCCGGATCGCTTCATCGACACGAACGCGATGTTGTTCGGGCGCGGTGCGTTTCCTCTGCTGCACCAGTGGGTGCTGATGCCGACCTACGGCCATCTGATCGGCGATCGGATCATGCTTCACCATCTCAAGCAATCCGGACTCAAACGCCGACACCTCGACCAGGCTTCGGTCTTCTATCGCTGTGCCAAAGCAGGGCTTTACAGGCAGCTCAAGGAAACGATCCCTTCAGGAGTAGATGCCCGGCCGGATTACGAAACCTCGTTCCGTCTGTGGGAGGCCGATGGTTATCCGCCACTGAAGTAGAGCGTTTCGCTCTGCTGACGCTGGGACCAGTGCTGCTCCGCCGGCAGCAGCTTCGCACTGGAGCCGAAACGAAGATGCTCTTGCAGTTCCTTAACCGGCCACACGCTGAGCGTGTCGTCCCAGGCACCGCTGGCCAGCAGATCCCGCAGCAGCCCAGGCCCGAACGAGCGATAGACCTTGGTGCCCGTCCGGGCCAAAAGGGAGGCCGTTATCGAGTGCCAAGCGGCCGAGAGCAGCGGATGCCCCGGCGCTGGAGCATGGATGAGCCCCGTGCAGACCTTGGGGTGCTGCTGGTGGGGTTTGCGCAACAGCAGCAGTGGGGTCTGCAGATCCAACCAGCTCTCGACCGGGCTGAAGCAGGTGGTGGCCGCATCCACCCAGAGGCCACCGCAGGCAAGCACGAAGGCGATGCGGAACACATCGGCCTGCATCGCCGGGAGGCGGATGTCCAGAAAGGCCTGCTCCATGGCAAGGCCGTAATGCTCCCGGCAGAAGGCCGCCGCAATGGAGCGATCAAAGCGCTGGTAGTTCCAGCCGGGATGCTGCTGACGCCAGCCCTGCATCCGCTGGGCGATCACCACCGGTGGATCCGGCTGATCCCAGTACTGAATCAGGCGTGCAACCGTCATCGCTCCGAACCCGTGGGCTCCAGGCTGTAGCCGAAGCGGCGGAAGTCCTCGGCATAAAAGGCCTGCAGCTGCTCCAGGGCCGCAGCGCTGAGTCTGGCTTCTGGCGATGCCTCCTGCAGCGGGCCGCTGCTGTTGCTGCGCTGCAACCAGGCCGGATTTAGGGGCACCCCGAGCTGATCAAACAGCAGCTGCATATCGCTATCGAAGCGTTCCTGCCGTCCGGTGAACACCCGATCCGCCAGGGGATTGGGCAAGCGATCCAGCCAGAACGCCATCGGCTGAAAATGGGCAATGCGAGCCGCTATCTCCGGCAGCTTGTGGCAGCAGTCCTCGATGCTGGGGGCCTGGCGGATCAGCAGCTGCTGCGCCGCCTGATCGGCGGGGAAGACGCTATCTCTGGCCTGGGCATTGAGACCACCGGCGCGGAAATAGCGGTAACAACTGATCAGACGTGCCAGTGGGTGGCGCACCATCAGAAAGGCCAGGGTATATGACCCAATCCGATTTGGATCGAGGCGACCGCGCTGGACCCTTTCGCCATCGCGAAAGCGAATGAAGGTGTGATGGTGCAGGCAATCGAAGCTGTTGGCGGCCGAAGACTTAAGGATGCGGCGCACGCTGGTGCCACCGGTTTTGGCCAGATGCACAAACAGCAGCTGGCTCATGCCGCCAACATCCAGGCAAAGCGGGTGGGGGCCAGCAACGCGTTGATCTCAGCCCAGTTGCGGATCAGCTGTGGCAACGGCTCGGGGTTGATCCGTCTGAAGCGCACCGTCACCGGTTCGGGGTCCAGCTCCAGCGCCGCGCAAATCTTGCCGTAGGCCAACTGCGGGGAAGGTTCAATCACCTCCTCGTAGATCAACTCGAGCGGTGGCGGTTGCTGCTTTTCGCTGCACCACTGCCGCAATTCGTCGCGAACTTGCTGATGGGTGTGGTCGTAGCACTCCAGCCAACCCAGCAGGGAGTGGGTCTCGACCCCTTCACGGATGGCCTCCAGATCAATCGTGAGTTGCCGGTCGGCCAACTCATGGGGTTGGGCGTCGTGCGGCTGCACATACACCCCACTTCGCTGGGCCATCAGGTGCGACACCAACCGCCGCAAGCCATTGCGGCGGTGAATGAGTAGATGACGCTCGAACCCTTGATCAGCGGCGGCCTGCAACCAGTCACTAAAACGTGCTGTTGCGTAAAGCGCAAAATTCTGAGCCGACAGGCACTTCACCTCAACATTGAGAACGGGTTTGTGGGCCTGCCGCACCGCGGCGGCCCAAACCTCCTGCATCGACGGGACTGGCTGGTCACCCCAGCGCCGGGGCATGTAGCGGGAAAAGATCTCGTTCTGCGCCTGGATCTGGCTGTGCTGGTTGAGCAACGAACCGAGAACGCTGCTGCCACAACGCCCCTGATGCCAGGTGGCCAAACCGATCATTGCTGCCCCTGAGGCGCTGCAGGCTGGAACATGAACATCGAATAGATCACGTTGCGGCGCATGTTCGTCATCATCTCCAGGAACATGTCGTAACCCTCGTTCTTGTATTCGATCAGGGGATCCTTCTGGCCGTAACCGCGTAAACCCACGGATTCCCGGAGAGCATCCATGGCCTGCAGATGTTCGCGCCAGAGCGTATCGATCTGCTGAAGGATGAAGAAACGCTCGGCCTCCCGCATCAGCCCGGGGCGTTGCTGTTCGATCTGGCCTTCTTTGAGGTCGTAAGCATTGCGCAGTTGCTCCTGCAGGAAGGCCTTGAGTTCCTCCATGCCAAGGCCCTGCACCTGCTCAGGGGTGAGGTCTTCCAGCAGATAGATGAATTCCTTCACCTTGCCCACCAGCTGTTCAAGATCCCATTCCTCCGGCGGAAGATCCGGATTCACATAGGCCTCAACGATCTCACCCATCGTGCGTTCGCCATAGCCGATAACCTGTTTCTTGAGAGCACGGCCATCGAGAACCCGACGCCGCTCGGAATACACCGCCCGACGCTGATTGTTCATCACCTCGTCGTACTCAAACACCTGCTTGCGGATGTCGTAGTAGTACGTCTCAACCTTTTTCTGAGCACCTTCAAGAGAGCGGGTGAGCATGCCGGATTCGATCGGCATGTCTTCCTCCACCCGGAAGGCATTCATCAGACCAGCCACACGGTCGCCCCCGAAGATCCGCAACAGGTTGTCGCCCAGCGAGAGGAAAAAGCGGGTGGAACCGGGATCGCCCTGGCGACCGGCCCGACCACGCAGCTGGTTGTCAACCCGGCGTGATTCATGCCGTTCGGTGCCGATCACATGCAAACCGCCCGCCTCACGCACACGGGCTTCTTCCTCCTTCACTACCGCGTCGTATTCCGCCTTCACCCGGGCAATCGCTTCGCGCAAGGCCTGGATCTGGGGATCTTCGGTGGGGGCTTTTTCGGCAGCGGTGGCGATCCGTTCCTCCAGCTCAATCACACTGAGGGCCCGGTCGCCCCAGCCCTTGACCAGATCGCGGGCCAGTTGCCCGAGGGCCTGATCGGTGTCGTCGGTGAGGGGGCAGGGGTAGAGGCTTTCACCACTGCGGGGCTGCGTTGGAGCGGCAGCTTCAACAAACCCCGCCGCTGCGGCACTCCGCTGGAGAGGCAGCGGCGGCTTGTGGTCGTCCTCCGGCTTCACCAGACGGCCGAGCAACACTTCACGCAGCTTCAAGCGGGCCATGTAGTCGCTGTTGCCGCCGAGGATGATGTCTGTGCCTCGCCCCGCCATGTTGGTGGCGATGGTTACAGCTCCAGCGCGGCCTGCCTGGGCCACGATCTCCGATTCCCGCTCAACATTTTCCGGTTTGGCGTTGAGCAGGTTGTGGGGAATCTCCTGCTCCGCTAGCAGAGAACTGAGCAATTCACTTTTCTCCACGGACGTGGTGCCCACCAGCACCGGGCGCCCCTGCTTGTGGATGTGGGCCGTTTCGCTCGCAACAGCCCGCCACTTGGCGGTTTCGGTCTTGTACACCTGATCAGCCCAGTCCTGGCGGGCCCGCACCCGGTTCGTCGGAACAATCGTGGTCTCGAGCTTGTAGGTCTTTTCGAATTCCACTTCTTCGGTTTTAGCCGTGCCGGTCATGCCCGCCAAACGGGGATAGAGCAGGAAGAAGTTCTGGTACGTGATCGAGGCGAGGGTCTGGGTTTCCGGCTGAACCGATAGGGCCTCCTTCGCCTCGATGGCCTGGTGCTGGCCATCACTCCAGCGGCGGCCAGGCATCACCCGGCCGGTGAACTCGTCAACGATCACCGCTTCACCATCGCGAACGATGTAGTTCACGTCCTTGACGAACAGCTCCTTGGCCTTGAGGGCGTTGGTGATGTAGTGGGCCCAGGGATCCTGAGGGTTAAATAGGTCAGCCACGCCGAGCATCTGCTCTGCTTTGGCGAAGCCCTCATCGGTGAGCGTGCAGCTTCGCTGCTTTTCATCCACTTCGTAATCCCCTTCAGGATCGATGCCGTCTTTCCCGAGCTCAGCAGCGCGGGTGAGGGCCTTGGCCACCTCGGCCGCCTGCTGGTATTTCTCCTGGGGCCGTTCCACCTGGCCGGAAATGATCAAGGGCGTGCGGGCCTCATCGATCAGGATCGAATCCACCTCGTCGATTACGCAGTACTGGAATTCGCCCTGCACCACCTCACTGATGTCGGCGGCCATGTTGTCCCGCAGGTAATCGAAACCCAGTTCCGAGTTGGTGGCGTAGGTGATGTCGCAGTTGTAATTGCGCCGTCGTTCCTCCGGTCGCATGTCCTGCTGGATCAAACCAACGGATAAGCCAAGAAAGCGGTGCACCTGGCCCATCCACTCGGCATCGCGGCGGGCCAGGTAATCGTTCACGGTGACCACATGGACCCCACGGCCCGTGAGGGCATTGAGGTAGCTGGGCAGGGTGGCCACGAGCGTTTTGCCCTCGCCGGTTTTCATTTCGGCGATCTGCCCTTCATGCAGAACCATGCCGCCGATGAGCTGCACATCAAAGTGGCGCATGCCCAGTACACGCTTTCCTGCCTCGCGCACGACAGCAAAGGCTTCGGGCAGGATCTCGTCGAGGATCGGGCGCTGATTGCTGAGTGAACCGGCGTTAGCCAAGCGTTCTTGGAAAGCAGCCGTTTTGCCTCGCAGATCCTCGTCGGAAAGGGGTGAGACCTCCTCTTCCAGCAGATTTATGTCGGAAACGATCGGTTGATAACGCTTCAGCTTCCGGGCATTGGGGTCACCCAGCAGGAGCTTGAGCATGGGGGCGTTTCTACTGGATTTGTGGGAGCAGCCTACTTAGGGCAGGATCGGAGTCATGACCAAAACCTCAAATCGATCTCTTTTACCTGGTTTTCTGTGCGTTGGAGCTCAGAAAGCAGGTACAACCACATTGCAAAAGCTATTATGGCATCATCCTAAAATTCACTTGCCTGCGAAGAAAGAAATTCATTTTTTCAGCCTCCATTACGATAAAGGATTAGATTGGTACGGGAATCAGTTTTTAGGTGCAACTGATAAAAGCTGCGTCGGTGAAATCACTCCTTATTATCTTTTTCACCCATATGCTGCTGAGAGAATATTCAATTGTCTAGGTTCAATAAAGATTATTATTTTGTTGCGCGATCCTGTTTCTAGAGCTATTTCTCACTATGGACATTCTTGTAACCTTGGATTTGAAGACTTGTTGCTTGAAGAAGCTTTAATGGTTGAATCGCAACGATTAGAGGGTGCAGAAGTTATTCTTCAAAAGCCTGATGGAGTACACAAGAAACATCAGGAGTGCAGTTATCTTAATCGCAGCCTGTACAGAAACCAAGTTTATCGTTATTGGGAATATTTTGGAAGAGAAAATGTATACATTCTTCCTAGCGAAGCTCTTTTTTCTAAGCCTTGGGAGAGTTTACAGAAAATCTATCAATTTTTACAGATTGAATCGCATGCTATGCCAGATGAGAGCATTCTTAGTGTTTGTGCTAATGCAGCAAAGTTTAGGCGGCAAAAACTTAAGACAGAACTTCTTGCAAGGCTCAGGTATGAATTGCATGATAGTTATGAGTTCGTGCATCAAGAACTTGGTTGGGATTCATCACTTCCTTGGTCATGGTGAAACTAAAATATTTAGTATCCTTAAGATCAATAAATAGTCTCTAAATCTTACTTTATCTGATCAAATTGTTTGCATTGTTTGATGCAGGGAGACAAATTCTTGCTGTATTATGTATTTGGCTCCTCCGTGCCTTTCACTACCATTAAATTAAGTAAGATAAAAGCGCCATTTACTTGGCATACCAAGCGCGTTTTTTGCTCATTCTTGCCATTAAATTTTAGCCTCTTTGAGGCCATAGAGGTCTTTTGACGCAATTAAAAATTATTTCTGATTACTTTGAAAGATACATCATTTTATCATGCTTCAGAAATAAAATATAGGCGTTTTTAATTAATTTGTCATCATAATTTTCGCCAGTGAATAAGGTATGGGTTTTGACGTGTAATGCCTCAATGTTTTTAGATACCTCTCACCGCAAAGCGGGGCTGGCTAGTGCTTATGTATGATATAAAATAGTTTAATGAATGCTTGCGTGTCTATGCATTCTTGGCTGACACAAGAGTCTCAAAGAAGTCGTTATTGTTATTAGGCCAGAGAAATATCATAGCAAGCTGAAATGGGATGTTAAGATAGTTCTAGGTAAAGAATCACCAAAGCACATCAATGAGACAGCGGCTAGCAGATATTACTTCTGATTTTGTTGGCAAGAGGCATTCCCTTACTCTCAGACAAACACCAAGATGGGCTCAAAGTTTAATATTGATTCTTTCCTTTTTTGGTGCTTCGGCGCTTTTAGCAAGTTTTATCATTCGAATTGACGAGGTTATCACCGTTTCTGGTTCCTTAAGACCGTTTTCAGGAACTGGTGAGATATTGGCGCCAGTAACTGCAACATTAGAAGATGTCATGGTTTCTGAAGGTGATTTGGTCGAAAAAGATCAAGTGCTTGCTATCTATGATACTCGTAATGCCAAAATTAATAAGGCAAATTTAAATGAGCAAATCGCTTTAACCAAAAAGTCTCTCCAGCAAAATATAGAATTAAGGAAAATTCAAAGAGCTTCATTGGTTCGTGCGTATGAATTTAGTAAAAATATTTCTAGTAGGTACAAAGTATTGGCTGAGCAGGGTGCTGTTTCCGAAATAAATCAACTTAGTCAAGAAAAAGGGTTGGAAGACTTAAAATCTCAGCTTTCTATCCTCGATCAGCAAATCGATGAAACTAAATTGCAGTATAATCAGCGCTTGCAGACATTGCGCACCGATTTGTCTCGTACCCAATTGCTTCTTGATAATAGTATTGTAAAAGCTCCTATATCTGGCACAGTCTTCGAGTTATCTGCTAAGGATAATCAAATTGCAACGTTAGGCGAAACTTTGATGGAGATAATTCCGGACAATCCAGCCAAAGCTGAGGTTTTTGTCTCCAATCGTGATATAGGCTTCGTCCGCCTAGGACAGCAAACTAGGGTTCGAATAGATGCATATCCGTTCACAAAATTTGGCGATATCAAAGGTTCGATTTCTTCTATTGGTGCTGATGTATTAGAGCCAGACGAGACTAATAGTTCTTTTAGATTTCCCGTTGTGATTAATTTGTCAAGTACTGTGCTAAATAGTCAAGGCTTAGAATTGCCACTAAAGCCAGGCATGTCAGTTCAAGCAAACTTGAAATTGCGCGAAAAAAGGTTGGTTAGTCTCGTGACTGATATGTTTTCTAAGAATGTAGAAGGTTTGAAAAGTCTACGAGATTGAATATGCTGTCCAAGCAAATGACAAATGAAAATCAGGTTTTATTTCTTCACACAAACTATCCAGCCCAGTTTAGGTTTTTGGTCAAGGCCTATATTGCTAGGGGTTGGAAAGTATGGTTTGCATCTCATACACAGAAAAATAAACCGCTGCCAAGCATTAAATACATTAAATTAGAGAAAGGTCCTTCAAAGGGCTCTAAATTAGATCAAAATCAAAGATCCTCAGTGATCGTCTTCAAGCAATTATTGTCCCTTAAGAGAAATAATCAACTAAATCCACGACGCATATATGTTCATGCAGGTTGGGGCCTAGGTGCTTTTTTGAGGGAATTGTTTCCTGATTCAACAATAATTGCCTACAGTGAATGGTGGTTTAATCTATTTTCAGAAGATTTTTTGTTTAATCCGCTTGACTCTCATGTTCAGCATAATTTAGACTCACGACTACTATCCCTTTTGCGTAATCATAGCTTTTCCTATGAATTACAGCAAGCTGATCTATTAATAGCACCTACACAATGGCAGCGGTCTCAATTGCCAAAATTTTATCAACAAAAATGTCATGTTGTCTTTGATGGCATAGATCCGGGGATGTTTTCTCCCGGACCACAAACAACCCATGCTGATAAAAGAATTGCAGGTTTAGACCCTAAAATTCCATTGCTTACATATGCAACAAGGGGTCTTGAGCCATACCGCGGTTTTCCAGAATTTGTTAAAGCTTCTATTGAATTACTCAAGAAACACAAACATTGGCACGTTGCTATTGCTGGTAATGACTCTGTAAATTACTATCAAAGTCCCAATGCTCCCAAAAACGGATACGGAAAACAAGCGTATGAACTCTATAAAAATAATAATCTATTAAGTAGGGTGCACTTTTTAGGATCTTTGCCTCTCTATGCGTATCGTGATCTTCTTCGAAGAAGTAATTTGCATTGTTATTTTACCCGCCCATATGTCTTGAGTTGGAGCTTTTTGGAGTCGATGTTTACAGGCTGTAGATTATTTGCTTCGGATACACCTCCCGTATTGGAGTTTGCCGAACAAGACCCTGATACTTTTTTGGTTGACTATATACAACCTGATGTTGGAAACTTACTAATAAAATGTGTTTCGCAATTAGAAGAAGACAGATTAAATGCTGCCAACGATACAGTTTCTGATTATAGAAAAGATTTAAGGAATAGGCTTTCGGCAAAGGCTTGCATTCAAAGGCATTTAGAATTAGCAGATAAAATAAACTGAGCTGACTAGTCTTAGTTTTACTTTTTTTTGTTAGGTTTTCCTAAATATCCGCCATTTACTACAATCGGTGATGATTCTGTTTTCATTAATAAGGACCAAACAAGTTTGCTAAATCTTCGATCTTTTGCAGCAACAACGGCAATTTTTTGTACAGTCCCTGAGGCATGCATTATTGGGTAAGAACCAAGAACAGGAAAGACACTACCTATCTGGCTCAGCCACCAGTCAGGTGGAGCTAGCATTATATGGGCGTTCCGACCGGAAGATAAACGTTTAACAGCTGGTTGCAGGTCAATTTGCAAGTAAACAACCTTATTTGTGAGAGAAGATATCTCTTCGAGTACTGCCTGAACAGAAGACCTTTCTACATGCTCTAATACATCAAAACTTGTTACTAAGTCAAATGTACTTTTAGGCTTTTTTGAAAACTTCTCAACTGCAGGATCATATGCCCCTACTGTTAATTTGGGCTGTTTCTCCTTAAGTGATTTTGGAAAAGCACCCTTGCCAGTCCCATAATCAAGAACACTATTTATTACTCCAATTTCGTTATACCTACCCACTATTTGGATCATGCTTGCGTTGCCCACGCCGCCCCTGCTTCCAAAATCAGGCCGTTCAGCATGTAATTCCTGATTAAGTTGACGTTGTTCTTCTGAAATGGTGCTCATGTTTTGAATTTGAAGTAGATTTTGATCAGAAACCTGTTTACTATACAATAGATTTTTGATTGTAATTGCCAGAAGCGATTAGGGATTCAAGTCGTTCTAAGTTTTGTTTTGCTGCTTGATGTTCTGGCTGATTAGAAAGAGCACGTTTCAAAAGAATTGCTGCCAATTGACAATGGCCATTTGTTGCGAGTAAACCTCCAAGGTTTGACAACGTATCTGTATCAGCCTCACCGATCAGTGCTGAGTAAAGTAAAAGTTTTTCTGCCTTTTCCTTGTCGCCGGATCGAAGTAATGCCTCGCCCGCTAATTGGTATGCTGAAGAGAAGTCAGGTCTCGAATTAATGGATTTTTTGCAGAATTGAATCGTCTCATCATAATTTTTTTCTCTCTGAGAGTTAGCTGCCAATTGAAGCCAGTCGGTGGCTGCTTGCTCATCATTTGAGTAAAGGATTTCCTGAACAGATGTATTTGTATCACTAGATTCTTGTGATGCAGAAGATTGCCGCTGGACTTGTGTTCGATCAAGCCTTGCTAGGTTTTGTACTGCATCAGCATGATTTGGGGCAATAGACAGCGCTTTATTCAGTACATTTCGTGCTTCACTATTTTTACCTATGTCAATCAGTAGATTTCCATAGTTACTCAACAAGGCGGGTTCTTCGGGTTTGATGTCTAGCCCTCTTTCATATATTTCTTGAGCCTTGGTCAAATCTTTTTCTCTTCTGAGTGCCACTCCATATACGTTAAGGAATTCAGGATTGTCTCCGAAGCATCCCTCAAGTTGCTCAAAGATTAATTTGGCTTCAGTACTATTTCCTTGTACTAGCCTAGCGATGCCTTTTAATCGGAACAAATCAGGGAATGAACTTAAATCTTCACTCGCTCGATCCAACTCGTCAATTGCAGCTTGAGCACGCCCAGCTTGTAAGTGCTGCTCGGCTGCACGTTGGAGAGATACTAATTGATCTTTAGAGATTGGCTTCATGGAAAATCTCAAATTGGTTTGATTTTAGTACATGGTTGCGGGGGGGGCTCGATTATTGGGCCAATTCTTGCTCTATCTGATTTATTGCCCTTGTCCAATCCCCTATCTCCGTTTGTCTTACGATAGATACGCTTTTATACCAATAACAGAGGTCGCTATGGTCGCCAAGCCACCTCCAATCTGGGTTGACACCCAGAATCACCGTTGTTGGTATTCCCAAGCATCCTGCCCCGTGAATAGTAGTATTGGCAGCGCTGATTACTCTGTCGCAGCACTTCACAAGCGAACTCCATCGATCCATATCTTTAAGGGGATCAATATCTTCGGGTATAATGATATTTAGACCATGTTTTTTGTTGAATTCCCTTAGTTCATCGTTGACATTTCCGTATTGAAGAGAGATCCATTTTTTCCCCTTAAGCCTAAAAAGTGGAAGCATATCTTCGAGGCTCAGTGATTTTGTACGTTTTTGCTTTGCATTGCCACCCCCTTTCCAGCTGAAACCGATTAATTCCTCGGATTCTCCCTTATTGTATTTATCTTTAAGTTTTTCGGTTTCTTTTTCGTCTACCTGCAAGAAAGGATTAAGTTCGCCGTAATCTTCAAGTTCCCCAAAGCGTAGCATTGGTATGCTGCCAACAGGTACTTGAAGATCCCAGTCAGATGCGCTAATTGAAGGTCTCTTCAAATTTCCTGCATCGTATATCACTGCATCAGGGAAAGATCTCTCGTATAGTGTTACCAGTCTGTCGTATGTGATGAAACCAACTTTCTTTGCTTCTTTTAGCAATGGTTGAATCAGCATAGTAAACATCATCACATCTCCAATCCCCTGCTCACCAAGTACAAGAATTCGCTTGTCTTTGAGTGATGTTCCATCCCACTCTGGCACTTGTGATTTTGGGAAGACTTTGAAGACTGTTCGTTGCTTGCCTCCTCTGCCGTTGGGTACCCTCCGCCCATGCTCAAACAACTCCCATCCTCGTTGAAGTATTCCTCTTCTTAAAAGCATTAATGAAAAATTCCAGCATGTGGTGTCGTAGGTCAACCTAGTCTTTTCATCAAGTTCTTCTATTCTTCTTCTGTGAATAGATGTCCCTTCCTCGAAACTTGCAAGCGCTCTATTGAAATCTCCTAATCTTAATAATAGATTTGAAAATGAATATATTTGTTTTAAGGAAGGGTTGAAATCACTTTTTAGTATTGGTGCGGCTACTTCCTTGGCTTTTCTGGGATTATCTGTTTCCAGCCAAAGCTCTGAGACGACTAATCGAAGGTTGGTGTCAGTTTGATTGTCATCTAGTATTGGTTGGAGGATCTTCAGTGACAACCGAAATTGGCCTAAGTCATAGAGTGCTTGAGCCTGCAATCTTCGAATATTCTCTAGTTTTTTGGGCCCTAAATTCTTGTCAACTATTATTCTTTCTGCTTTTAAGTAAAGGCATAGTGCAGTCGAGCTTATGCCTTCTTGTAGCTGTAAATTTGCGAAATTCTTGAGCAGGCTCAATTCTTCCGGGTGCGAAGCAAGTCCTCTCCTGTACACAGCCTGGGCAAGTCCAATCTTTGACTGTTCTCGCAGGACGGCTCCTAAATTGGCATATACGGCAGGTGGCGGTGACTCGTGCTGTGATAAGGCAGTGAAATATTTATCGGTTGCTTCCTCTAAGTCCCCTTCCTGGTGGGCTTTAAGAGCAGCCTTAAGTGCTTGGTCGGGTGCGCCCTCGGCGATAGTCATCGGCCTCTTTGAGCCACGTCTCCTAGGACAGTACCGAAACCCAAACAAAAAACCCTGTTGACGCCTTGCGTATCCCTGTATATTGACTGTGCCGCGGACTGGCCGCGGGTTCGTTGAGGAGTTCTCTTCCCACTCTCTATGGCTGACATTTTCATCGACGCGGTCGGTAGTGCCTATACAGGGACTGACACCGCTGACGACATTCAAAATCGGACTGGAAATCTTCGCGACATCACCGTTGCGGGTCTTGCAGGTTCTGACATTCTCCACCTTGGTTCTGCTGCTCAAGCCGGCACTGGCGACGGTGGTATTGGCCTTGGCTTTTCCCTCGGCTCCTCCGACCTCAGCATGGGGGCTGGTGAAGACACCCTCACGTTCTCTGGTCAAGCAGGTTCGGGTTTCGCCAAGTTCACCAATGTGAGCGCTAAGGGTGGTGCTGGCGATGACTTCATGTTCATCAACGGCCTTGCCTCCGCAAGCGCTTCTATTATCCGAGGCAATGAAGGTGCCGATGAAATCACCTTCAACTCCGATGCCACCAACGGTTCGACCGCTAATGGCGTTGTCATCAACGGCAACGCAGGCGCTGACAGCATCACCACACGCTGGACTGGTACCGAAGCAACAAACTTCAGGGTCGCCGGTGGTGCAGACAATGACACTTTGGTTGCTGCCTTCAGTTCAGTTGCTGTAGCTCCTGGTGTCACCAGTAACTCTGGTGCAGCAGTCCGTGGCAACAAGGGTGATGATCAGATTTCTGCCGACATCTTCGGCACGTCACACTCTGTTCGCGTCAACGGCAACTCCGGTGCTGACACCCTTGTCGTAAGTGCTAACGAAGACATCACCGAGGTCAACGTTGCTGGTGGTCAAGGCAATGACTCGGTTTCCGTCACTTACACCAACGGCATCTCTGCGATTGCAGGTGGTGTGAATGGCAGTCTCGGCAATGACACTGTTGTTCTGACCCTTTCTACCGGTGGTTACGCATCGGCTCTCACTGTTGGTGGTGGCTCAGGTGATGACTCCATCACTCTGAACATCAATAGTGCTGGCTCTTTTGAGGCTGGCTCAGCCAACAGCATCCTTGGCGGTACTGGTGCAGACACCATCACCCTCAACATTGCTGGTAACGTCAACACCACTGGTGTTTCCGCTTTCGTTGCTGACCTTGGCGTTGCTGGTGCTGCTGGCAACTCTGGTGGAACTCTTGACCTGAACATTTCCGCCGTGATGAGCGGTGGGTCATTCATCTTCCGCGGTACTACTGCCGCTGATACCTTCACCATCAGCAATCCTGCCAATACTGGCGGTGAGGGCATTGCAGGTGCATTGAATGACGCTGTCTTCTCTGCTGAAGGTGGTGCTGACTCCATCTCCATTGACCTGAGAACTGGTGGTTCCTTCTCTGCCGTCAACGTTCTTGGTGGCGCTGGCAATGACTTGATCACTGCCTCGATTGGTGGTGACGACATGTTCACCACCACCACTGGCGGCCAAGTGTCCGTTCAGGGTGGTGCTGGCAATGACACCTTGGTGATCAATGTCGGTGAAACAGCCAATATCACCGGAGGTTCGACTCTGTCCGCCGGCTTCTTCGGTGGTGATGCTGGCGACGACTCGATGACAATCAATGTTGTCAGTGCTGGCTTCATTGCAGCTCTGGGTTCTGGTTCTCAGTTCTTTGGTGGAAGCGGCGCTGACACCATCGGCCTTTCCATCGCATCAGGTGCTTCCGCTGCTGCCGACATCCAAGCCGGAAGTGGTGCTGACTTGATTACAGCAACCGTCCTTGGCTTCGGCGCTACCGCTGGCAGCCTTGATGGCACGACCGCCTTGGCTGGAGAAGGAAGTGACACTATCGCGATCACTTTGGTTGCTGCCGAAACCGGTGGTGCTCAGGTGATGAGTGGTGGTGAAGGAGCCGTCTTCAACGGTGGCGGTGGTACTGACAGCATCACCTTGCTTGGTACCGTTGCTTCTGCAGGTACCTTCCAGCTGGGTGAAGCTCAAGGGGCCACGGGAGCCGACACCATCACAATCGGTTCTACCCTCGCTTCCACCGGTACGACACAGATCTACGGCGCTTTCAATGGTGGTGCTGGAGCTGACTCACTGGTCTTCTCTGGTAACAACATTGTTTCCGGAGCCGTTTCTACCTTCCAGGGTGCAGGTTCTGCAGGTTCTGGTGGATTCGTCTTGGCCAGTGCCGATTCCTTGATCGATGGGTTCGACACCATCTTCGTTTCCAACGAGGCAATTACTGGTGGCCAGACTCAGCGTGCTGGAACCTTCGGCTCTGCTGGTTTCGTGTTCCAAAACATGACCGGTGGTGACGTTGGTACTTTCAACATGTCAGTTGCTACTGGTGGTGCTGCAAGCCTGGGCATCTCCGCTGGTAATGCAATCTTCCGGGTTGTTGGTGGTACGGCCGGTACTGAGGTCGGTTCGATTGGCATCAGAACTGCTGGTGTGATCGGTGGTCTCTCCGGTGGTGCGGCTGGCCGTGGTGGCACTTTCGTTGCTTCCGGTGGCTCTACGACTGCTGAGATCTTCAGCGCCGTTGATGGCATTGTTAACGGACGCGGTAAGGCAGCTGTCTTCAACATCCAAAATGGTTCTGCTGGAACTATCGATGGATACCTCTTCGTTGATAACGGCACCATCACTGATACCATCGTTAAGTTCGCCGGTAACGGTCTTAACATGGTCAGCCAGACCAATACTGCAGGTCTCTACTTCGCAGCTCAAACTGGTGGTGGTCTCACCAGAAACCGTACGGTGAATGCCGCTTCCGGTGGCAACATCTACTTCGGCGCAGACGTTGGTGTTGGTTGATCTTCCGGGTCAAGCCTCTAACTAACTCTTCAACTTCATACCGCCCCTCACGGGGCGGTTTTTTTTGTCTTTCTGTTTTTGCAGAATCAACCTTTCTGAGTCTGCAGAGCTTTCTTCCTTTCCGTTTCTTTTACAGACACGGCATCGTAGAATCATGTACCAATCAATGGTCATATGGCGGCAGTCTCACCTGTTAAGCAACTTCTTTCTACTGCTCCCTTCAGCTCTTTGGGTTTAGACGTTCTTGCTCAGATCGAAGAGAGCTCTGAGCTAGTTCGCTATGAGTTAGGTGCCAGGCTCTTAACTCCTAAATTACGAAGTCCAGGATTATTAGTTCTTTTACAGGGCGAGGTGCGTATTCTTTCAACGCTAAGTAATCAGCGAACAATAACTTTGGACCGTCGCGGACCTGGTCAAATGATGGGCTGGGTTTCATTGCTGCGAGGTGAGTCTTGTGAATTAATTCAAGCCAGTGAACCTTGTGTGTGCCTTTTAATTCCTTCGGATTCTTTGGTGAGCGCATGGCGGACATCCGAGGAATTCTTGCAGTTTTTTCTCGAACGTTCTACTCCGTCTGAACTTTCTTATGTCTTACTAAGTGCTCTTTCTGATGTTAATGCACCTCCCGCCGACGAAGAATCCTGGCTTCGCCAAGCAGTAAGTAGAGTCCAATTACACTCTGGAAGCTCGCTGAACACATCTGATACGAAATTAGCGATTCTCAGTTCTGCTGTTAATCCAGAGTCTGGTTTAAAAATCGGTCAACAACTATATTCAAAAGATGAGGCTGAATACCCTGAAAATTCAATTACGGGTTTCCCAAGGCGTCAAATATTGTGCCCATCATTTTTATTTCATCCTTATCAAAGAGATGTTCAAGACTTTGATTCTCATCAGGAAGAACATACTCAAAATTCTGAATCACAGGCTTGGCTCGACTCAGCACGCCCTGCTAAAGATGTTCTTGCTTCAATTTCAACTATAGAAGAGCTTGGCATTGTATCTGCTGAGGATTTGTCAGACCAAGATATTTTTTCTGCTAGAACAGGGTCAACAATAACTGATCAGGTTTTTGCGTCACTTCAAAATCTCTCGGAACGTTTACAACTGCCATTTCCAAAAGATCGTATTCAAAGATTGCTGAGTCAGCAATTTAAAAGGCGTGGCTCAATTAGTCTCGAGTTATTGGCCCTTTTGTGTGAGGGTATGGGTTTGCAAAGTCATATTGGGATTGTTAGAAAAGAGCAACTTCATGCTTTGGAATGGCCAGCATTCGCACTTTCAATCGATAATAAAACTTCGCGTCCATTGCTCCTGCATGGATGGAAGAATTCTCAATTAATTGTAGCTGATTCATCTAAAGGCCTGATCAATATTTCTCCAGGCTCAATTATTCCTGATTCTGAGACGTCTGTTCGTATTCTTCTTGTCAAGCGAACAAGTACAACGGCTGTCGATCGCTTCGGTTGGTCCTGGTTTACACCACTCTTGTCAAAATATAAGGTTGGATTGCTAATAGTTCTATTGGCTACATTTGCAACCCAGTTGGCTACATTGGCAATACCTTTATTGATGCAGCAAATCATTGATAAAACACTCTCTCAGGGCAATATCAGTAGCCTTAATGTTCTCGGTGCAGCTCTTGTGACAATTGCTTTGTTCCAGTCATTAATGACGGCACTGAGGACGTTCGTGTTTAAAGATACCGCTGATCGTATGGATCTTCAACTGGGTGCTACTGTCATTGACCGATTGCTTAGGCTCCCATTACCTTTCTTCGATAAGCGGCCTGTTGGCGAATTGAGTCAGAGGCTTGGAGAGATGAATTCCATTCGCAATTTTCTTACAGGTACAGCAATTACTTCTTTAATGGATATCGTATTCAGTATCATTTATTTAGTTGTAATGGTCTTGTATAGTCCTCTTTTAACTGCAGTAGCCCTTTCAACATTCCCACTATATGTAACTCTTGTATTTATTGTAGCTCCACTCTACAAAAGTCTAATCCGCAAACAAGCTGTTGCGCAGGCCAAAACTCAAAGCCATGTTATTGAAGTTCTCAGCGCCATTCAAACTGTTAAAGCTCAGAATGTAGAGACGATGAGTCGCTGGAAATGGCAAGATCGCTATCAAGGTGTCGTTGAGCAAGGCTTTAAGGCAGTTACTGTCGGAACAGTCAGTGGTCAAATCGGATCTTTCTTGAATACACTCAGTAGTTTGCTAATACTTTGGGTGGGAATGATTCAGGTGATTGAAGGCAAGATCACGCTTGGTCAATTAATTGCCTTCCGAATTATTTCTGGATACGTTACAGGTCCTTTGCTTCGTCTATCAAACCTTTACCAGTCTTTCCAAAAAGTATCTTTAAGTTTTGAACGTCTGGGCGACATAATTAATCAGCAACCTGAGGCTATTAGTGATGACGATCAGATTGCTTTGCCGCCGATTGAAGGTGAAGTGCGCTACGAATCTCTTAGTTTTCGTTTCAACAAGACAGGTCCTTTAATTCTTGATAATGTTGATTTACATATTCAGCCTGGCCAATTTGTTGGCATTGCTGGGCTGAGTGGTAGTGGTAAAAGTACTCTAATGAAATTATTGGGCAGATTGTACGAACCACTTTCAGGTCGTATTGTGGTCGATGGCTACGATATCTCAAAAATAGACTTATCTTCCCTTCGTCAGCAAATAGGTATAGTGCCTCAGGAAAGTTTGCTATTCGAGGGCACTGTAAGAGATAATCTCACCCTAGGTCGGCCAGAAGCAGATAACGATGATATTATCGCTGCTGCAAAGGTAGCTTGTGCTCATGATTTCATAATGGATCTCCCTGATGGTTATAATACTTTTATTTCAGAGAAAGGAAGCAATCTTAGCGGTGGCCAAAGACAGCGTTTATCCATAGCGCGTACACTACTTGCCGAGCCTTGTATGTTAGTTATGGATGAGGCGACAAGTGCTCTTGACTATCAAACAGAAGCCCAAGTTTGCGCTAACTTAAGGGTTGCACTTAAAGGTCGTACAGTGTTTTTCATAACACATCGTCTTGGCACAATTAGACACGCTGATAAGATTATTCTGATGCACCAAGGCAGGGTTGTAGAGCAGGGCGAGCATCGAGATTTGATGGATTCTAAGGGGCGTTATTATGCTCTCTACCGTCAACAGCAGGCAGGGGCTGAAGAATGATTAAATCACACTCCCATAATCCAATGAAATCTCTGTTTCCAAAGCCTAATTCACAACCAAATGCTCCTGTTTATACTCCTTCTGATCGTTATATAAATAGACAGAAGTTTTCTAAGATTTTTGGTGTTCCAAAATATTGGCCTTCAAAAAAGTGGGTTCACTTGATTCACAATTGGAGAACTGGTGGTAGTAGTCTAACTGCCCTTTTGAGTGTAAATATTCATGATAGTTATCTAAAGGTTGGTCATCCTTTTACTCGAGAAGGTTGGCCCGTTGATTACTCATTAGCACCTTTGCAGATTACAACTGCAAAGCAACTTAAAGAGTGGATCCAGGTTCAGCCAACACCTGGGGTACTAGCTGGCCATACATATGCTGGTATGGCTAACGGTTTAGGTCTGAAAGATTATGATCTTTGGGTTACTTTACGCGAACCTGCAGCTCGTCTTAACTCTGGCCTGCTCCGTTTTCACCGTATTCCTCTCAGAAGTTCTAATCCCGATGGAGGTTATGTAGGAAATACCCAAGGTCACGACTTCTCTTCGGCAAATGAGGTTGAAAAAGTTGCGCGTACAAAGTTATCGCACGAACTAAATGGGATGACTAGAAGATTGGCTGGATACAGTATCCTTAATGAAGGGGCATCTGTTGATCAGAATCTAGAGACTTGTGAACTCATTGATCAAACCCCTATAACCCAATCCATTTTTGATCTTGCTGTAGATCGTTTAAAAAAATCTAAGTGGATTTATCTCACTGATATGGTGATACCCTCGCTTTTGCTTCTTGAACATAATTATGGTTTAAATCCTTTTATCCATCCTTGTTCTGATCTAAAGCATAACCCGCAATGGAATGGTGGAGGAATTACCCGTTTGCAAGAGTCCCTTTTGAGTCAACATAGACCCCTTTTTGAAAATCTAAACGAGTGGGATGTAAAACTATATTCTATTGCTCAGCGATTATTTTGGCGCCAGTGGAAAGGTGCTGATATAGATGTTGCTCGAGTAAAAGCGCGTACTTTATTGCAATCCGATATTCTCATTCATCCCCAGTTCCTTGATAAATATGATGCTTCCTCCATAAAAGCCCATGCTGAGAAGCAGCTTAAAAAAAGGCTCCTAAAATGTGACTGCAAGTTCGTTAAACGTTGGGCTGAATCTGATTTTTATAATTCTAACTTTTGGAAAACCACCTGATATGAGTATTTATAGGTACTTTTTGCCCGTTGAGTCTTATGACCGTGAGTTTGATGCTAAGTTACTCTTAGCTCTTCACTTACTTTCAAGAAATGATAAGTTGATTGAGGTTATTGTTGGTTTTGACAAGGCTATCACGCAAATTCTAAATGCAGTCAAAGGTCCCAGTATTTTGTTAGATAAAAGTTGTTCAGACATTATGTACCAAAGTAGATTTAAGCCTGTTCTGCGTCAAGGTGGAGCGATTAGTGTTTGTGATGAAGAAGGTGTCAACAATATCACTAATAACTTTGATGGTCTTATTACACGTTTTGATCCTCTAGCTGTAAAAACTTTAAGTCATTATTATACATGGGGTGAACTTGATACAGATCTTGCCCGCTCTGCTAACATTTCTGATTCCAAAATTAAAATAACTGGCAATCCTCGCCTAGATCTTCTTAAGTCAGAAGGTAAGAAGTTTTATTCTTCCTTATCTTCCGGTCTTCGGTCATATTTTGGTGACTTTTATTTGTTCAACGAAAACTTTTGCACAGAAACCTATTTACAGGATTATAAACCTCCTACTCGCTCTTATCTCTCCGATGATGAGATGCGAAAATTAAACGATACGAGGGCAAGGAAGCGTTCAGCTGCATCTTTAGAGCGAAATTCTTTTCTTGAACTTTTTCAAAATTTAGTTACTGGCAATAAGGACAAGTATTTTATCATCCGTCCACATCCTATGAGTGACCCTACTTTTTGGCTTCTTAATTTTGCAAAGAGTAGAAATGTCTCTGTCATCTACCGTGATCCTGCGGAACCGTGGCTCTTTGCTTGTAAGGGACTCATATCATGTGGATGTACTACTGCACTTCAAGCTGCTTTGGCGAATGTTCCTGTCTACCATTATTCTAATTCTACCGATTCCTATTCAAATTCTCTAGCTTCTAATGTTGGATTAAAACTGACTGCCTCTACAGATTTCTCAAATGCTTATCTCAACTTAGACAAAGATTATCAATATGCTTCCTCTGTCATGCAGTTTAGTCAATCTTCTTGTGGGTTAATTGCAAATCATATGTCGACTCTTGCGGAGGGCATCCCGTCTCTCTCTGCCACCTCTGAAGATTTTGTCCTCAACTTAAAAGATTCATCACATCGACTGGCACAACCATATGAGCCGAAATGGAGAGAGTATGATTTATCTATATCCATTATTACAACCAAGATTAAATCTTTGTTGTCTTCATTTAATTTAAATTTATCATCACTCAAGGTCCGCAAGGCTTCATCTGGAGTTTTTTATCTGTCCAATGCCAACTGACATCCAGCTTTCTCCTGCCTCATTTCCCACCCGCTCTCTTTTAGGTAGGGCTAATCATCCTTCATATGGACCGATCACTGCTTATCTTGTTGGTGACTTACTGGGATGTCTAGATAATTCTGGCTCAATCATTCATGATCAATCTTCAGTAGTTAGTTACGTCTCTGATTATATTCTTAGTGCTTCTGACCTTGCAAAAGTATCGCTCCTTCCCTTTGTTGGTTCTTTTTCAATTGTTATTCTATTACATGACCAGAGTGAAATCTATCTTTGTGTCTCTTGCACTTCCCCTAGTCCTTATGTTTTCCTGAACGGTAATACTCTATCCGTTGACTTCGACGAAAATAAACTCTTAAAGCACCATAAATATGACCTTTCGATTGATTCTTTGGTTAATATTTCTCTTTCTCATCAACTAGTAGTACGTTATCCTACGCAACTTTTTGATCTCCCTGGCTATATTAGATGTCCATCAGGGCATAATACAAGAGTTTTCATTGGTTCTAAACGCGTTAAGTACTATCCATATTTGAATGATTCACCTGATAGCTTTAGTCCTTCCCGTTTACGTAATTCGTTGTCTAGCATACTCTCTCTTTATTATACATCTTATGGGAGTGAGCTAGGTCTCTTGTTCTCTGGTGGGTTAGATTCCTCCTGCCTTGCTTCAAGTTTACAGTCAGCAAATATCTCTCTTCCTTATTTTCATATTGACTATAAAGGTGACGTTTCACCGAGGTCTTCCGTTGCTTCTTATATTTCCTCTTTTTTTGGATCTCCTACATCTCATTTATCTCGTTTTAGTACTTCTGTTCGCTCAGAAGAGATCATACGTCAATGCAAGGCGGGCCTTATGACAGTCCCAAATCCTATGTATTTTGGCGTCCCTATTAATCTTGAATCTGTTAAATGCTTGCCTAAGTATTTAATAACCGGTCAAGGAGCTGATTCTATTTACGTTATTGATGGCTTTGCACCGCCAACAGAGAGCATAGGCAGTCAAAGAGTAAAACAAATTATTAGTTCTGCACCCGACCGATTAGCTCTTTGTGAATCGTATATCCGCCATAAGCTTTCATATAATCAGCATCATGTTGATTCGAGCTTGCTTAACTCATCTATCTTTTCTGATTTTGTCTTCAAGCAGTGCTGTGATTTACTTGAGCATGTGGATTATACTGAATATACTAAATCTTCCCAAAAATCACCCGCTTCTCTTGAGCGTTTAGAATATATCGCAAAGCCTGTTCTTTCTCTTATTAGTTCTTACATTCAATCTTCTAGTAATCATATATCAATTTCCTCTATTTATCGTTATATTAAGTGGATGAGATCTCTGATTAATTGTCCTCAACAAGATGCTTCAGCTCTCTTATCTCAGTCTGTTCAAAGGCTCACTCCCTATCTAGAAGGCCCAATTGTCGGTTTATTTTTTGGTTATAAGTTACGCGAGTATGAATCTATCAGTATTAAGCACGAGCTCGAGTCCCTTTTCATCCATCAAACTGATGTTTCTCATCGTCATCTTGTCGAGTTAGCATTATCTCAGCCTTTATCATTGGATACCTGTGGGGAAAAACTTTTTACATCTGCATCGAGCAATCATATAAAGAAAGTTCAGTCTGAAGTACTTAGATCCTTGTCTCAGGACCTTAACTCTCACCCGCATGCTGATCGCTTATCAGGTCTTATCAAGGATGCCACACAGTTAGTACGTGTGGCTCCACTGCTTTAATTAACAATTCTTTCCGTATATATACCACCAGCTATTGAATGTTGGACTGAAATCACTTTCCTCAGTAAACACCCTTCTTTCACCAAACTCATTAAATAGTTTATAAAGGTCTTCTTTTGACCTTGGTTGGCTTAGAATTGCCCCTCGAATTCTTGGATTAGGGTGACTATCTGACCACTTAACTATGTTATAATTTTCTTCAACAGACAAGATATCTATATATTTGTGGTAATCGTGTTTCTGCGAAAAGAATGAGAATGCAAAATAACCGTCTGGCTTCAAGCAACGCTTAATTTCACTGATTATATTGCATAAGTCAACATTGTAATAAATACACTCTAGACCATATATTACATCAAATTTGTTGTCTTCAAATGGTAATCTTTTTAGGTTATTCCATTCCATGAGATTTACACCGCTCTTTAGCTCTTCGATCCTTATCTTTCCTCTTATTACAGCTTCCCTTGAAACTTCTATACCAGTAGGCAGGAATCCTTTGTCTTCCATCATCAATAAATTGGAAGTATGTCCAAACCCAATTTCCAGACACTCTCCTATGAAATTGCTTCTATTTGCATTCTCTTTCCCTTCATCCCCAAAAAATGTATTTGCATCAAAGTTTATACCTTTTCTTATTGTTGATATGACTCTAACAAGAGGTTCGTTGGGGTATAGACATCCAACAGATCCTTGTTCAATTGTTTTATAATAATCATCCCAAATTTTCTGTGAGATACTCGTAGATTCTTCCTTTGTTTGCATTTAATTAAAGTGACAATAAATTTTACCGCGCTTTGAACCATCTGTCAACCAACTTAATCTTTAAGTCCATCGCTTCCGAATCTTACTCTATGCAGCGATTCACCAAGAATATTTGGCGGCGTCAATAGTCTATCCCCTACATTCATTTCATCTTTATCTATCTCATAGTTATCACATATAAGAAGACCATCTGTTGATGCAATGTATATTGACTTATTTTTAATCCTATTTATAATTAATCCCGAGCAATATGGATGATAGTACTCATTATTGACGAGTCTTAGTCCTTTAATCGTAATTTTCATGCTACCATTTACTGTCGTATTTGCACCACTATAAGGTTCACCAAAGGCCTCGCAGAATCTAATAATCTCTTTCCCACTCCACTGCCAGTTAATCCAACCATTTTTAGATGTATGCAACCTAGGGAAATATTGTTTATTCTTCCAATCTATTTCTTCATTTGCTAATTGAATCCTCCTCTTCTTTTCAAAAATATCATATAAGAATTCTTGCAAGAATTCATATCCTTTTATCGAATTTTCTCTTTCGTAATCAATCGGTAGCCGTACTTTTTCATTTAACTGATACATTCTTTGCTTTGCGACCTTTCCCCTATCAATATCTGATGTTATCTGTTGAATGTATGCTCCTCCTTCTTTTGAACCATTTAAAATTTGCCACGTATAGTGTGCACCTCCTACATACTTTGGCAATGGTATACCATTGAAATTAAATATTCGACCTTCAAATAAATCTATTATCTTCTGATCAAAGATCCAGGCAGGTCCAAAACATAGACAAATTCGTAGATTTTCTTTTGCGATACTTTCAAATGTACTGTCATTGTTTATGTCATCACTTATATAGTAGATACAACCCTTGGCTTTCAGTTCATCTTCAATCTCTTTCTCATGATGTCTCTTTGATACTACAACCAATACCTCACTGTACTTCTTTGCATAGAGTGCAATATCTTTCATAAGTTTTCCTCCACCAATTATCGTTATTCCACCACAATTAGGTATTTTAATCTCTCTTTCTTTTTGAAATTGCATGATGATTTGACCTGTTCTTTTATTGTGTTTATCCTGATACTTCCAGTAGTTATTTATTATACCGACTTTTTCCCAGCCGCTTTTCATAAATGCTCTATAACTTCCTAAATTACATTCATAACAACCAGCCGTTAACGTTTCTAATCCTAGTTCTCTTGTTGCATACTTACTGATATATGTAATTACTTTTGTTCCTAGTCCTTTCCCCCAGTAATTTCTCTCCCCAATTAATAGCCCTATACTTGCTTGCTTGTGTATCTTATTTACTGGTCCAACTTTAACATTCCCTATGTGTAAGCCATTTTTTACATCAAAGATTCCATAGAGTAATTCACTACTTTGATTCAAAGAATCTACATAGTTTAATACCGATTTCAATGTGTGCTTTGTGTGTCTACATTCAAGATATTCATTTATTCTTGGATCATTTAACCATCCAACATATCTT
>MDTD01026951.1_pt1 | contig 25176 bp, 24 predicted proteins | sample 811221 | NCBI WGS metagenome assembly MDTD01 (sample SAMN05326646, study PRJNA326480) | marine metagenome | isolation source: seawater | place: Pacific Ocean: South West | collected 2011 | reverse complement strand
CGGTCGAAATCGCCCGACTGGACGATCAGCGACAGCTTGTCAGGCGATCGTGTCATGCCGCGTATGCCGACAGATCGGTGATCGACGGGGTGTCGCCGCATAGCGGGCAGTCGACCTCGCGCGGCAGCCTCATCTTACGCATATCAGCTGACAGCGCGTCGTAGATCAGCAGAGAGCCTGCCAACGTTTCGCCGATTTGCATAACTTCCTTCAACACCTCTACCGCCTGAAGCGATCCCACCGTCCCGGCCAGCGCGCCCAGGACGCCCCCTTCGGCGCAGCTGGGCACCAGCCCGGGTGCGGGCGGCTCTCGATACAGACAGCGGTAACAGGGTTCCCCGCCCCCAAGACCGGACCGGAACGTGGCGATCTGACCCTCGAAGCGCAGAATCGCCGCCGACACCAGCGTTTTTCCGGCCAGATGGCAGGCGTCGTTGACCAGAAACCTGGTCTCGAAGTTGTCGCTGCCGTCCGCGACGATATTGTAGGCACCGATCAGCTCGTCCACGTTCTCAGAAGTCAGTCGGGTATGATGCGGCACGAAGGACACATCAGGATTGATACCGGTAACCGTTTCGCCCGCGCTGTCGACCTTGGGGTCGCCGATGCGTTTCGTGGTGTGGATCACCTGGCGTTGCAGATTCGACAGGTCCACCGCGTCGTCATCCACGACCCCCAGCGTGCCAATCCCTGCGGCGGCGAGATACATCAGAAGCGGTGCGCCCAAGCCCCCCGCACCGATCACCAAGACCCTGGCATCCAGCAGTTTCTGCTGCCCGGCGCCGCCGACTTCGGGCAGCACGATATGCCGGGCGTAACGCTGTATCTGATCTTCGGAAAAATCCACCGGGCTTGCCGATCAGGTTCCGGTCGAACCGAATCCGCCGGCGCCCCGGTCTGTTTCCGAAAGAGACCTGACTTCTGAAAACGCCGCCTGGGTTACCGGGGCGATCACCATCTGCGCGATCCGCATGCCGCGTTCGATCACAAAATCCTCGTCGCCGAGGTTGATCAGGATGACCTTCACTTCGCCGCGATAGTCGGCATCCACGGTGCCTGGCGTATTGAGGACCGTCACACCGTTCTTTGCCGCGAGTCCGGACCGCGGCCGGACCTGGGCTTCATATCCCGCAGGCAGGGCAATCGCCAGTCCCGTCGGTATCATATCCCGGGCGCCCGGCGCCAGCGTGAGGGGGCTATCGATCGCCGCGGCGAGGTCCATTCCCGCCGATTGCGCTGTTTCGTATGCCGGCAGCGGGAGATCCGCATTGTGAGGCAACCGCGTTACCGCGATTTCGACATTGCTCATTCCGCGGCCTCCGGCAGAGACTGAAAATGCTGGGCGATACGCTCCGCCAGACGGGCAGCAACATCGGTCTTTGCCAGCGCGGGCCAGTCGTCCACGCCTTCGGCGGTAACGAGATGCACCGTGTTGTCGTCGCCGCCGAACGTGCCGGTCGCCGGTGATACGTCGTTCGCCACTATCCAGTCGCAGCCCTTCCGGTCGCGCTTTGACACTGCGTTATCGACCACGTCATCCGTTTCCGCAGCGAAGCCGACCACCAGCGCGGGCCGCTGGTTTCCGGCGGCGGACAGAGAACGCAGGATGTCAGGGTTCTCGACCATATCCAGCGCCGGGGGCGTGCCTTCGTCGCGCTTCTTGATTTTCCGTTCGCCTGTCGCGGCCGGGCGCCAATCCGCCACGGCGGCGGCGCAAACGGCAATATCCGCGGGCAGCGCCCCCATCGCCGCATCGTGCATATCCCGCGCCGATTCTATTCGAACAATCTCGACGCCGGCAGGGTCGGCTTCGTGGGTTGGGCCCGTAATCAGCGTCGTGCGCGCGCCCATCCCGGCCAGCGCCGCGGCGATCGCATGGCCCTGTTTGCCTGAGGACCGGTTGGCGATATATCGCACCGGATCGATGGCTTCGTGGGTCGGCCCGCTGGTGACAACCGCGTGACGTCCCGCAAGCGGTGCTGACGTACTGAAATAATCATCGATTTCGGCAACGATCTCCAACGGCTCGACCATCCGGCCCTCGCCGAATTCGCCGCAGGCCATGTTACCTTCTGTCGGGCCCGCAAAAAGTATGCCGCGTGACTTCAGCACCGAGATATTGTCCCGCGTGGCGGGATGTTCCCACATCCGGACATTCATCGCCGGAGCAACAAGCACATCCTTGTCGGTCGCTAGCAGGACCGTGGTTGCCAGATCATCGCCGATACCCTGCGCCATCTTGGCCAGAATATTCGTCGTCGCGGGTGCGACAACCAGCAGATCGGCATCGCGCGAAAGCTGTATGTGACCCATTTCCGCTTCGTCGGTCAGCGAGAACAGATCACCGTAGACTTTGTCCTCGCTCAGCGCTGAAACAGACAGAGGAGTGACAAACTGGGTTGCCGAGTCCGTCAGCACGCACCGCACCGATGCCCCGCGTTCGCGCAGCCGGCGTATTAGATCGAGGCTCTTATAGGCCGCGATACCGCCGGAAATGATCAGAAGTATGCGTTTCCCGTGGAGCATTCAGCGCCTTCACCGTAGCTGGAAACCTGGTAACCTAATGATTCCAATGCTTTTCTGCAACAAATTGCCTTCAATCCAGAATAACGGCGATGACGACCACAGCTGCGGCTGCCATCGCCCAGATGCGCCAGTTGCCGCGGCGTCCATTACCCCCCGCCAATGCGCCAAGAGACGCCGGATCGAGCCGGATACCGTGGCGGGCGGCATGTCCCAGAGACTCTTCCATCTCCGAAATCAGATAGGGCAGGCGTTCCAATACATCCAGCATGGAATTGGCGGCTTCGCGGATACGGGCCTCCGGTCCCATATTCTCCATCATCCAGCCCTCGATCAGCGGGCGTGCCAGTTCCCACATGTTCACATCAGGACATAGCCTCCGCCCAACCCCTTCGGCGACGAGCATCGTTTTCTGCAGCAACAGGAGCTGCGGCTGCGCTTCCATCTGAAACTTTTCCGTGATGCCGAAAAGCTGGGCCAGCAGACGTGCCAGGGAAATCTCTCCCAGCGGCAGGCCCAGAATGGGTTCCGCGATAGAGCGTGCCGCCTGGGCGAATTCGTCGACAGACTGGTTTGCCGGCACGTAGCCGGCGCGTATGTGCACCGCAGCGACCTGCTGATAGTTGCCGGTCAGGAACCCGTGCAGCATTTCTGCCAGATACTGGCGTGTGCGTTTGTCCAGCCGTCCCATAATGCCGAAATCGATGGCGTGAAAGACGCCGTCATCATCGATGAACATATTGCCCGGATGAAGATCGGCATGGAAAAAGCCGTCTCGAAAGACCTGCAGGAAAAAGATCTTGGCAAAGTTTGCGACGATATCTTCAGCGTCGCCGGGCGCCAATTTCTCCAGATCCAGCTCGTTGACCGGTGCTGCGTCGATCCATTCGGTCGTCAACACGCGTCGGCCGGTATGGGCCCAGTCGACGTCTGGAACCGAGAACCGCGGCTCGTCTGAGAAATTTTCGCGCAGTTCGTCCGCCGCCGCCGCTTCGAAGCGAAGGTCCATCTCGATTTCGACCGACCGGATGATCGTGTCGATGGCCTCGACGGGTTTCAGCCGCCGCAGGTCGGGCCGGACCGACTCGATCTGTCGGGCTGCCCAGCGGGCCAGATCGAGATCGCGGGCGAAGGCGGATTCGATCCCAGGGCGCAGAACTTTGACGGCGACATCCCGCCCGTCGCCCAGTTTGGCGCGGTGAACCTGTGAGATGGACGCCGCGGCAATCGGATTGGTATCAAACGCCGCAAATATCTCTTCCACGGGCCGGCCCAGTTCCGCCTCGACAGCCTGCCGCGCCAGGTGGCCGTCGAAGGGCGGCAGCTGATCCTGCAACGAGCGGAGATCCTCTGCCAGCGCATCACCGACGATGTCCGGGCGCACCGACAGCGCCTGCCCGAGTTTGACGAATGCCGGCCCCAGATCCGTCAATGCGGCGGTGATGCGCTCGCCCGGCCGCCTGGAGGCCGCGCCGGAAATCCGCGGTGCAAACAGGAAAAGACGGATGAGAAACGGCGCTGCGCGCGGCAGCCCCGCGCGTTTCAGCGGGAACAGGGCGTCATGCCGGGCGAGCGTACGCGCGACCGACAGGATCCGGCGAAAATGGCGCAGACCGGTAAACATGGCTCAGATACGCCAGCCGGAATGCTGCCAGACGATTCCGCCGGTCAACGGCGTGATATTGATATTTCCGAAGCCGGCATCCGCCATCTCGGTAGAGAGTGTTTCGGGGTCCGGGAATCGTCGAATGCTCTCTGCCAGATACCCGTAAGAGTCACCGTCCCGGGCAATACGCTCGCCCAGCCAGGGTAAAACGCGGAACGAATAGGCGTCGTAGAGAGGCTTCAGTTGCGGCAGCACTGCCGGACTGAACTCCATGCAGATGAAGTGCCCGCCAGGTTTGAGAACACGGCGCATTTCGGTAAGCGCCTGTTGGCGCCGGGTCACGTTTCTGAGACCGAAAACGATGGTACAGGAATCAGCGACTGCGTCCGGGACCGGCAATGCTGCAGCGTCGCCGCAAACCCGTGACGGACCCTGCACCGCGCCCCGGTCCAGCGACCTGTCAGATCCTGCAGACAACATATCCGTGTTGATGTCGCATATGAGCGCTGCCCTGCCGCCCCGCTTCAGGAACCCATCAGCGATATCGCCGGTTCCGCCGGCAACATCGAGCAGCAGGTCGTCTGCCCGCGGGTTCAGCCGGTCCAGCAATGCCGCTTTCCACAAACGATGCAGGCCGCCCGACATAAGATCGTTCATCAGGTCGTAGCGCCCGGCGACGGAAGAAAATACATCCCGCACCATCGACGTATGATCGGTTTCGCTGACTTTCCGGAAACCGAAGTCGATATCCCCGGCTGAGCCGCCGGACGGATTATTTTCGTTTGACTCCATACGTTTGAAGATAGCGTGCGGGCGCGCTAACCGCTACCTTCTCGGTATGCCCGAGCTTCCGGAAGTTGAAACCGTGCGTCGAGGCCTGGCCCAGGCGATGGAAGGCCGACGTATCGAGGAAATCGAAGTCAGGCGGCGCGATCTGCGCTTCCCGGTACCAGCAGACTTCGCGGATCGGCTGCGTGGCCAGACGCTTCTGTCGCTGTCGCGCCGGGCCAAGTACCTCGTCGGCACTTTCGACGACGATACGGTGCTCCTCGCGCATCTGGGTATGTCGGGGCGAATGGTGATCGAAACCGCAGAGGACCTGAACATGCCGGGCCGGTTCAAACACGGCACCGCGGCGCACGATGCTCACGAGCATATCGTTTTTCGGGTTGGCAACGGCACGATCATAAGGTTTTCCGATCCGCGGCGGTTCGGAATGATGCTGCTGACGGACAAGAGCGCCTATCCTTCCCATCGTCTGATCCGGCATCTCGGGCCCGAACCCACCGGGGAAGATTTCACTGGCCCGGTGCTCGCCGCCCGGCTGAAAGGCAAGAAAACCCCTATCAAATCGGCCCTGCTCGACCAGCGGGTCGTCGCCGGCATCGGTAATATCTACGCTTGCGAAGCGCTCTTTGCGGCCGGGATATCACCGCGACGAAGCGCGGCGACCGTTCAGGGCGGACGTGCTGTGCGTTTGGCGGATGCGGTGCGTGCTGTACTGACGCGGGCAATTGACGCCGGCGGGTCTTCGCTCCGCGACCACGTTGCGCCGACCGGCGAACTCGGATATTTCCAGCACAGCTTCAGCGTCTACGGTCGGGAAGGCGAGCCCTGTCCGGGCTGCGACTGTGGTAAATCGGTTCAACGCATAACGCAGTCGGGCCGATCGACGTTCCTGTGTGCGAAACGGCAAAGGTGAACCATGACCGTGCTTCCAGAACTGCTCCGCTGGGTCCGTCCGGTTGCCGTCGCCGCCATACTGCTCTCGTCGCCGGCAGCGTTGTCGCAGACATTCTTCAAAGACATAGAGGATCTGCCGATCGCTCCTGGACTGAAAGAGGACGCAGACAGCGGTATGCGTTTTGACAGTCCTGGCGGACGGATCGTGACAGCCGTCGCAGCCGGCGGCGGCAGTCTGGATGCTTATCGCCGGTTCTATGAAAAAGCGCTGCCGGCGCTGGGGTGGAAGGCGGCGGCCGGCGGATATCAGAGGGACGGCGAGGCGCTTCTTCTTGAATTCGTGCAGCGCGGCGGGCGTATCGAGTTGCGCGTGCGGATTGTTCCCCAGGGGCCAGAAAAAGGCCGGTAACGCCCGCTAAATGCTTGACGAAGCGGTGCTTCCCTCGTAAAAACAGCGCCGATTTCAAGGGAAAAAACTATGGCGAATACATCTTCCGCAAAGAAGCGGGTCCGGCGTGATGAGCGCAAAACTGCGACCAACATCAGCCGTCGCAGCCGCATTCGGACTTACATCAAGAAAGTTGAAGCCGCGATTGAAGGTGGAGACAAGGACGCCGCGAATGCCGCGCTTAAGGAGGCGCAGCCCGAACTGATGCGTGGCGTGACCCGTGGCGTGTTCAAGAAGAATACGGCGGCGCGAAAAATTTCTCGCCTGTCTCAGCGCATCAAGGCGATTTGATCGCGCGCGGTATTTTGATAAGTCTTTAGAGTCAATCGCTTCCGTCCCAGCCGACGGAAAAATCTTTCAAAAGGCCGGCCCTGCGCCGGCCTTTCGCATGTGCGTAAAGACTCGCAAACCGGCGCTGAAGGCCGGTTTGCGGTCTTCCACAGGTTATTAACGTTTCCATTCTGTCAACCCTATAAATTTTCAAGAATCGCAATTTTTTTGCGCCCATCCCGTGTTCAACCCGTTGCGCCCTCCGGCGGTCGGGGGTACATTGGATTTCCGGTACAGCAGGGTGAGGCGTAAAAAAGTAATCCACTGGCGCGTTATTCGAACTTAATCAGTAAAATCTCTAAATATACGGGATCTTTCTTTGGTGGCCGCAAAGGTGCCAAGTAACTGAAAAATAATGCCGAAGTATTGTTGGTGAATAGAAATATGTGTTTTGAGGGGGCAATTGTGGCCAAGGGGGCAGTCAATGAGCGAAACTTCCGCACCTGAAAACACCGCTTTAGGACAGGCAGGTGGTGCAGGTTACGCTGGAGATGTGGACGTCGCCACCGCCTGGGAAGGCGTGAAGAGCTCGGCGAATGCATTACTGGTTGATGTTCGCACGCAGGCAGAATGGAATTTTGTCGGGATCCCCGATCTTTCTTCGGTAGATAAAAAGCCGGTCTTTATCGAGTGGCAGGTATTTCCGGCGATGGACGTGAACGGCTCGTTTGTGGATGCCGTTACCGCGGCCGCGCCGGACAAATCGGCGCCTATCTATCTTTTGTGCCGCTCGGGCGCGCGGTCGAAATCTGCCGCGATTGCCTTGACGCAGGCTGGATACGCGGAATGCTACAATATCAGCCAAGGCTTCGAGGGCCGCCACGATGCCGAGCAGCATCGCGGCTCGACCGATGGCTGGAAGGCGCGCGGCCTACCTTGGGTGCAGGGGTAGCGCATGGCTGGAAATGGACTTACGCAGGAAATCAATGCCCGCTGGACACGCGTTCGAGGGGTACTGCGCGCCGAGGTTGGTGACTCCGCATACAAGAGCTGGCTGAAGCCTCTCGGCTTGGTCGAATTTTCCGGCGGCGTTGTGCGCCTTTCCGTACCTACCCGATTTATGCGCGACTGGATCGCCAACCACTATGGCAACCGGATCACAGAGCTCTGGCGCGACGGGAATTCGCCAGTCACGGAGGTCGAGATTTTCGTCCTCTCTGATGCCGAAGATGCCCGGACGCAAACGCCGCCAAAGGCGCCGTCGGAAATCGCCGTCAGTGCAACTGTAGGCGCCCGCGTGTCGCCGGATCGTGTTGAAGGCGACGTCAGTGCGGCGCTCGACCAGCGCTTTAAGTTCGACAATTTTGTTGTTGGCAAACCGAACGAGCTTGCCTATGCGGCGGCGCGCCGTGTGGCGGATGCAGAAACTGCGACCTACAATCCGTTGTTCCTCTATGGCGGGGTCGGGTTGGGCAAGACCCATCTGATGCACGCGATAGCTTGGCATATCCGCGAACATCAGCCAGGGCGCAAAGTCGTCTACCTGTCGGCTGAGAAGTTTATGTACTACTTCATCCGTGCCCTGCGCTTCCAAGACACGATGGCGTTCAAGGAACGTTTCCGTTCGGTGGACGTGCTGATGATCGATGACGTGCAGTTCATCAACGGCAAGGAATCGACGCAGGAAGAATTTTTTCACACTTTCAATGACCTGGTTGACAATAATCGCCAAGTTGTCGTATCCGCCGACAAGTCTCCATCGGATCTTGAGGGCATGGAGGAACGGCTCCGGTCCCGGCTGGGCTGGGGGCTGGTCGCCGACATACATGCGACAACCTATGAACTCCGCCTCGGTATCCTTCAGTCCAAGAAGGACGAGATCGGTGCTGTAGTGCCGGACAAGGTTCTTGAATTCCTCGCTCACAAGATCACGTCCAGTGTCCGCGAGCTAGAGGGCGCGTTAAACCGGGTGGCGGCGCATGCCTCGCTGATCGGTCGCGAGATCACGTTGGAGACTTGTCAAGAAGTCCTGCACGATTTATTGCGCGCCAGCGACCGTCGGATTTCGATTGAGGAAATCCAAAAACGGGTCGCTGAACATTTTAATATTCGGCTTGCCGACATGCATTCGGCCCGACGGTCGCGGGCGGTGGCCCGACCGCGCCAGGTGGCGATGTATCTCGCGAAACAGCTGACCTCCCGGTCGTTGCCTGAAATTGGGCGGAAATTCGGCGGCCGCGACCACACGACCGTGATGCATGCGGTTAAGAAGGTCGAGGAGCTGCGGACGAGCGATACCACTTTCGCTGAAGACGTGGATCTGCTCCGGCGGATGCTGGAGGGCTGATACACTACGCCAAGCGGCGGGGGCAGCTTCTCTGAAACGACCAGAATTCGGCAGCTTTAGGCCTTAGATCCGGTTATTGATTCGCCTGCTGTTTCTCCTTTGTCGGGCGGTTTTGTAAGCCTCTGATAATGTTGGCCTTTTGAGGCGAGTGCCGGGATGGTGATCCTGCGAGTTTTCTTGGGATTTCAAGGGCTTTTGGTATAATTTCGTTTGATTCTCAGGGTTTCCTGGGCATGTGCGGTTCACAGCCGCTACGGATAATGCGTCAGTAATAGCCACCTGATGGCCCCAACAAGCGCGAAAGCTGATTTTAAGCCATGCATTTCACCATCGAACGCAGCACTCTCCTGAGGTCTCTCACACACGTTCAGGGCGTCGTAGAGCGCCGGACGACCATTCCGATCCTGTCGAACGTGCTTCTGCAGGCAAATGGGGGGAAGTTTGGCCTGACGGCAACCGACATGGATCTCGCCATCATCGAGGGGGTGGCTGCCGATGTGTCACAGGATGGATCAACCACGGTGCCGGCGCACACGCTGTACGACATCGTGCGCAAGCTGCCCGAGGGCTCGCAGGTGGAGGTCGGCGCTGGCGGTGAGCAGGGTCAGCTTGAAATCCGTTCTGGCCGCTCCAAGCTGAGTCTGACAACGCTGCCCAGCGAAGATTTTCCCGTAATGTCGGATGGCGACCTGCCGCACAGCTTTACCGTGCCGGCCCGTGTACTCCGACGTCTGATCGACCGCACCCGCTTTGCCATGTCGACCGAGGAAACGCGCTACTATCTCAACGGTTTGTATTTTCATGCCGCCGATTCTGACGGTGTCGAAGTGCTGCGCATCGTGGCAACCGACGGACATCGTCTGGCTCGCGTCGAAGTGCCGATTCCCGACGGGGCGGCGGGCATGCCAGGTGTTATCGTTCCGCGCAAGGCCGTGGGTGAAATCTATAAGCTGATCGAAGAAGTCGAGGATGATATCGAAATCGCTCTATCGGAGACGAAAATCCGCTTTGCCTTCGGCGACGCAGTGCTGACATCGAAGCTTATCGACGGCACGTTCCCGGATTACGATCGGGTTATTCCTTTCGGCAATGACAAGACGCTAGAGGTAAAGCGCACCGAATTCGTCAAGGCCGTCGATCTGGTCTCCACGATTTCGACTGAGAAATCGCGGGCTATCAAGCTGGCGCTCGAGGACGGCAACCTCGTCCTCACCGCGACCAGCCCCGAAGCGGGCAGTGCCCGAGAAGAACTGGACGTAGACTATAACGACGATCCGCTGGAAATTGGGTTCAATTCCAAATACCTGCTGGATATCACCCAGCAGATCGAAGGCGATGACGCGAAATTTGTGCTTTCCGATGGCGCGTCGCCGACGCTGGTTCAAGACATGGGCGATACAAGCGCGCTCTATGTCCTGATGCCCATGCGGGTCTGACGCATCGGTTCAGCTTTTGCAGAATGCCCTGGTAAATTTTCCCGACGAAACCGCTTCTCAGGAACGCTGCGCGGTCGTTAGGCTGGCGCTGACCGATTTCCGGTGCTACGCGCACCTGCGTCTGGATGCCGATGCACGCCCGGCGGTGCTCACCGGCGCGAACGGTGCCGGCAAGACCAATCTGCTGGAAGCGATATCGTTCCTCGCGCCCGGGCGTGGCCTGCGCCGTGCACGGATGCAGGATGTGACCCGAAGCGACGCACCGGTCGACGAGTCCCCTGGTGCGTTACGCTGGGGAGTGGCATCTACGTTGGAAGCAGCCGGTGGAGCCGTTGAGGTCGGCACTGGGTTCGCAAGCGTCGGGGACGGGGACGACGGCGGCCGCCGGGTCGTCCGGATCAACGGTATGAATACCCGCAGCCAGTCGGCCCTGAGCGAGATACTGGCAGTGGTCTGGCTGGTGCCAGATATGGATCGCCTTTTTATGGATAGTGCAGGACGACGACGACGGTTTCTTGACCGCTTGGTGGCGGGCTTTGATCCGGCGCATACGACGCGTCTAAACGAATACGAACAGGCCATGCGGGAACGTACACGGCTGCTGCGTGACGATCGCGCTGGCTTCCGGGCCGCGGACGCTGGGTGGATTGCCGCACTGGAACAACGTATGGCGGAAAGCGGCATCGCGGTGGCGGCGGCGCGGCGCGATTTCGTCAACCGTCTTGGTGCCGCCTGCAAGCTTACCGCCGGGCCGTTTCCGGCGGCCGGTATAACGCTGGTCGGCGACGCGGAAGGCTGGCTCGACCATGGGGCAGCGCTTGAGGCCGAAGATCGTTTCCGTGCGGCGCTTGCGGACTCACGCACCGCCGATCGCGAAATTGGCCGCGCGCTGACCGGGCCGCATCGTTCAGATATTCAGGTGGTCCACCTTGCTAAGAACTGTCCCGCTGCCGTTTGTTCGACAGGTGAGCAAAAAGCGCTGCTCATCAGCATCGTGTTGGCGCATGCCCGGCTGGTCGCCCTCGACCGAGGTGCTTCACCGCTGCTGCTGATGGATGAGATCGTCGCGCATCTCGACGCGGAACGCCGCGCTGCACTGTTTGACGAAATCTGCGCTATCGGCGCACAGGCCTGGATGACTGGTACCGATCAGGAACTATTCGAGCAATTCGGCGACCGGGCCCAGTATTTCCGTGTCGATAACGCCAACGTGCAAACGGTTTGAGGATCGAATGACGTCACCCGAAGATACGCCACCCCCTGAAAACAGCGATGCTGATAGTGAAGGCGCCGAATACGGCGCCGATTCTATTCAGGTTTTGCGCGGACTGGAAGCGGTTCGAAAACGGCCGGGAATGTATATCGGCGACACCGACGACGGTTCCGGGCTGCACCACATGGTGTACGAGGTCGTCGACAACGCCATCGACGAGGCGCTGGCCGGGTACTGTTCCGAGGTGACGGTGACGCTCAATGGTGACGGATCCGCAACAATCACTGACGACGGCCGGGGCATCCCGGTGGAAATCCACGAAGAGGAGGGCGTCTCGGCGGCCGAGGTCATCATGACCCAGTTGCACGCTGGCGGAAAATTCGACCAGAACTCATACAAGGTCTCGGGCGGTCTGCACGGGGTCGGCGTGTCTGTGGTAAACGCGCTGTCGGAATGGCTGAAACTACGTATCTGGCGTGATGGCAAGGAACACGTGATGCGTTTCAGCCACGGCGAGTCAGACGGCCCGCTTGAGGTCGTCGGCGACGCCAATGGCAAAAAAGGCACTGCGGTGACCTTTATGCCATCGGCCGAAACATTCACGATGACCGAATTCAACCTGTCGACCCTTGAACACAGATTGCGCGAACTGGCTTTCCTGAACTCGGGGGTCAGGCTGGTGCTGACCGATGCCCGAGGCGTCGAACCCACGACGGTCGTGCTGGAATACGAAGGCGGGATCGAGGCATTCGTTCAGCACCTTGACCGTGGCAAGACCCCGTTGATCGAATCCCCCATCGTTATCGCTGGTGAACAGGACGGCGTCAGTGTCGACATGGCGCTGGAATGGGCGGACAGCTACCATGAAACCACACTTTGCTTCACAAACACGATCCCGCAATCCGACGGCGGGACGCATCTTGCAGGTTTCCGCGCCGCGCTGACGCGCACCGTGAACGGTTACGCCAATGAAAGCGGACTCGCTAAGAAGGCGAAGGTGTCGCTATCGGGCGACGATGCCCGCGAGGGGTTGACCTGCGTGGTTTCGGTGAAGGTGCCTGATCCCAAGTTTTCGTCCCAGACAAAAGACAAGCTGGTGTCGTCCGAGGTGCGCCCGATCGTCGAGAGCATCGCGGCGGAAAAAATCGGACAATGGTTCGAAGAACATCCCAACGATGCCAAGCGGGTCGTCGGCAAGGTGATCGAGGCTGCCATAGCGCGTGATGCCGCGCGTAAAGCCCGTGACCTGACCCGACGTAAAGGGGCGCTTGATATTTCGTCTTTGCCCGGCAAGCTGGCCGACTGTCAGGAAAGGGATCCTGCCAATTCCGAACTTTTTATCGTCGAGGGCGACTCCGCGGGTGGTTCCGCGAAACAGGCGCGCAACCGGAAAAACCAGGCGGTGCTGCCGCTACGTGGAAAAATCCTGAACGTTGAACGCGCACGGTTCGACAAGGTCCTGTCGTCTGCCGAGCTTGGCACGCTGATAACTGCTCTAGGGGCGGGTATCGGGGCCGAAGAATTCGATATTGAAAAAGCCCGGTATCACAAAATCATCATCATGACGGACGCCGATGTCGACGGCAGCCACATCCGGACGCTGTTGCTCACCTTCTTTTATCGGCAGATGCCGGAAATCATCGAGCGAGGTTATTTGTACATTGCGCAACCGCCGCTTTATCGGGCCAAGAAGGGCGACAGCGAAACGTATCTGAAAGACGACCCGGAGATGGAGGAATACCTGATCCGCGCCGGGTTGCGGGAAGCGGTGCTGACGGTCAGCGACGGGGCTCAGATCGCTGGCGACGACCTTTACGACCGGGTCAAGCAGGCACAGCGCGCGAAGCAACTGCTACAGCCGATGTCGTCCAAGCTTACCAATGCCGAGGTGGCCGAACAGGCGGCAGTGCTGGGCGCGTTCAACCAGGTCCTTCTCGACTCTGAAGAACAGTCGCAACTGGTCGCTGACGCCCTGGCACGGCGGCTGGATGGGCTGGCCGAGCCTGCGGATCGTGGCTGGACGGCGGAGATGATGGATGGCGGCGGTATCGCGTTTCTGAGGACCCGGCGGGGTGTCACTGAACGCCAGGTTATCGACGGTGCGTTGCTGCGGTCGAGCGAGGCCCGCCGTTTGGACGAGATGGCGTCCGATTTTCAGCTTATCTATGCCCGTCCCGCCACGCTGACCGCGCGGGATTTCGAACGGCGCATCACGGGACCGGCCGAACTTTTCGACGCCGTGCTCGGGCTCGGCCGGAAAGGTATCAGCGTTCAGCGATATAAGGGGCTGGGCGAGATGAACCCCGAACAGCTATGGGAAACTACCCTCGATCCTAATGTACGGACGTTGCTGAAAGTACGCATCGAGCATGGCGACCGTGCGGAGGACGTGTTCTCCACGCTTATGGGCGACGTAGTAGAACCGCGCCGCGATTTCATCCAAGACAACGCACTGAAAGTCGTCAATCTCGACGTTTGATTACTGAGAGTTGCCCGCGATCCGGTCAAAACTGGCGCCGAATGCGGCGCATACCAGCACATCTCTAAGTTCGGGTGCGATATGACGATAGAACCGCCGCGCGGCCTTGTTGCGTTTGAGCACCGACCAGAATATCCAGCGCCCGCCGGCATCTCGGCTATGGCGCGCGACCCCGGTGACCAGGGCGGTTCCAACGCCATTGCGCCGATAGCATTCGTCGACGTAGAGATCGGCCAAGTATACGCCCCGGGTTGCGCTGTCGGTATCGTAACCCCAGTAGTAGACGGCGTATCCTGCGGGGACGTTACCCTTCGTCGCCACCATGGTGTCAAAGGCGGGGATATCGCCGAAACCGTCTCGCAGAAACGCCTCCGCCGAAAACCGCGATATGCGGTCGCCGTCCGAGACGCTGAGCGCGCGCGCCATTGCGGCAATGTCGTCGGCGTCTTCGCGCCGCGCCGGGCGAATTTCAATGGTTGTTGTTGTCTCTTCCATGCGCGATTGCAGATGCCTTGTTGTCGCCATAATGATGAAGTCGATTGATGCGGCTTCTAATCTACTACATATAACTCTATGGCCGAGGGAAAACGCACTACGCCGAAAAAGCTCCGCAAAGGGGCTAGTAAAGCACCGCCGGGCAGGAAATCGGCAAAGCCGCGTATGTCGGTTACGAAATCATCCGGCAGCGAATCCATGGCGACGGGTGAGTCTTCCGGCCTAGGGCGGTTGACGTTACGTCTGTTCAAATGGTCGCTGATCTGCACTATTTGGGGCGGTGTGGCACTGGGCGGCCTTGTCGCTTGGTATGCTTGGGATCTACCCGATATCTCTAACTTGGAGACGCCCACACGCCGTACCAGTATCACTCTAACCGACTCCGGGGGGCGGGAGATAGCAACATACGGCGATCTTTATGGAGAAGCCCTGCGCCTCGCCGACGTACCGCCATACCTAGTACAGGCGATCGTGGCGACCGAGGATCGGCGGTTCTTCGATCATGGCGGGTTCGATCCCCTGGCTCTGGCGCGCGCGGTGGTCGCCAACGTTCGGGCCGGCCGGGTAAGGCAGGGCGGCAGTACGCTGACGCAGCAACTGGCCAAGAACATCTTCCTTAAACCGGACCGGACATTGCGGCGGAAAGTTCAGGAGCTGTTACTGGCCTTCTGGCTGGAAGCGAATTTCTCTAAGGAACAGATCTTCACGCTTTATATAAATCGGGTCTATCTCGGGTCCGGCGCCTATGGTGTAGATGCTGCTGCCCGCCGATATTTCGGGAAATCGGTAAAATCCATAACCTTGCATGAAGCGGCGGTTATTGCCGGATTGCTGAAAGCACCGTCACGCTATTCGCCCTTGCGCAGCCGCACGGCAGCGGAGAAACGTGCTCGGATCGTTCTGAAGACCATGGTTGCTGCGAAGTTCTTGGACGACAGAACCGCCCAGAAGATCGGTTCCCAGCGGCTGCGCGTTGTCGGTCGTTCCGGGCATCGCCGGACAGCGCGCTATTTTACTGACTGGGCGCTGGACCGGGTGAGCGGCTTTGTTGGCCGAGTGGAGAGTGACCTAATCGTCCGCACCACCATGGATGCTCGGCTTCAGACTCTGGCAGAATCGCGGTTGCGCGCGGTGTTGAAACGCGATGGGGCAAAACGAAACATCCGCCAGGCGGCGCTGGTATCAATGTCGCCGACCGGTGCGGTTCGTGCACTTGTCGGGGGGCGTGACTACGCGTCCAGCCAGTACAACCGGGCTTTTCAGGCCCGGCGGCAGCCGGGATCGGCGTTCAAACTGTTTGTTTATCTCGCGGCACTTGAAAACGGCATGCACCCACAGGATCAGTTGATCGACGGGCCTTTGAAAATTGGCAAATGGCAACCGCGGAACTACGGCGGCGGCTACGATGGCGCCGTTACGCTGAAAGATGCCATGGCGCGGTCGATCAACACCGTTGCTGTGCAAGTGTCCGAACGGATCGGTCGCCAGAGGGTGATAGACACCGCTCGGCGCCTCGGAATCACGTCGCCTCTCAGGTCCCATCCCAGCCTGGCGCTAGGTGCCAGTGAAGTATCGCTCGTCGAACTGACTTCTGCTTATGGTGTCATCGCCAATGGCGGGGTCGCTGTGTGGCCACATGCAATCACGGAGATACGGACGCGGAATGGTAAGATTCTCTATCACCGCCGCGAAGGTGCGACAACTCAGGTGGTCGACCCCCAAGCGGTCCGAGGCGTAAACGATATGTTGCGCGCGGTAGTGGCCGGCGGCACCGGTCGGGGTGCCAATCCCGGCCGTCCGGCGGCGGGAAAAACCGGCACCAGCCAGGATTTCCGTGACGCCTGGTTCATTGGCTATACCGGCGATCTGGTCACAGGTGTTTGGATGGGCAACGACGATAGCTCGCCTATGAAACGCGTTACCGGCGGTGGATACCCTGCTCAACTGTGGCGCGCCTATACGCGCGCGGCGTTGCAGGGCCGGCTGGTAAAACCGTTGCCGCCGCCGCCTTCTGCCGCGATGTCTTCAGAGTCGGCGTCGTCTTTCTTAAACTGGCTAAAACGAAATGTCGAAACGTCCGCGGAAGATTCCGAGGATCCGATTAACAGTGAATAGATCGTTTCCCGCTCAAACGGCTTAATCCCGCCTTACCGCCTTCGGCCTCCGAAGAACCAGCTGGTAAAATAGAAACAGCATCACTGGCCCTATCCAGAACACCGTCCAGGCCAGCGGCATGACCGTCCCGTTTAAGAAACCCGCGGCGACAGCTCCCAGAATCGCGGCGAAGGACATTTGCAGATAGCTCAGCATCGACGCTGCGGCGCCTGCCATCTTGGGGTATGGCGTGATACTGCCAACCCGGCCGTTGGGAAAGACAAACACCTGACCGGCGGCAAAGCCGACCATGAAAACGCTCAGGATCAACTGAGCGCCGCTGAAAGTTGCTTGGAGTCCCGATGCTACCGACGGGAGAGACGGCACCATGATGTTATTAGTAAAGGGCCCCAACATGACTAGGGCAGAAATCAGGGCGATTAAGACGTTGCGCGACATTGCGCCATCATGCCTTGCCTTGCCGTGCCGCGCTTTCCTATCCGCCCTCGAAAGTTTCATTCATTTTTTACCCGTCGAGGCCTGCCTCGTTTAATACGGCCCACAGTGCAGTCGCTGTTGCGTTATCCAGAGGTTGCAGCGGCGGCCGCAGCGCGCGCCATGCAGCGTCGCCGGTGAGACGCGCCATCGCTTCTTTCAGTGCTTCTACGAGCGGAAATTTTTGGGTGGCAAGGCGAATGGCGCTGAGTGCTGCCTGGTACGTATCCGCATCGTCTTTCCGCCAGTTCGTCAGCACGGCAGCCGATTGCCGCGCGGCAATGTTGTTACAAGCGGTGATCGAACCGGCGCCCCCGATGCGCAAGACGTCGAGCAGATAGGCATCCGACCCCGAGAAGACGCGAAATCCCGGGAAGCCCTCGACCGTGGCTTTCATGTTCCCGAAATCGCCCGCCGAATCCTTGATTCCGACAACGGTGCTGGGATACGCGCCGGTAAGCCGGTCGATCAGGTCCAGCGTGATCGGCACGCCGGTGTTCTGCGGGATGTGATAGAGCAGAATCTTAAGGCTGCTGTTTCCGACGCGCTCGATTATTTCGGCATAAGCCGCGAATAGCCCGTCGTCGTCGACCGGTTTGTAATAGAAAGGCGGCAGCATCAGTACCCCTGCTGCTCCGATATCGAGCGCCATTTGACAAAGGGCCACGGTGTCCGGGATCGCGCAGCATCCGACGCCCGGAACGCTGATTCCTGCGTCGATATCGCTACTTCCAAGGGCATCGAGCATGTCTAACCGTTCCGACACGCTGAAGGAATTTGCCTCGCTGGTGGTCCCGAGGACGGCAAGCCCGGTACATCCCTGCTCCAGCAGGTTCCGGCAATGATCCAGCCAACGCCCATGATCCGGCGCCATATCGGCGTTCAAAGGAGTCAGAACGGCCGCCATGACACCGCCATCGATCGAGGCCGTGGTCGTCATTGGTATGCTCCCTTAGTCTGCTCTAGATTTCGCGCGCGTTACTCGGACCATGTCACGATGTGGTCTTCCGGATCGATCCGCTGGGATTCGTGGATGACCCGGTGCCGAACGGAAATACCAGCTGTATGAACGGTCTTGGGATCGCCAGAAACCAGCGGATGCCACCATCGCAGCTTTTTGCCCTCCGCCAGCAGGCGGTATGCGCAGGTTGTTGGCAGCCAGTTCGCGGTGTTTGCGAGCTCCGGGGTGACCTGCAGGCAATCGGGCACCCGGATCGAACGCATGGGATAGTCGGTGCAGGCACAGGTGCCGATATCGAGAAGCCGGCACGCCACTTCCGTGAACGCTAGTTCGCCCGTATCCACGTCTTCTAGTTTAATCAGACAGCATTTCGCGCAGCCGTCGCAAAGCGATTCCCATTCATCCGAATCCATTTCGTCGAGAGATTTCATTTCCCAGAACGGTCTCGGCACTTCGGCACCGGCCATGGTCAGTTCCCTATTTTTGCCTGCAGCGTTTCAGCCATTCGGTCGGGTTTGGTCGCGTGTGTGAAATGGGTGACATAGAGCCCAGCGGGGTCCATCAGAAAAACGAACGAACTATGATCCATCAGGTAGTCCGTCGTATCCCCCGCACTTTCCTTCGCCGCCGCATAGTACACCCGGTAGGCGCGGGCCGCCTGGACAACCTGTTCTTCTGTGCCGGTCAAACCGATCATTCGCGGGTGAAAGTTTTCGACATAGGCTGCCAGTTGTTCGACGGTATCGCGCGCCGGATCGATCGTGATGAAAATCGGCGTGATCTTCGCCTGCATACCCTTGTCGAGACGATCCATGGCGCTGGTCATCACCTGCAGTGCGGTAGGGCACACATCGGGGCAGAACGTGTATCCGAAATAGATAAGATTGTACGATCCGTGAAAGTCCCGTTCGGTCCGGGTTTTGCCGGTCTGGTCTGTCAGCGTAAACGGGCCGCCGATGGCGGCAATCCCCCGTCCGCCCGATCCGCCTCCGCCATAGAGCACGAATGCTGCAATCGCGGCGACGATCAGCCCGGTGGTTGCGATAAGGACGGCCTGATAGGGGCGCATTTTTGTTTTCCGGCGACTTGTGAGTTTGTTCGAGGTATAATGTCGGATGAAGAAATTGACCAGACTAGGTCTTGACCCTGCGACAACATGTGAACATGTCTTGCCCATGTATGTTCGCCTCGCAGCGAGCCTGATCATAGCCGCGGCCATAGGAACGGTGCTTACTTCAGTGCCCGTGCCCGTGCGCGCGGAGCTCGATTTGCAAAAAAACGACCGGCTGATCGAAGCAGTCAAGGCAGACGATCTGACAGCCGGAGAATCGCTTCTAATCCAGAAACACAATGTCGATGTTCGCGAGCAGGACGGACGCACGCCGCTTTTTATTGCCGCCGCCCGGGGGTTGGAGGATTTTGTAGAGCTGCTGATCCGGCACGAGGCGAAAATCGACGCTGTCGATAACTTTGGAAACTCGCCGATATATTACGCTGCAATCGGCGATCATGTTGGTGTTGTCGAGATCCTGCTAGAAGGCGGTGCGAACGTTAACCTGCAGAATCGGCGGGGGATGACCCCTCTGATGATGGCGGCGTCCGATGGGCACCTCGCGACCGTTCAGGCATTGATCGATGCCAAGGCCGACCCAAGCTTGACGGATTTTACCGGCCGCACCGCCTGGGAGTGGGCGCAGCGCAGCAATCGCAGCCATGTGCTGCGTTATCTGAAATCGGCCGGTATCCATCGTTAATCTTTAGTTCACCAAAACGCTATTTAGTCGCCCTGTTGTCCATGATTTCGGGAAAGAATTATGTCGCTTGCCCCAGAATGGCTCTAGGGCAGCGATAGTCTGTTCGCTATGCTTTTTGCGGGTTTCGCGATCGAACTCCTTTTCGTTGGTCTGCCTGGGTTCCAGCAAGTTCTTGGCCTTTCCCGCGCAGTTACGGTGCATGTTGTGGCCCGCGCCGACCGCAGACTTAATCGGCTCAAAAGATCGAGATGAAGCTGCAAAATTTGGGGTGCGCTGTTCCTGGTGTTTCTGGTGCTTCTGGCGGCTGTTGCCGGAATGTACGGCGTTGAATTCTAGCGGTCGGTGGCCGATGGCTGGATCATCGGGGCTTTTTTGATCGCAACCTGTGTCGGTTCGCAGCGACAGGTGTTTACCGCGGGCGCGCTGCACCGCGCCACGGCTCGAAAAAGCGTCGGCAAGGTGCGTTCCCAACTGGGGCGTGTAGTCAAATACCAAACCGCTGCGATGGCCCGGGCGATACGGTATTCTGGTATGTGGTGGCGAGCCTGCCCGGCTTTTCGTTTGCGGTGTCGTGACGGCGATGGCCAATGAACTGGCCCATCCCAATGAAAAACACGCGGTGTTTGGTGCCGTGCCGCGGCCATGGGCCCTCTGATGGTTTTTATTCCCGCGCCGGAAGCGACCTTGTTGATCGTGGTCGGAACGTTATCTGCGCCGACGGCGCGGGTCGCCTGCCTGGTGACGGCTGAACCCGGGGTGCGGTCGCAGGAGCGGTTGGCCTGTCGCTGTCTGGCCCCTGCGTCTTGACCGCATCGTTGGGCGCGAAGATAGCATAATGGGTTAGGGGATCTATTCACCCATCTGAAGCAACTGACCGCGATGGCGGGCAACGCGAAACGCGAACAGGAAAGCGCTCAACCCCAGAAGCAGGTAAACTACATTTAGGCCCACGGACCACACGAATCGGTCCACTAGGAAAACACCTTCCATGGCGGCTGCCCGCATGCCTTCAAACACATGCGCCGACGGCAGCGCATAGGCAACCGGCTGCAGCCAGTCCGGAAGAGTTGCGATCGGATAGTAAATACCGCTCAGCGGGGCGACTGCGAAAATGACTGCCCAGGCAAGGCTCTCTGCGCCAAGCCCGCAGCGCAAGACCAGTCCCGACACGGCAAGACCCACCGCAGCCCCGAAGATCAGCAAATTCACAAAAAACGCGATCAGCGGCAGTCCCATTTCGAATACTGAATAGTGATATAGCGGTATCGCCAGCAACGCCGCCGGTACGATGCCGATGAGGGTACGAATGGCGCTGATCGCCAGCAGCGACATCGCCCATTCGTACGGCCGTAACGGACTAGCAAAGAGCTGGCCGAGATTACGCGACCACATCTCTTCTAGAAAGGAAATGGATACGCCGATGTTCGACCGGAACATGACGTCCCACAGCAGTACCGCGGCTATTAGAATGCCGCCGGCTCGGACGAACCACTCGGAATGCTCGTACAGAAATTGTGACATGAACCCCCAGATTAGCATCTGCATGGTCGGCCAGTAGGCTAGTTCGATTATCCGGGGTATCGAACCGCGCAGAAGAAAAAAGTAGCGCAAGACCATTGCGCCGATCCGGCGCGTCGAAAAATACGAGGGGTGGTCGGCGACGGTCATGCTGTTATCCCGACTTCAGAGTCCTCGGCATTCTGTCGGCCCCGGGCGATGTCGAGAAATACGTCTTCCAGATTGGCGCGGCCGTATTTGGTCAGCAGGTCGGCGGGGCTGGCCCGATCGACGATCGATCCTTCCTTCATCATCACCACGTCGTCGCACAGGCGTTCAACTTCCGACATGTTATGCGATGCCAGCAGTATCGTTGCGCCGCGATCCTGCTGGAAGTTCTTCAGATAGGTTCGGACCCAGTCCGCCGTTTCCGGATCGAGGGATGCCGTTGGCTCGTCCAGCAGCAGCAGATCGGGCTCGTTCAGCAACGATTTCGCCAGTGAAACGCGGGTTTTCTGTCCGGAAGACAGTTCACCTAAGGGGCGATCGAGAAGTCTATCGATATCGAGATCCTTGGCTAAACCTGCCACCCGTTCTTTCGGATTCCGGATACCGTAGAGCCTAGAATAAACCATAAGATTTTCCCGCGATGTTAGGCGCTTGGGCAGATCGACATAGGGCGAGGAGAAATTGATCATTGAAAGGACGCGATAGCGATCACGCAGCATGTCCGCGCCGAGGATTTCGATTTTGCCCGTGCTCGGGATCAGGAGACCCAGCAGCATCGATATTGTAGTGGTCTTTCCGGCGCCGTTACCACCCAACAACGCGCATATCTCACCCCGGCGAACATCGAAGCTCAGTTCGTTCACCGCCACGATCTCGCCAAACCGTTTAACGAGTTTTTCGACCTTGATCGCCATATCAGCCATGCACCAGAATATGGAACTCCCGTTGCAGAAGGGCCAGACCGATAGTGAGAAATTCGGCCGTCTGAATTCCGCGCTTCACTCGGGCGGGCCTTCGCGATAGACGTGGTGCATACACATTGGGAGGTATGTCATGACGTCCTTCGGCAACGCGCCTTTTCCCGAAATGGCGCACGTGCCCCTTTCGGACTATGCCTACGCGCCTGCCGTGAATGATCCGGTGCGGCTACGCACGCTGACACTTATCAGATGGGTGGCCATCGCCGGCCAGGCGCTTGCCCTGCTGGCAGTTCATTACGGGTTTGGCTTTGACGTACCGTTGGGTCCAGCCTTCGCCGTCGTCGCTGCGTCGCTTTTACTGAATTTGATTGTTCTGACTGGGCATCCCACGCCGGTACGGCTGGGCGTCCGAAGCGCCGCCGCGTTTCTGGCGTTCGATATTCTGCAGCTCGCGGCGCTTTTGTATCTTACCGGCGGACTGGAGAATCCGTTTTCGTTTCTCTTGCTCGCGCCCGTGGCAGTGTCCGCAACGATACTGACGATCCGCAGCACCATCGCCCTATGCGTCCTGTCGATAGCATGCATCACAATCCTAGCCATTTGGCATTTTCCATTGCCTTGGACCGCCGGGGGTTTTTCCGTACCTCAGGTATATGTTCTGGGAATTTGGATCGCGCTGGCGATCGGTATCCTGTTTTTCGCAATTTACACTTGGCGGGTGGCAGAAGAAGCCCGCCGGATGTCCAGCGCGCTTGCCGCCAGCCAGCTCGCGCTCGCCCGGGAACAACAGCTGGCTGCCCTCGGCGGCCTCGCTGCCGCGGCTGCGCATGAACTGGGAAGTCCTTTGGGAACGATTGCGGTAGCATCGGGGGAAATTGCCCGCGAACTGAGCCCCGATAGCCCAATGTATGATGACGTGCAGCTCCTGATCAGCGAAACAAGTCGGTGCCGGGATATCCTCGCGGAACTATCCGACCGGTCGGAAGACGGTGACGACACTGTCTCTCCATTTGTATTGCTGCCCGTTCATGCGCTCGTTCAGGCGGCGGCCGTACGTCACGAGGCGGAAAACGTCGCCTTCGATCTTTCCGCTACCGCCGGACCGTCGGAGGACCCCGCCGCAGAGCCGGTCGTCGCGCGAAGCCCTGAGATTATCCACGGTCTGGGGACGATTATCCAGAATGCTGCCCAGTTCGCTCGTGACCGGGTCGAAATCAATACGCAATGGGATCGGGAATTCATTCGGGTGCACATTCGGGATGATGGTCCCGGTTTTGCGGCAGGGCTACTCGAACGGCTCGGTGAGCCCTATATCTCCTCTCGCAAGCGATCCACAGGCCACATGGGTCTTGGAATATTTATCGCTCGAACCTTACTGCAACGGTCCGGGGGAGCTATCGCTTTTCGCAACGACTCGGAGGGCGGAGCGGCGGTTGATATTGTCTGGCGCCGTGACACACTCGAAAACCCGGATGTGGAGTCCGGAGGATAAAGATGGATGCACTAGAACAATTCGAAGACCGCACACTGCTTATCGTTGACGACGACGAACCGTTCCTCGGCCGGCTTGCACGGGCGATGGAAACGCGGGGTTTCGATGTCGTGACCGCAGGGTCGGTGCGCGACGGCGTCGCTGCAGCAAAATCGATGCCGCCCGCCTTCGCCGTTCTCGACTTGCGTCTCGCTGATGGCAGCGGTCTCGACATCGTTTCGGCTGTCCAAGAAGGCCACCCGGGGTCTCGGATTGTGATGCTAACCGGATATGGCAACATTGCAACGGCGGTTGCGGCAGTAAAGGCCGGCGCCCTAGACTATCTCGCCAAGCCTGCAGACGCCGATGCGGTCGAAGCGGCCCTGTTGTCTAACGGTGATGGTCTGCCCCCGCCGCCGGAAAATCCGATGTCTGCCGACCGGGTTCGCTGGGAACATATTCAACGGGTTTACGAGCAATGCGACCGTAACGTTTCCGAAACTGCCCGTCGGCTGAACATGCACCGGCGGACGCTGCAACGTATTCTCTCGAAACGCGCTCCCCGAGAAGCGCCGCCCGATGAAATCTGAAACCGCCCGGACAACCGAAAAGGCCGCGCCCGACTATTGGAAGATTGGCCCCGTAGACGCGCCTGTGATCGTGGAAAATGCCGCAGTTGTGCTGCCTTACCTGCCTTACTTTCTCGTAGGGTGGGACATTCGCTGGGCCGGTAAGTCGGTCGTCGGCGACGCCGATGTCCGTGTGGAAGAACATGCCGACGGCACATTCCGGGTAATCAGCACCGGTCCTGGTGGCGCCGACTTTTCCTTCGACAATCCTTACGATGTCGCCAACGGGCTGGCCGGCGGCCTGATCAGCGTTCATATCGCGCGGGAACCGCGGTCGATCTGCCTGAATGCGGGCGCTGCGAAAATCGATAACGGCCTGGTAATCGTCATCGGGAATTCGTTAGCCGGGCAATCAAGCGTAGCGTTGCATCTTGCGGTTTTGGGCCACCGGTTTTTTGGAGACGATCAGATCGCAGTGACGATGGGCCTCGAACCGGTCGCTACCTGTCTTGGTTTGACGCCTAAAGTGCGCCTACCACTTCCGAACGATTGCGGCGACGCCTTCCGCGAATTCGTCGAGGGATATTCCTCCATGCAGAGCGACGAGATGGCTTACCTGAAGCTATGGGAGGCCGAGGCCGGGGCTTTCGGCGAAACCGTGCCGATCAGCGCATTGGTCTTCCTCGATCTTGTCGAAGATGGCGAAGCCGTGCTCGAACCCGCATCGCAGTCGGACCTGGTAAAAACCATGATGTCGACCGCGTTCGCGCCGCATGTCGCGTCCGCAGATCTTCTGGCTGGGCTTACCCAGCTTGCAGCCGGCAACCGGTCCTACCATCTACGGTGTTCAAGCAGCCGCGAAGCTGCGGGCCTTCTGTCCAGCGAATTTCGCAACTCCCGAACAGT
>MDTD01169489.1_pt1 | contig 25185 bp, 23 predicted proteins | sample 811221 | NCBI WGS metagenome assembly MDTD01 (sample SAMN05326646, study PRJNA326480) | marine metagenome | isolation source: seawater | place: Pacific Ocean: South West | collected 2011 | reverse complement strand
CTTTCCATAATATTGCCTTGCACTTTAAATTTTATATTATTCCTATATATTACTTAATGTTCAGTTTTAAATATGAAAATTTTAGTTCCTATTAAAAGAGTAAATGACTATAACGTCAAGGTAAGACCAAATCAAAATAACACGGATGTTGATTTGACAAATGTGAAGATGGCCGTGAATCCATTCTGCGAAATTGCACTTGAGGAAGCAATAAGAATTAAAGAAGCTGGTAATGCTGAAGAAGTTGTAACAGTGAGTGTGGGAACCGAAAAAAACCAAGAGCAACTCAGAACTGCATTAGCACTTGGAGCAGATAGAGCGATTCTGGTGAAAGTTGATAACGAAGTTCAACCACTTGATGTTGCCAAAATTCTCGTGAAAATTTTTGAGAAAGAAAATCCTGAGCTTATATTAATGGGTAAACAAGGTATAGACGGCGATCATAACCAAACAGGTCAAATGCTTGGTGCGATGCTTGGCATTCCACAAGCCACATTTGCTTCGAAAGTTGAGTTGAATAACAAATCAGTAAATGTAACAAGAGAAATAGACGGTGGACTTGAAACACTAACTGTAGAGCTTCCTGCAATAGTTACTGCAGATTTAAGATTAAATGAACCAAGATACGCCTCATTACCAAATATAATGAAGGCAAAAAGGAAACCAATTGATGAAATCAATTTAGATGAATTAGGACTTAGCGTTGAAGAGAAGGTAAAAACCATAAAGGTAGAGTCTCCTGCAGAGAGGGATGAGGGAATAAAGGTTGATTCCGTGGATGCTCTTTTAGATAAATTAAGGAATGAGGCAAAAGTAATAGAATGAAAACTTTAGTAATTGTTGAACATGATAATGAAAATATCTCTTCTAGTACCTTATGTTCAGTAGATGCTGCCATAAAGCTTGGCCAAGAAGTTGATCTTTTGGTTGCTAGTAGTGATAGTCATATTGCAGAAAAAGCAAAGCAAATAATTGGTATATCCAAAGTGCTTAACTTTGTTGGCGAAAATTTTAAAAACGAAATTGCTGAGGATCTTGCAGATTGCATTGTTTCTGTATCTCATGATTATAATTTCTTTGTTGCAAGTTCTAGCACTACCGGAAAAAACTTAATGCCAAGAGTATCTGCACTTCTTGACGTACAACAGATATCTGAAGTGATTGAAATTGTAGATAACAAGACATTTAAAAAACCAATCTATGCAGGTGCTTGTATTGCTACCGTTGAAAGTACACAAGAAAAAAATATTATTACGGTTAGAACCACAGCCTTTGAAAAGTCGGTTGCAGAAGGTGGGTCAGGTCAAATTGAGAACCTTAGTGTTCCAGAGTCTGAAACAAGAAAATCAGTTTTTGTTGGAAATGAGCTAACAGTTTCTGATAGGCCTGAATTAACTTCTGCAGATATTGTCATTTCCGGAGGAAGAGGAATGCAGGATGGAAATAATTTTGTACTCTTGGATAGTGTGGCAAACAAGCTTAATGCTGCTGTAGGTGCATCAAGAGCAGCTGTAGATTCTGGTTTTGCGCCCAATGATTACCAGGTTGGGCAAACAGGAAAATCAGTTGCGCCAAACCTTTACATAGCTGTAGGAATTTCTGGAGCTATCCAGCACCTTGCAGGTATGAAGGATTCTAAGACAATTGTTGCGATAAATAAGGATGAAGAGGCTCCAATATTTAAAGTTGCTGATTACGGATTAGTTGGCGACCTGTTTGATTTACTGCCTGAATTAGAATCAAAAATTTAAGTCCAAAAAGAAATAATCAGCATTATTCCTCCTACGAAACCAACTAAAACCAAGATAAGGTAAAGTAAAATCTTTGTTATTTTTAGCTCATTGAAGAGATTCTCAAAACTAGATTTTTCGCCAACTCCGCTCAAAAATGCGAGAATGTCATTTATAAATTTCATTTAATGATTAAATATTACTAATTATGATTAATGTTACAGCAAGTGCGGAAGATTATCTTTCAAAGCTAATAGATAAAAAAGACTTTGATTGTGACGTAAGAATTTTTGTTTCAGATCCTGGAACTCCCAGAGCTGAGACTTGTCTTGCATTCTGTAAACCTGAAGAGACTGAACCAACTGATGAGAGATTGTGTCTTGACAGCTTTACTCTTTTTATTGAAGAGAAAAGTTCACCTTATTTAGAGGATGCAGAAATTAATTATGATGCAGATAACTTTGGAGGCCAGTTAACTATCAAAGCTCCGAGCTCAAGAATTCCAAAGGTCGGAGACGATGCAACAATTGAAGACAGGGTAAATTATATCTTATACAGTGAAATAAACCCTCAGCTTGCCTCTCATGGAGGGGAAGTGCACCTAAATGAAATTACGAAAGACAATTATGTGGTTCTTCAATTTGGGGGTGGTTGCCAAGGATGCGGTATGGTTGATGTGACTTTAAAGGAGGGGATTGAAAAGACTCTTGTCGAAAAAATCCCGGAATTAAAAGGGGTAAGAGATGTTACTGACCACACCGATAATGAAAACGCATACTACAAGTAGGTATTTAAATTAAAAATATTCCTAAAATAATTCCAATCTTAGGATGATCAAAGTAGTAAAACTCATTAAAATTTATCCTTTTTTCTGCCTCTAATAAAAAATGTTTGTTAACTGCATTATTTTGTCTAGATAAATTTGAGTCCTCAGATTTGAGATCTTTAAAACTGTCATCTAGGTAAATTAGAAAACTTGTTTCCTGGAGTGAATTGGGGCCCATTGAACATTTAGTTTTTACTCTAGGGTGTCGTGACTTGAATACTTTTACTACACATTGGTTTCTATCCTCTGAAACTAAAACATATTTAGAATCGTCGGATGTAGTCAGTTTTTGTATCCAAGAAAGATGTTCTACAAATTCAGCTTCTTTTATCCTTGTAATATCTATCTCATTCAATAGCGTGTGGTAAGATTTTGGTAGGATTGAAAATAATTTAGATTCTTTCGAAAAATCCTCATTTTCATTGAGCTTGATAGCTTCATCAACAATACTATATGATCTTTTTAAGGGAAACTCTTCATCTGTAAAAGTGTCATTCCAGATAATTGTTGCTATTTCTACTCGAACTTTTTGATTATCGTCATCAGCAATCACTACAGAAGAAAGCCCTAAAAATATAGTTATGACCTTGAAAAAGCTATGCATAAAGTTTTTAATACAGATTGTATATATTCAATATATCACTATTAAATATGATATCTAATATTAAATATCTGAAAGGAGTGGAAGAGGATAAATAATGGATCTTAATTTTTCTAAAGAGGACTTAGCTTTTAGGGATGAAGTTAAAGAATTTCTCGACAAAGAATATCCCAAGCATATTAAAGAGAAAATGGAAAATGGCGATGAGCTCACAAGAGAAGAAATCGTCGAATGGCATAAATGTGTGGCAAAAAAAGGCTGGATGGGCCATTCATGGCCAGTTGAACATGGTGGAACAGGATGGGATGCTACCAAAGTATATATTTATCTCAGAGAGCTTGCTTTAGCAGGATGTCCTACATTTGTCCCTTTTGGCTTGCAGATGGTGGCTCCAGTAATTTGGACGTTTGGATCAGACGAGCAAAAGAAGAAATACCTTCCAAGAATATTGAACTTTGATGATTGGTGGTGTCAAGGCTACTCAGAACCAGGTTCTGGCTCAGATTTAGCTTCCCTAAAATGTAAAGCCGAAAGAGAAGGTGACGAATACGTCATCAATGGCCAAAAAACTTGGACCACACTTGGGCAACATGCAGATTGGATTTTTGTGCTAGTAAGAACCAGCGACTCAGGCAAAAAGCAAGAGGGTATAACTTTTATTCTAGTTGATATGAAAACACCAGGGGTTGAAGTCAAACCAATTATTACTATCGATGGGGATCATGAAGTTAATGAAGTTTGGTTTGATAATGTAAGAGTTCCTGCAGAAAATGTAGTCGGAGAAGAGGGCCAGGGATGGACATATGCGAAATTCTTATTGTTCCATGAAAGAAGTTCAATTGCTGGAGCTCCTCAGATGAGAAGAGCTATCAACAAACTAAAGAATAAAGCAAAAAATGTTTATCATGGTTCAGAACCACTATCCGAAGATAAAAATTTTAGATCTAAGGTTGCACAATTTGAACTTGATTTAGATGCTCTAGAAATGACAGAGCTTAGAGGGTTAGCTGCAATGAGAGAGGGTAAGAGTCCAGGGGCAGAATCCTCACTACTCAAAATCAAAGGTACAGAGCTTCAACAAAGAATATCTACACTTGCTGTTGAGGTCTCAGGCCATGATGCTATGCCTTACGGTGGGCCTTATGGTTTTTCTGATGTGGAAGTTGCTGCAACAAAAGACGCACAACTGTCTGCACCTAAATATCTAAACTTCCGAAAAGTTACGATCTATGGTGGTACTAATGAGATTCAAAAAAATATCATAGCAAAAGCTGTGTTAGGAATATAAGGATGAATCTAAGTTACACTGATGAACAAAATCTTTTAAGGGATAGTGTCTCAAAGTTTTGTAGTTCTGACTATGACTTTGAAACAAGGATGAAAAGTGTTGATTCTAAAGATGGTCACAATGCTGAGCACTGGAAATTATTTGCTGAGTTAGGTTGGTTAGCAATTCCTTTCTCCGAAGAACTCGGAGGTCTTGATGGAAATGATGTTGATCTAAGTCTTGTTTTTGAGGAATTTGGAAAATCGATAATTGTTGAACCATATCTGGCTAATATTGTTTTATCTGGAGGAATTCTTAAAAGGGGAAACCTAGAAAGTAAAACTGAAATCCTGGAAGAAATGATTTCAGGAACAAAACAAGTATCATTGGCAAACTATGAACCAAACAAAGGTTATAACCTTGATAATGTTGACTGTGAGATTGGCGCTGATGGGACTGTAAACGGAATAAAAAATACTGTGTTAAATGCACCTAATGCTGATTTGTTTTTGGTATTTGGTAAACAAGGTTCTGGGTATGCTTTTGCACTAATTCCTAAAGATGCTTCGGGTTTGGAAGTTATTGGGTACAAGACTTATGATGGTTTTGTCTCAGGAGATCTAAAGCTACAAAACTGTAAAGCCAATGCGGTATTTAGCTCTGAAAATGCACTTGAGATATTGGATGCAACAATTCAAGAAGCAATTGTTTGTATATGCTCTGAGGCCATTGGAGCAATGGAAAAATGCTATAAACTCACTATTGAATACACACAGCAAAGAGAACAATTCGGACAATCTCTTTCAAAATTCCAAGCTCTTCAACACAGAATGGTTGATATGTTTATGGAAACAGAATTTAGTAAATCATTTCTGTTAAAAGTTTTGGCCACAGAAGATGTCAGCGAGAAAACAAAACTTATATATGGGCTTAAAAACCAAGTAGCAAAAGCTGGTAAAAAAGTAGGCGAAGAAGCTGTTCAGCTACATGGAGGCATGGGTGTAACTCAGGAAATGTCTATAGGGCACTACCTTAAAAGACTCATGGTAATATCTCATCTGTTTGGAAGTTCTGACTACTTTTTAGATAAATACATAGATAGTTAATTTGGTTAAGAGATTCAATCCTGATAAAAGAAGACGACCTAAGGTCGATGATTACTTTGGTGATTGGAAATGGCGTGAAGCATTAGCTGAAACCATGGTTCCTTTAGTTGGCAAACTATACAGGAATGGCATAAGTATTCTTATGTATGGTAGACCGCTTTTAAACTGTTCTGCTGTTGAAATAATGAAGCTCCACAGATTTGTAAGAGAAGTTGAGGGGAATGAACTTAGTGAGATCGAGACCTTTCCAGTTCTAGAATGCATTGCAAAAATGAAACTTCTTCCTTGCGAAATTGACCTAGGAGAAATTGTTTCGCACCTTCTTGAAAATGAAAAATTAGACCCTGTAAAATATACTGAAAATCTACTTTCAGAAAATCTACGAACAAAGAGATCATATCCACTGAGACCTAAAGATATAGTTCTATTTGGTTTTGGAAGAATTGGAAGAATTTTGACAAGGCTTTTGATAGCAGATACTGGTGGTGGAGCTAAATGGCGTCTAAGAGCCATTGTAGTGAGAGAATCAGGCAATCCTGATGATTTAATTAAAAGAGCAAGTTTGCTTAGACATGACTCTGTTCATGGTGAATTTGCAGGAACTATCAGAGTGAATAAAGAGAATAATTCTTTGATTATTAATGGTAATGAAGTCTTTGTAATTGGGTCGGATGATCCAAGCAAAGTAAACTACAAAAAATATGGCATCAAAAAAGCAACTATTGTTGATAATACAGGGGTGTGGAGAGATGAGGAGGGGCTAAAACAACATATAAAAAATTTATCAGTTGAAAAAGTGATTTTAACAGCTCCGGGTAAAGGGAAAATTAAAAACATTGTCTTTGGTATAAATGATGACAGAGTAAAGAGTGAGGACAAAATATTGGCTGCTGCATCGTGCACCACAAACGCAATTGCACCAGTTTTAAAATTAGTGGATGACAATTTCAAGATTGTAAATGGTCATATCGAAACAGTCCATGCTTATACAAATGATCAAAACTTAATTGATAATTATCACCCCTCCGATAGAAGAGGAAGGAGCGCAGCACTTAACTTGGTTATAACAGATACAGGTGCTGCAAAAGCTGTATCTGAAGTTCTTCCAGAGCTTAAAGGGAAACTTACAGCAAATGCAATTAGAGTGCCCACCCCAAATGTAAGTCTGGCTATATTAAATTTAACTCTTAAGAGAGGTGTTAGTGTCGAAGAACTGAATGACTGTTTTAGGAAAGCAGCTTTCCGATCAAAATTGAGAGAAACTATAGACTATACAAATGCAATAGATGCAGTGTCTTCTGATTTTTACAGCAATGAGTTTGCTGTGGTTTATGATTCCCAAGCAACAATTAGTAATTTTAGCAGTGTTACTATTTACTGTTGGTACGATAACGAGTATGGTTACACCAAGCAAGTTGTAAGGCTCTTGAAAAAAGTCATAGGCGCAAACTTAACAAGATACCCAAAACAATAAATGAGGAAAATTAAAATAAAAGGGGGTCTGGAAATACCTCTTTATGGATCTGTTGAAAATATAGAAAACATAGAACAAATAACTCCCAAATTCTTAAGTATTTTGCCAGAAGATTATTTTGGTTTAAAGCCTAAAATATTAGTTAAAGAAGGTGAAAAAGTTCTTCAGGGCCAACCCATATTAGAGGATAAAACAAATGAAGGATTCTTTGTAAGATCTCCGATATCAGGTCAAGTCAATTCAATAAATAGAGGTGAAAAAAGAGCCTTAGTTTCTGTAATTATTCAACGACAAAACGAGGAAAATCTGGAGTACAGAAAACCCAAAAATCTCATTGATGAGCTTGTAAATTCAGGTTTATGGGATAGTTTCAGAGAAAGGCCTTTCAACAGAGTTCCTGCTCTTAATTCTAAACCTGACTTTATTTTTATTAACGTTTGCAAGATAGATGAACTTGATTTAGACCCTAATCCGATAATTAAATTGGAATCTGAAAATTTCCTAAAAGGCCTACAAAAAGTTATTGAGCTTGCTGATCAAAAGGTTTATTTGTGTACTAATACAGCTATCGATACAAAAGGTCTTTCAGTGGAACAAGTTATTTTTGAAGGAAAATATCCTTCAGGTAACAGCTCCCTCCACATTCAACACATTCAACCCATTCGAAAATCAAAGAAGACCTGGACAGTAAACTGGCAAGATGTAATTCGAATTGGTAAATCAAATGTTTCAGGAAAATTTTGTTTCGAAAAATATATTTCAATCTCAGGGCCAGCTTGCAATGAACCTAAGGTCATAAAAACTGTTCACGGAGCAAATTTAGACGAACTTACTGCTGGAAATGTAATAGGTAATGCGCGAATAGTTTCTGGGAGCCTTATGCACGGAAGAAGTGGGGATAATTACTCTGACTTTCTTACACGATACACAAATCAGATATCTTTAGTTTCAGATGAAAGAGAAGCAACTTTTTTTAATTGGTTGAAGTTGGGAGAGAAGGATCATAGCAACTCAAATGTTTTTTTATCAAGTATTCTAGAGCCTGAAAACTTTAACTTTGATACAAATATTAATGGGGGATATAGAGCAATTGTACCAATAGGAGCTTTTGATGAGGTTAATCCTTTTGAAATCGATCCGACGATATTTTTAAAATCATTAGCAATTGGAGATCTTGTTGCTCTTAGAGAATTAGGTCTGTTTGATCTAGCTGAGGAAGATATGGCTATTTTTTCTTATGTTTGCCCTAGTAAATATGACTATGTGGCACTATTTAATGATTGTATGGAAATGATATGGAAAGAGGAAACTTCATGAAATTCCTAGAAGATTTTTTTGATAAAAATAGGCCATCAAAAGAAAAGGGTTATTTCTACCTTTTCGAAGTTATTCAAAATTTCTTTTTTTCAACAAAAATAGCCACAACCGGAAAAACACATATCCGAGATAGGCTTGATATTCAGAGAGTAATGGTCGTGGTCTGGCTAGCAACTTTCCCCGCGATGTTTTGGGGCATGTATAATATGGGCTTTTTTGGTCTTGATTACATGGCTAAGGGTGGTTTTGATTCAACTGGAGATTGGCACAACTGGTTGGTGCAACTCATAGGTACTGATGTAAATAATCACTTTCATAGGCTGTGGTTTGGAATTGTTTATTTTGTACCTATTTATCTGACAGTCTTTATCGTGGGTATAGCTTGTGAGGCAATTTTTGCAACTATCAGAAGACATGAGATTAATGAAGGTGCTTTTGTTTCCACAGTTCTTTTCTCATTGAGCTGTCCTCCCGATATACCTCTTTGGCAAGCAGCAACAGGAATTGCATTTGGTATTGTCGTAGGCAAAGAATTTTTTGGCGGTACAGGTAAAAACTTTCTTAATCCTGCTTTAACTGGAAGAGCATTTATTTACTTTGCCTACCCAAGTGAACTTTCTGGAGATATGGTTTGGGTAGCATCATTGGCTGATAATGGTGCAGTGGATGGTTATTCAGGGGCCACAGCTCTAGGAATTGGAGCACAAAATGGATTGGCTGGCATGCAAGCAAATTTCACATGGGGGGAGACTTTCTTCGGGCAAATTCCAGGCTCTATTGGAGAAACTTCTACATTCTTAATACTACTAGCAGGTGCATACATGGTCTATGCGAAGATTGCCTCTTGGAGAATAATATTTGGCACCTTAATAGGAATGATTGTAATCTCTTCATTGTTAAATTTTGTTGGCTCAGAAACTAACCCGATGTTCAGTGTTCCATGGTGGTGGCATTTATCAATTGGGAGTTTTGCTTTTGGTTTAATATTTATGGCAACCGAGCCTGTTTCTGCTGCAAATACAAATATTGGAAGATGGATATATGGATTAGCTATCGGGATGATGGTTATTTTAATAAGAGTTATAAATCCAGCTTTTCCAGAAGGTATGATGTTAGCAATCCTTTTTGCTAACCTGTTAGCGCCAGCAATTGATTTTTGTGTGACATCATACAATACAAGTAGGAGAATGGAGAGATATAACTCATGAAAAACTTAATTGTTCCTTTATTAGCTTGTATTGCATGCGCAGTAATTGTTTCGTTTACCGCGGTATCTGTAAGATATGAACAAAAACTAAATCAGGAAAATGAAAAAAAAGAAAAGATTCTTGCTGCAGCTGGCATACAAACTGACAATATCGATGAAGAATTTTCTAAAATTAAAACCTTGTTTTTTAGTTTTGAGACAGGAGAATTAGTTTCAGTTGAAAATGGATATGACCATATCAAAGCAGCTTCGAATGCAGAATTATCTAATGTTGTTCCTTCTAAATTGGATATTGCAATTATTAAAAGGCAAGAAAAAATTGCTCCTGTATATGTTTGGCTAGATGAGTCAAGAAGCATCGAAAAAATTGTTTTGCCAATTAGAGGTTATGGGCTTTGGGGAACACTTTATGGATATCTATCGTTAGGGCCCGATTTAAATTCTGTAATGGGTATTGAGTACTATGAGCATAAGGAAACACCTGGTTTGGGAGGTGAAGTTGATAACCCTAACTGGAAATCAGGCTGGCAGGGAAAAAAAATCTATAATTCCGAAGGTTCTGTATCTCTAAAAGTAGTAAAAGGAACATCCAGTGATGATTATGAGATTGATGGCATGTCAGGTGCAACTATAACAAGTAACGGCGTAACAAATATGATCAACTTTTGGCTTGGCAATCATGGTTATGGGCCAATTATTAAAAAATTAAATGAAGTAATAGAATAGAAAGATGAGGGCAATATCTTTAAAAGAGACTAGGAAACTTTTATTTACTCCGTTAGTTGAAAACAATCCCATTGCACTCCAGATTTTAGGAATATGTTCTGCGCTAGCTGTAACTGTAAAGATGGATGTTACTTTAATAATGTGTGTTGCGCTTACTTCTGTAATTACGTTTTCAAACTTCTTTATTTCAATTATAAGAACCTATATTCCGGACAATATTAGAATCATTGTCCAAATGACTATTATCTCATCACTTGTGATTATTGTTGACGAGCTTTTAAAAGCCTATGCCTATGAAGCAAGCAAGCAGTTAAGTGTATTTGTGGGGCTAATAATTACCAACTGTATTGTTATGGGAAGAGCGGAAGCGTTTGCAATGAAAAATCCTCCCATAAAAAGTGCTATTGACGGATTTGGTAATGGGTTGGGTTACAGCTTCGTTCTACTAGTAGTAGCGACAATAAGGGAGGTTTTTGGTGCAGGAACATTTTTTGGACTTCAAGTGATGCCTGAGAGCTATCCTGTGAATAATTTTCTACTATTACCTCCAAGTTCTTTCATAATTATTGGAATAATGATTTGGGTAATTAGAACATTTAGCAAGGGGCAAATAGAGGAAAATGAAAATCCTCTTAAAGCACATGTTTATAAACCCCTGGTAGTAAAAAGGGAAGGGGCTGATGGCTGAGCTGTTAAATCTTTTCGTAAAAACCGTTTTTATAGAAAACATAGCACTATCGCTCTTTCTTGGGATGTGTACGTTCTTTGCGATCTCAAAGCAAGTCAAGGCAGCTTTTGGTCTTGGAATTGCAGTTATAGTGGTTTTAACTCTAACCGTCCCTTTAAATAATTTAATTTATAACTATGTCTTAAAGGAAGGAGCTTTATCGTGGGCAGGTTTAGAAGGGACTAATCTGGAGTTCGTCGGCCTAATCACTTACATAGGAGTAATAGCAGCAGCCGTGCAAGTTTTAGAAATGTTTTTGGATAAATACATCCCAGCACTTTACAGCGCACTAGGAATTTTCTTGCCACTTATTACAGTGAACTGTGCAATTCTTGGTGCTTCACTTTTTATGATAGAAAAAAACTATAACTTCTCACAAAGCGTGGTTTATGGCTTTGGGGCAGGTTTTGGCTGGGCGCTTGCAATAGTATTGCTTGCAGGAATTAGAGAAAAATTAAAATACAGTGACATTCCAGAGGGTTTGAATGGTCTTGGCATTACCTTTGTTATTGTAGGTTTAATGAGTTTTGGTTTTATGTCATTTGGGGGTATTTTACTCTAATGGATTTATATTTAGGGATTATCTCATTCACTTTAATAGTGGCAGTTCTTGTTGCTTTTGTTATGTTTGCTAGGTCGCAGCTTGTATCAACAGGCGACGTGACTATTGAAATAAATGGTGATCCGGAAAAGAAAATTACAGTTCCAACTGGTGGCAAGCTTTTAAGTACACTTGCTTCAAAAAATATCTACCTTGCCTCTGCGTGTGGCGGTGGTGGCACTTGTGCTGAGTGTAAATGTCAAGTTGATGAAGGAGGCGGGTCAATACTACCCACTGAACAATCCCACTTTAACTACAAACAGCAGGGTGATAATTGGCGTCTTTCATGCCAAGTTCCAGTTAAATCCGACATGAAAATCAGCATTCCTGAGGAAGTTTTTGGCGTGAAAGAATGGGAATGCGAAGTAGTTTCAAATGATAATGTGGCAACCTTCATAAAGGAGTTAGTTTTAAAGCTTCCTGAGGGTGAGAATGTAAAATTTAGAGCTGGCGGTTACGTACAACTTGAAGCTCCCGCATTCACAGCAATAAACTATAAAGATTTTGATATTGCCAAAGAGTATCACGAGGATTGGGATAGATTTAAAATTTGGGACAATGTAGCTGCCAATCCTGAGCCAATCATAAGAGCCTATTCAATGGCAAACTTTCCTCTTGAGGAGGGGGTTTTAAAGTTCAATATACGTGTTGCTTCACCGCCACCAGGTACAGATTTCCCACCTGGAATAATGTCTTCTTATGTATTTAGTCTGAAGCCTGGCGACAAGGTAAAAGTTTTCGGACCCTTTGGAGAGTTTTTTGCTCGTGAAACTGAAAATGAAATGGTGTTCATTGGAGGAGGTGCTGGGATGGCTCCTATGAGATCTCATATTTTTGATCAGTTAATAAGACTTAATTCTAATAGAAAGATCTCCTACTGGTACGGGGCAAGAAGTATGAAAGAAATTTTTTATAAAGAAGATTTTGAAAAACTTGCAAAAGAGCACGAAAACTTCTCTTTTCACATTGCTTTATCTGATGCGCTACCTGAAGACAATTGGAAAGGCCTTACAGGTTTTATACATCAGGTAACTCAGGATGAATACTTGTCGAAGCATGATGCTCCAGAAGATTGTGAGTATTACTTGTGTGGACCTCCAATTATGAATTCTTCTTGTATAAAAATGCTGACAGATTTAGGTGTTGAGGAAGAAAACATAATGTTGGATGATTTTGGTGGTTAGATACGCACTAATACTAGTTTTCTTTTTAAGTAGTTGTAACTGGCAATCAAATACAGAAACCAAGGTTACTGGTGAGATATACGGTACAACCTATAAATATATTTTCAATCATCCAGCAGATAAACCATCTAATGAGTCAATCAATCAACAGATACTCGAAGAACTCAATCGCATTGATTTAATTTTCTCAACATACAAGCAAAATTCCGAGGTTTTAAATACCTCACTTGAAGAAATAGATAATTGGTCACAGGACTTAAAATATATTTACAACCTTTCGTTAACAATTTCAGAAAAATCTAATAACTCATTTAATCCTCTAAAAGAAAATACACTTGATTTCTCAGCAATTGCAAAAGGATATGCTGTCGACAGGGTGGCAGATTTGCTATCAGAAAATCAAATAGATAACTACTTTATTGAAATTGGCGGAGAAATTAGAGCTCAAGGTAGAGCTGCTCATCTTGGGAATTGGCGCTGGGCTATAGAAGATCCATTCAGTGAAAATCCAAGGCCTTATAAGTCGTTTTATGTTCCTCAGGAAGGTATTTCCATTGCAACTTCCGGTGAGTATCGAAATCCAGGACATATTTGGGGTAGTGGCCCTCGAGATATACTCTCTGTAAGTGTTGCCGCTAACGATGCCGCTAGAGCAGATGCGTGGGCAACAGCAATGTATGTCCTAGGCCTAGATGAGGGCATCATAATAGCTGAAACATACGATCTAGCTGTGTTTTTTATTTTGAATGATGGCAACTCGATACAATCGACTAATTGGGGTAGTATATTCCCATGATCAACACCATACTGGCTTTTATCATAGTGGCACTTTCTATTGCTGGAATGGGTATAGGACTGATCCTAAGAAAAAAACCTTTGAGCCCAAGCTGTGGCGGAGTTTATCTGTCAAAGGGTGAGGCCTGTCAGGTTTGCGGTAAGGTTAAAAACTAGAATTATTCACTTTTTCGTTTCTTGCTTATGAATGATTGAGTTGTAAGGACACTTGTATTTTTAGGTTCCGGGTCGTCTTCAGTTGTGGTGTCCATACTGCCCTGCAATGAGGAAACAAAATCCAAATGTCCTTGGCCATCTAGATCGACTACACCAGACTTTTGAATAAGCTCTGTAGCATTTCCCATTCCCCGATTTGCAAAGTTATCAAAGTAAGACCAATCCATTCTCTTTGGAAAATAATCCAGTGGCACCTCTTCAAAAACTCCCTCTCCATTGTTTAGAGCCAAAGTGACCTTAGGATAGATTCTAGTATCTTCACCACCATAGTTTGCTGTTGTATCAACTATATCTAAATCTCCATCCTGATCCATGTCGAAAACCCTTACTTTGCCTTGTCCTATGCCAGTGGCGTTATGATTTAATTCGAGATTTGCTCTAGGCTGATTAGCAAATCTAATCTCTGTTTCATCTTTGAAAGTGCCATCTCCATTGCTAATTAATATCTGGACATGTCTTCCTGCATAATATGGTACGCCTCTAGTTGAAGCTACAAGAATATCGTCCAATCCGTCTCCGTTAAGATCTGCACTTTCAGCATCATTGTATAATCCAATTTCAGGACCATAGTAATTGTCAGGCAGAGTTTTCCATCTATCATTATCTAGAAATATTGGTTCATCCTGGTACACGGGTCCTAATAAGACATTATTATGTGTTCTGGGTCCATAAGGATTGTCGGGATCTCGGTACTCCTCTGGTTTTCCAGCCCAGAAAATAGCAAGATCGTCAAAACCATCCCCATTATAATCGCCCATTGCAGAAGCGTGAGGGTGAATTTTATCAATCTTTTCTCCATTAATTCCACAGCATGGAAAAAATACGTCTTCAACGTTGAGATCAACAATATCAAAATCTCCGTTCCCGTCGTTAAAATAAAGTACAGCATTCATAAAAACGTCAATGTCACCATCGCCATCAACATCACCCATGCTTGCATCATGTGAAAATTTATTTTCAGTTGATGCTCTTTCTTGGTGTTCAGGTTCATTTTGTAATATCGGAATATTTTTGTGAATTCCATTTCCCGAAAGAAGTATTAAGTGCGGGTACGCTTCCCAACCGTTTGTGTTATCCTCCCTCATTACTGGAATACCAAAACTTGCTACAAATAGATCATCTATTCCATCACTATTAAAATCCTCTATCAAAACTTGATCTGGTGAAGGATGTCTGGGTGCCTCATTTCCGTCGTATTTTGAAAAATCCTCAGATAATCTGCCAGTACCATCGTTCCATAAAAGGTGAATAGTGCTCCAATATGATTTGTCCTCGTCAGATCCCAATGCTAAAAATGGTCTGTCACCGATACCAGCAATAACGATCACATCTTCATCTCCATCTCCGTCAAAATCACCTCCTTGACCACCCCCACTTATAAATCCAGGAGGCCAAGTTCCAGGTTGAGTTGAACACTTATCAGGGGTTGGATAGCAATATGTGCCCCCTGGTAACAATTTTCTTTCACCCCTGAACATTGGCATTATGTCCCACACTGCATAATTATCATTTTGCAATTTATTGCTTATATCCTCGTCAGGGTTAAATGCTAATAAATTATCAGGGGTGTTGAATCGTTCAGCTGTGTGGCTGTAATTTACAGGAATAGTAATGGACTTGGTTGCTGTCCTGTTTGTGGAGGAGGTCAACATAATATCAAATGTTAAATCCACAGAAGTGTAAGTAAATGGGGCATTTCCAGATATACTACTTCCTGAAATTTCTAAAAATAAAATCTGATTGTCAGGATCTTGAATCGTGATTTCTGAGACTGTTTCACCTGATTGAAGGTTTTCTGGGGAAACTGAAACTTCAAAATATTCAAAGTCTGTAAGTGATTGGGGAGCATTGTAAGTAAAGTCCATTGGGGCTGGAGTTGGTTGTGGCACTGGTTGTGGCACTGGTTCAGAACCTCCACCTCCACCACCTCCGCATGAGGCAAGTGATAATGCGCTTAGAATAATTACAATAGTCCTAAACATATAAAAATTGTAGCATAGTTATATGACTAACCTCGAAGCTTTATATTTGACACTATTCATCGTGGGGTGTTGGTTTATTTTAGGGTTTATTGCTTTAAGAATTAGGAAGTTTTTTGGGCCTAAGATCTCAAAAAAAGGAGCCATTTTAATTTACTCACTTGTTTTAATGGGACCACTTGTAGCACCATTTTTCTTTGGATTAATTTAAATTTATCTGTTGTTTACTTAGGTGGTGGAAACCAGATCATTGCCATTTGAAAGGCAACTATAAAAGCATGAAAAAAGCATACTAAAGCCTGCGGAGCACCATAACTTAAATCTAGATGAGCAATTAAGAATAAAATTGCAACTAAAATACAAAATCCTGAACAAAAAACTTTTGCTATATTTCGAACAGTTTCACCTCTGTTAATCGCCGTTCTCAATGAGTTACCAAGGTTAAAGGCAATCATAGTCATGACTGCCATTCCCAAAAAAACAATTGCCGAAGAGGTAATCATAGTTTAATTAAATTGATCCTCCTCCGTTGATCCTTTTAAGGCTGAAGTGGAACTCTCTTCACCTTGTATGCAGTTATTGACTGCATCAAAATAACCTGTGCCAACTTCTTGTTGATGGGAAACAAAAGTATAGCCTTTTTTTGCATCTTCAAATTCTTTTTCTTGCAGTTTGACATATGCTGTCATGCCATCTGCAACATATTCCTTAGAAAGATTAAACATGCCATGCCACATTGAGTGAATGCCTGCAAGTGTTATAAATTGGAATTTGTAACCCATTGCGCCAAGTTCTTTTTGGAATTTTGCGATGGTAGCATCATCAAGATTTTTCTTCCAATTGAATGAAGGTGAGCAATTATAGGCAAGCATGATTTCAGGATGATCCCTTTTAATCGCTTCTGCAAAGGTTTTAGCTTGTTCCAGGTCTGGTTTAGAAGTTTCGCACCAAACAAGATCGGAGTAGGGTGCATATGCAAGTCCCCTTGCAATTGCTTGATCAAGGCCAGCCTTAGTTCTATAAAACCCCTCAGATGTCCTTTCGCCTGTTAAAAATGGTTTGTCATTTACATCAACATCAGAGGTTACCAAGTCAGCAGCATCTGCATCAGTTCGAGCAATTAGAATTGTTGGGGTATTAGAGACATCAGAGGCCAATCGTGCAGCAATAAGTTTTTGAACTGCCTCTTGGGTAGGCACTAAAACTTTCCCTCCTAGGTGGCCACACTTCTTGACACTCGCCAGTTGGTCTTCGAAGTGTACTCCAGCAGCTCCAGCAGTGATCATTCTTTTCATTAATTCAAAAGCATTAAGATTTCCACCAAAACCAGCTTCAGCATCCGCAATTATAGGCGCAAAGAAATCTGTTTTTGGGTCCCCATTCGTATTCATCCATTCAATCTGATCTGCTCTTCTAAAAGCATTATTTATTCTTGTAATTACTTTAGGAACTGAATCTACTGGGTATAAAGATTGATCTGGATACATTGTTCCAGCAGAATTATTGTCTGCGGCCACCTGCCATCCAGAAAGGTATATAGCCTTGACGCCAGCTTTTACTTGCTGAACTGCTTGGCCTCCAGTAAGTGCACCTAGACAATTAATATAGTTTTCAGTGAAAAGATAGTTCCAAAGCTTTTCAGCTCCCTTTCTTGCTAATGTACATTCAGGTTGCAAAGAACCCCTTAATTTTACCACTTCCTCTGCGGAATAGGGTCTTTCAACATGCTTCCATCGTGGGTTTTCAGCCCAATCTTTCTTTAGAGCAGTAACTTGATCAGCTAAATTCATTTATATTCTCCTATATGCTGGCAATGTGAGGAAATCAGTTAATTCATCACTTAATACTAATTCTTTTAAGATAGATTTAGCTTCGACGAACTTACCTGAATCCAAAGTGGCTTGCCCAACCTCTTCTTGGACAACATTGTATTCTTCATCAAGAATTTTTTCAAATGTCTTTGGATTAGCTTCGACACCTGTATCCATATCAACTTTATGCTTCACCCATTGCCATAATGAACTGCGTGATATTTCCGCTGTCGCTGCATCTTCCATAAGGCCATAAATTGGAACGCAGCCAACTCCTCTTAGCCAAGATTCAATATATCTTAGTGAGACTCTAATGTTTGATCGAAAACAAGCCTCTGTAAAATCGCCTTTACAAGGGGTGACTAAATCTTCTTCTGTAATTTCATCATCTTCACGTAAAACATGTAATTGATTAGTATTTCCTGCTTCAAAGGCATTGGAAAAAACGTTATTTGCAATGTCAGATAATCCTGGATGAGCAATCCATGTACCATCATGTCCATTATCTGTTTCAAGAAGTTTATCAGCCATAACTTTCTCTGATACAACTTTATTTTCCTCAGGGTCTTTTGAGGGAATAAAAGCAGCCATGCCGCCCATAGCAAAAGCTCCTCTTTTATGGCAAGTTTTTATTAGAAGTCTAGAATAAGCATTAAGAAATGGTTGTGACATCCCGACTTGGTAGCGATCTGGAAGTAATTTATCTGGAAAGTTTTGAAAGGTTTTGATGTAACTAAATATGTAATCCCACCTTCCACAATTAAGACCAACGATATGGTCTTTTAGTTCAAATAGTATTTCATCCATTTCAAAAACAGCTGGAAGTGTCTCAATCAAGCATGTAACTCTGACTGTGCCTCTTGGAAGGTTCAAATAGTCCTCAGAATAATCAATAATCTCATTCCAAAGCCTTGCCTCATTATGGGATTGAAGTTTTGGTATGTAGAAGTAAGGTCCAGTACCTTTGTTTATTAATTCCTTTGCATTATGAAACAAATAAAAACCAAAATCACACAAACAACCATAAGGATTTTGATCATTTATATTGATACCTTTTTCAATTAAATGTAGACCTCTTACTCTACACATTAAAACAGCAGTCTCTTCATTAAGTTTATATTTTTTATTATTATCTGGATTCTCATAAGTTATTGTCTTTCTAACGGCATCGTAAAGGTTTACTTGTCCTCTAGCTACGTTTTCCCATGTAGGGCTTAGGGAATCTTCAAAATCAGCCATAAATACCTTTACATCTGAATTTAGAGCATTGATGATCATTTTTCTGTCAACGGGTCCAGTAATTTCAACTCGTCTGTCGAGGATGTCTTGAGGAATATCTCTAACTTTCCAATCAGACTCCCTGATCTCTTTTGTCTCAACTAAAAATCTTGGAATCTCACCATTATTAAAGCTTTTTTGCCTCTCAGCTCTCTGATCGAGAACATCCTTAATTTTTCCATCAAATTTATTATGTAAATTTTCTAGAAACTTTAATGCTTCCTCGTTAAAAATTACTTTGGTCTCAGCAGGTATTTTAAAATTAAATTCAACGCTCATATCACTCCTTTTTTGCTAAAGTTTTTGCAAGCCCGAGATAGTTTTCGGGCTTTAAGTTTAAAAGAATTTTTTTGTATTTCACGTTTTCAACAAGTTTTTCGACAACTTCAATATAACTTTCCTGAGTAAGAGTTTTACCTCTGGTTATTTTTTTTACAAGGTCATATGCATCTTTCTTTCCTTCAAGCCTCAGAAAACTTTGTAATGGCTCTGCAAGAAGTTCGTACCTGTCAAGAAGATCTAAGTTTATTATTTCTACATTAGCTTCAAGTTTTTGCATTCCCCTTTCAAGAGAGGATATTGCGATTTCAAAGTATCCAAAAGCAGAACCTATATTTCTTAAAGCTGTTGAATCAGATAAATCCCTTTGAAGTCTAGATTTTGGAAGTTTATCTGCGAGGTGATTAAATATTGCTGTTGAGAGCCCGAGGTTTCCTTCTGCATTTTCAAAGTCTATTGGGTTTACTTTATGAGGCATTGTTGATGAACCAACCTCATTCTCAACTAATTTTAATTTGAAATAATCTAACGATATGTATGTCCAAATATCATGAGAAAAATCCATCAAAATATTGTTAATTCTTACAAAATTTTGAAAAATATCTGCCATATAATCATGAGGCTCAATCTGTGTAGAGACACTTGTAAGATCTACCGTATGTTTTGCAAGAAACTTTTTTGATAAATCTATCCAATCTGACTCTGGAAATGCAAGAAGGTGAGGGTTATAGTTTGCTGTTGCACCACCCCACTTGGCGAAAACTTTTTGGTTTTTGAGTTTTTTAATTTCATTACTCAACCGCTGATTGAAAACATTTAACTCTTTTCCAAGCGTGGTAGGAGTAGCTGGTTGGCCATGTGTTCTGGCCAACATTGCTAAATCAGAAAATTTATTAGCCTTATCTTGAATATCTTTGCACAATGAATTCAACGGCTTCTGAAATAAGTCCAGTGCATGCTGAAGCATTATTGCGTAACTCAAACTATTAATATCTTCAGATGTTAAAAATATATGTATTAAACTTTGAAGCTCATCATTTCCATTGAATTGTTCAGCTAAAGCAAGCTCAGCGGCTTTAACATCATGGTTAGTAATTTTTTCAAGCTCTTTGGTTCTAATTGCAATATCTGAAGGTGGAGATTTAGCCAACTCATTTAATTTTTTCTTTACATCCTTTGTAATCAAATCTTTTCTAAAATTTTCTAAAAAGAATTGAAGCCATGACGCTTCAGATTTTATTCTGGCAATTATTAAACCTTGCTCAGAAAAGATCTCACGAGTTACAAGTGTTTTATCGCGATATCTTCCATCAAGAGGGGACAAGTTCCTCAGTTGACTCTCATCCATAGACTTTGTAATTATACCCCCTATTTGTAGCCCAATTGTAAAAGTCTTGTGAAATTCTCTCTCTAATGACTGATCCGCCTAAACATTCGTCACCTCTATAAATTACAGCTGATTGACCTGGTGTCACTGCAAGTTGTGGTTTTGAAAATAGAATTTTGTAGCCAGTATTAAGTTTCTTCACTCTAGATTTTATAGGTAAGGATTTATATCTGATTTGAACATCACAATCAAATTCAGGCTCCTCCTGCTCGTTAATCCAGTGAATATCATCAACATAGCATCCCTCACTCAATAAAAGCTTATTGTTGTTTCCTTGTATGACAGTAAGCTCATTGCTGACTAAGTCTTTATGAGCGACATACCAAGAATCTTGTTCTTTACCTTTGATTCCCCCCAAGCCAATTCCCTGTCTTTGCCCAAGAGTAAAGTACATAAGGCCATCATGGTTTCCCAGAATATTTCCGTTTTCGTCTACAATTTTTCCTGGATTTTTTCCTAGGAAATTTGATATGAAATCGTTGTATTTATTTTTACCTATAAAACATATGCCAACTGAATCTTTCTTTGTAGAAGTAACTAATTTGTTGTCCTCAGCAATCTTCCTAACTTCAGATTTATTAAGATCTCCTAAAGGGAAAATAGCTCGATTTAGATCTTGCCCTGTTACCTGATGAAGGAAATAAGATTGGTCTTTCTTATCATCAGCGCCTCTGAGAAGTTTAGAGTTTATTCCATCACTCTTTACACGAACGTAATGTCCAGTGGCAATGTAATCAGCTCCTGAATCAACACAGTAATCCAGAAATGCTCTAAATTTTATTTCCTTGTTACAAAGAATATCAGGATTAGGTGTTAAGCCTTCATGGTGATCTGATAAAAAACTCTTGAAAACTTTTTCCCAATACTCACCTGAAAAGTTTGCCTGATGTAGATTTATACCCAGTTGATCACAGACTTCTTCAGCATCTTTAAAATCCTCTTCTGAGGTGCATTTAACGTTGGGGGCAGTATTGGTCCAATTTTTCATAAATATACCTTTGACGTCGAAACCAGATTGTTTTAAGAGTAATGCAGAAACCGAAGAATCAACTCCTCCCGAAATTCCAACAATTACTTTTTTATTATTTTTCATAACATTTACAATTTAAGGCTTAATATTTAGTGTAAATCTAAGTATAATCAAGCCACATTTTAAGCTATGTCTGGATCAAAAATTAAAATTCCTTCAAAAGGTGTAAAAATATCATATGAAAATGGAAAACTTTCTGTGCCAGATAATCCTATTATTCCCTTCATAGAGGGGGACGGAATTGGAGTAGACATCACCCCAGTAATGAAAGATGTAGTAGATGCCGCGGTAGAAAGCGCATATGCAGGCAAAAGAAAAATTAGCTGGATGGAAATATACTGCGGTGAAAAATCAGTTGATGTTTATGGGGCTAATGAGTGGTTACCTGAAGAAACATTGCAAGCCTGCAAGGACTATGTGGTTTCAATAAAGGGTCCCTTAACGACCCCTGTTGGAGGCGGAATAAGATCTTTAAATGTTTCTCTAAGACAAGTTTTAGATCTTTATGTTTGTTTAAGGCCAGTGAAGTATTTTAATGGAACTCCTAGCCCAGTCAAAAGACCGGACCTTGTAGACATGGTTATATTTAGAGAGAACTCTGAAGATATTTATGCAGGTGTTGAATTTGAGTCCGGTAGTGATGAATCTAGTAAAATAATCGATATTCTTCAGTCCCAGTTCGATGTAAGTAAGATTAGGTTTACAGAAAATTGTGGAATTGGAATAAAGCCTATATCGGAAGAGGGTAGCAAAAGATTGATTAGAAAATCATTCGAATATGCTATACAAAATAATCGTGATTCAGTTACTTTGATTCACAAAGGAAATATACAAAAATTTACAGAAGGAGCTTTTAGAGACTGGGGTTATGAGTTGGCAAAAGATGAGTTTGGTGCACAGCCTTTTGATGGTGGACCATGGCATACATTCCTAAACCCAAATAATAACAAGCCTATAATCATAAAAGATGTTATATGTGATGCCTTCCTACAACAGATCTTGCATAGACCTGCAGAGTATGACGTAATAGCCTCACCCAATCTTAATGGTGACTATATCTCTGATGCACTGGCTGCTCAGGTTGGAGGTATTGGAATTGCACCTGGTGCTAACTTAGGTGATTCAATAGCAATTTTTGAGGCAACGCATGGTACTGCACCAAAATATGCTGGCCAAGATAAAGTTAATCCGGGTTCCTTGATACTTTCAGCTGAAATGATGCTCAGACACATAGGCTGGATTGAAGCGGCTGACCTTATCGTTAACGCAATGGAAAAAACGATTCAGAAGAAAAAAGTTACATACGATTTTGCAAGACTTATTGATGATGCTCAAGAGGTGAGCTGCTCTGAATTTGGTAAATTGTTAATCAAGAAGTTTTAGATATTTCATGTCAATTGAAGAATACACATCTGGAGATGTTCAGCTTGAGGACGCACAAGTTGAAGTCGAAAAGCCTCCTTTATTTGCAGTGGTGTTTTTTAATGACGATTTCACACCAATGGAATTTGTTGTTTACGTAATTCAGCAATTCTTCAACTATGATCATGCTAAAGCTACTGAAGTTATGCTCCAAATTCATAATCAAGGCAGAGGGCATTGTGGAGCATTTTCTCAAGAAATAGCTGAAACAAAATCACAACAAATAAATAGATTTTCAAAAGAAAATGGCCATCCTTTAAAAACAGATATTGAAGAATTAACAAAAGATTAGATATAGTAAGAATATGCTTTCAAAAGATTTAGAAAATTCATTAAATCAATTGTTTAAAGATTGCTCAGAAAATCATGAGGAGTTCGTGACAATTGAGCATCTGTTATTGGTTTTGACTCAAGAAGAATCCTCCAGAAAAGTTTTTGAATCCTTATCAGTCGATATCACAAGTTTGCAAAAGGAAATTAAAGACCACATTAAAAAAAATGTTCCCAAAGTTGATGAAAAAAAAGAAATACAACCTACTTTGGCTTTCCAAAGAGTGCTTCAAAGAGCCATATTTCACGTCCAATCCAGTGGAAAAACTGAAGTTCATGGAGAGAACCTCTTAGCTGCTTTATTTTCAGAAAAAGAAAGCTATGCCGTTTACATATTAAACCGCAGGAATATTAGCAGACTTGATGTCGTAGAATATATTTCTCATGGAAAAAGTACTTCTGTAGAAACAGAGGAAATAGCTGAAGAGCCTCAAAAAACAACTGAGAGTTATCCAGATTTTCTTACGAACCTCAATGCTTTGGCTATTGAGGGGAAAATTGATCCTTTGATTGGAAGAGAAGATACAACCGAGAGACTGTTTCAGATCCTTGGAAGAAGAAGAAAAAATAATCCAGTTTTAGTTGGAGAATCTGGTGTTGGAAAAACAGCAATTGCAGAAGGTTTGGCTAAAGCAATTTCTGAGAACAGGTGTCCACAAATATTTGAAGATTATGAAGTTATGTCCCTTGATGTTGGAAGCTTAGTTGCTGGAACAAAATACAGAGGGGACTTCGAAAAAAAGATGAAAGCACTTACTGAATATTTGAAAAAAAATGAAAAGATAATTCTTTTCGTCGATGAAATTCACACCATAATTGGAGCTGGTTCTGCATCAGGAGGAGCGCTTGATGCCTCAAACCTACTAAAACCAGCACTGGCAAGAGGAGATATCAGATGTATTGGGGCAACAACTTATAAGGAATATCGACAGATTTTTGAAAAAAATAATTCTCTTTCAAGGAGGTTTCAGAAAATTGATATTGATGAACCTACAATCGATCAAGCATTGAAAATTTTAGAGGGTCTCAAACATAAATTTGAAGACTATCATGAAGTTACCTATTCAAAAGAAGCATTAAAATCTGCCGTAGAACTATCAAATAAATACCTTCAAGATTCAAAACTTCCAGATAAAGCTATTGACCTAATAGATGAAGCTGGATCTAGAAAAAAATTAAATAAAAAAACTGGAAAAGTAATTAGAAAGTCAGACATTGAAACTCTTATATCAAGCATAACAAACATTCCAACAGTTCAGCTTACAGCCTCAAATAAAGAGAACCTAAACAACCTTGAAGGAAATTTAAAATCCGTCATATTTGGGCAAGATCACGCAGTTGAGTCTGTGGTATCTGCTATCAAAACAGCGAAAGCGGGAATAGGAGATGAAGATAAACCAATATGCTCATTCCTGTTCACTGGGCCGACAGGAGTAGGCAAAACTGAACTAACAAAACAACTTGCTCTGTTTCTAGGTATTGAATTTACAAGGATAGACATGTCTGAATATATGGAAAAGCATACTGTTTCAAAATTAATTGGATCTCCTCCAGGTTATGTCGGATATGAACAAGGAGGACTTCTTACAGAGGAAATTAATAAGAAACAGCATTGTGTTTTACTTCTAGACGAAATCGAGAAAGCTCACCCCGATATTTTCAATATACTCCTTCAAATCTTAGATTATGGAAACCTTTCAGATAGTAATGGGAGAAAAATTAACTTTAAAAATACTTTGATAGTCATGACATCTAATACTGGGGCAGTAGAGGCAGAAAATGAATCTGTAGGATTTATTGAACAATCTAGTGATGACAAGTATCAAAAGGCCGTATCAAAAGCATTTACACCAGAATTTAGAAATAGGTTGGATGGCATAATAAACTTCAAT
>MDTD01162859.1_pt1 | contig 25204 bp, 22 predicted proteins | sample 811221 | NCBI WGS metagenome assembly MDTD01 (sample SAMN05326646, study PRJNA326480) | marine metagenome | isolation source: seawater | place: Pacific Ocean: South West | collected 2011 | reverse complement strand
CCGCCGCGGGGGAGCCTTGCAGAACCGCGCCTTCGGCGCAATTTGAACTGTAGCCGCGCCCGGCGCAGGTCAACCGCAGGCATTCCCGTCCGCGCGGTCCCCGGCGCAGGCCTGGCCGAAACCGACAGGGCCGTGACACAGACATGCCCCATGACCAAGCCCGATCCCCGATGGCTGCGGCCCCCGCAGAAGGGCAGGCTGCGCCCGCTGCGCCGCGGCGCGCCGACCTGGCGGTGGACCCGCTGCCGATCCTGGCCCGGCTGCATGCGGCGGGGCTGGAGGGCGCGCGCTTCGGCGACCTGCTGCGCGACCTGGGCGAACGGCTGCGTCAGGCCGGCGTCCCCGTCGGTCGCGGCCATCTGTCGGTCTCGACCCTGCACCCGCTTTTCCAGGCGGTCGGGAGCACCTGGTACCGGGAGGCGGGCACCGCCGACGAGGAGGTCTATGCCGGCGGCGCGGACAGCAGCCGGCTGTGGCGGGAAAGCCCCTTCAGCCACATGATCGACAACGACCAGCCGGTGCTGCGGCGACGTCTGGCCGGGCGTGGCGCGGTGACCGACTTCGAGATGCTGCGCTGGCTGGCGGGCAAGGGGTTCACCGACTGGTACGGCCGGGTCTACGGCTTCGGCTGGGTGGCCGACCGGGACCTGGTCGACGTGCCGGAGATGGGCGTCATCTTCTCCTGGTCCGCCGACGACCCGGCCGGCTTCAGCGATGCCGACATCGCCCTGCTGGAAACCGTCGGGCATGGCCTGGCCGTCAGCGTCAAGGCGCTGGCGGTGACCGAGATGGGGCAGGGACTGCTGGGCACCTATCTGGGGCGGGATGCCGCCGCCCATGTGATGCAGGGCGCCGTCCGGCGCGGCTCCACGGAACGGGTCGACGCGGTGATCATGTACGCGGACCTGCGCGGTTTCACCGAGCTGTCGGAGCGGTTGCCGGCGGAACAGGTCGTCGAACTGCTGAACCTCTATTTCGATGCCATGGGCGAACCGGTGGAATGGCATGGCGGCCAGATCCTGAAGTTCCTCGGCGACGGCTTCATCGCGACCTTCGCCCTGGACCGGGAGGATGCCACGAACGGTCAGGACGAAGCTGCGGTGGCGCGGAAGGCCCTGGACGCGGCCGCGGCCGCGCTGCGCCGGGTGGCGCGGCTGAACCGGGACAGGCAGGCGACCGGCCTGCCGGTCATGGCGCTGGACATCGTCCTGCATGCCGGGCGGGTGCAGTACGGCAATGTCGGCACGCAGCAGCGGCTCGACTTCACGGTGATCGGGCCGGCCGTGAACCAGGCATCGCGGCTGGAGCAGGTCTGCAAGGACATGGACCGCAACCTGGTCGCCAGTCGTGCCTTCTGCGACCTGGCGGGGGCGGAGAATTTCGACTCGCTGGGCACCGTGACCCTGCGCGGCATCGCAGGGCCGCAGGAGGTCTTCGCGCCCAGGATTCCGGAGCGGGGGATCCCGGAGCGGGAGGCGGCCCCGCCCGCCTGATGCCTCGGCGCGGAGTTACCGGGACGGGGTCACTGGGGCGGGGTCACAGGATTCGGCACCGGCCGTCCGGCGAAGAAGGCCTCCAGATTGTCCAGCGCGGTCATGCCCATCGCCTCGCGGGTCTCCGTCGTCGCGCTGCCCAGATGCGGCAGCAGGAAGACGTTCTCCAGTTCGCGATAGCCGGGATGGATGTTCGGTTCGCCGGCGAACACGTCCAGGCCGGCGGCGAACAGCCGCCCGCTGCGCAGCGCGGCGAGCAGCGCCTCGTCGTCGACAAGGTCGCCGCGGGCGGTGTTCACCACCACCGCGCCCTGCGGCAGCAGCGCGATCCGCTCGGCGTTCAGCAGGCCGCGCGTCTCCGGTGTTGCCGGGGCGTGCAGGGACAGGAAGTCGCTGACCCGCAGCAGGCTCTCGACATTTGCATGGTAGGTCGCGCCCTGCGCCAGGTCGGCCGGCAGTTCGGTCCGGTTGTGGTAGTGGATCGTCATGCCGAAGGCGCGGGCGCGGGCCGCCGTCGCGCGGCCGATCCGGCCCATGCCCAGGACGCCAAGGCGCTTGCCCGTCAGCTGTACGCCGCACAGCATGTCCAGCGCCCAGGCGCGCCAGCGGTCCTGCCGCACCAAGTCGCTGCCCTCCGTCGCGCGGCGGGCGGCGGCCAGCATCAGCAGCAGGGCGATCTCCGCCGTCGCGTCGGTCAGGACGTCCGGGGTGTTGGTGACGACGATGCCGCGCGCGGCCGCCGCGGCGATGTCGATATGCTCGAAGCCCACCGAATAGGTGGCGACGATCTTCACCTCGTCCGGCAGCCGGGCGATCGCATCCGCCGGCAGCCGCTCCGTCGGGCAGATCAGCAGCCCGTCGCGGCCGGCGGCGCGCTCCAGCACGCCGTCGGTGCCGAACAGGCCGTCCTCCGGGTTCAGCGCCGCGTCGAACAGGCTCTCGGTGCGGCGGGTCACCGCCGGCGGCATCCGGCGGGTGACCAGGATTCTGGGCTTCATTTGCCTTTTCCCCCGGGAAGTCGTGTAGGTTAACGCCAGCCGGCGCCCGCGACCGGGCCCGGTGGCAGGCGATACTGCCGGTTCGGACCTCTGGATGCCATCCCATGCGCGTACCTGTTTCCGTATTTCCGCCCCGTGCCCCGGCCGTCGCCGGCGTGAGCCTGGCCCTGAACCTGTTTCTGGGCCTGGCCGTCGCGGCCGGCCCCGCCGGCGCGGCCTCGCCGGGCATGGCCTCGATCGGCGAGCTGCAGCCGCACCGGGCGGTCTACGACATGGAACTGGCGCAGACCGCCGATTCCAGCTTCAGCCAGGGCTTCGGGCGCATCGTCATCGAGATGTCGGACGCCTGCGACGGCTTCATCGTCAGCCAGCGCCAGCGTATCGAGCTGATCACCCGGGACGGCACCAGCTTCCCCAGCGACGTGAACGGCTCCACCTGGGAGGCGAAGGATGGCGGCCTCTATCGCTTCAGCGTCGAGCGGCTGGAAGGCATGAACGGCCCCGCGCGGCAGGTCGGCCGCGCCACCCTTGCGGATGGCGGCACCGGCATCGCTGCCTACCGCATGCCCGAGGATATGGAGGAGGTGGAACTGCCGAAGGGAACCATGTTCCCGACCACCCATCTGGCAGCCACCCTGGACGCGGCAAAGGCCGGCAAGCCGGTTTTCTCCGCGCCCCTGTTCGACGGCTACGAGCCGAAGGTCTACGAGGTCAGCGCCGCCATCAGCCCGGCCAGGGCGGAACCGGCCGATGCGGACTATCCCTTCGCCGACCAGAAGGCCTGGAGCGTGCGTTTCGCCTTCTACGACCATGGCAGCGCAGAAGCGGTGCCGAGCTACGAGATCGACCTGCACCTCTACGCCAATGGCGTGGCGAGCGAGGTCCGCTTCGACTATGGCGATTTCCGGCTGGAGGGGCGGCTGTCGAACTACGAGCCTTTGCCGCGCGCCCAGTGTGACTGAGACGGCCGGGGGACCGGCCGGAGCGTCAGGTCAGGATGTCGCTGGGGTTGCGGGGCAGGCACTGAAGTTGACGCCGTTGGGCGATGCGGAATGGCTTCCGGCTCCGGGCCTGAATGACGAACATGGCGGCAGAACCGCATCCGACTGAACGGGCAACGCTCCGCTGTCAGCCGCCGCCGTCCTTTGGGCGCGGCACCTTCCGCGGGTCGCCCAGCGCGAGACCGCGATCCACCGCATCGCGGCCGAACCGCTCGCGCAGGCTGGACATCGCATCCTCCAGCCGCGCCCGTCCCGCGTTCGCCGCGCCGTCGAGCGGGGAGAGCAGGTCGACCTCCGCCGGCGTGTCGCCGTCCTGCAGGTTGGCGACGCCGATGCCGATCAGGCGGTAGCTGCGGCCGTCGCAGAGCGGCGTCAGCATGGCCCGCCCGGCCTCGTGGATCGCATGGGCCAGGCCGGTTGCCGCGGGCAGGGTGTGGCTGCGGGTCAGGTTCTGGAAGTCGGCCGTCTTCAGCTTCAGGACGATGGTGCGGCCGCTGACCTGTTTGCGCCGGCAGGCCTCCGCCACCCTTTCCGACAACCGCCACAGGCGGGCATCCAGCACCTCGAAGGCGGCGATGTCGGTGTCGAAGGTGGTCTCCGCGGAGATCGACTTGCGCTCGCGGTCCGGCTGCACATTGCGGTCGTCCTGGCCGCGGGCGAAGCGCACCAGGCGCTGGGCGATGCTGCCATAGCGCTTCACCATGCGGGCCTCGTCGCGGCCCGCCAGCTGGCCGATGCGGGTGATGCCGTCCGCCCGCAGCCGCGCCTGCAGCTTGGCGCCGACGCCCCAGATGTCGCCGACCGGGCGGTCCGCCAGGAAGGCCTGTGCCTCCGCCCGGCCGATCACGGCGAAGCCGCGCGGCTTGTCGATCTCCGAGGCCAGCTTGGCCAGGAACTTGTTGTAGCTGAGACCGACGGAGACGGTGATGCCGATCTCGTTCTCGATCGACAGGCAGAGATCGGCGAGCTGTCGCGCCGGCGGCGCGCCGTGCAGGCGCTCGGTGCCGTTCAGGTCCAGGAACGCCTCGTCCAGAGACAGCGGCTCAACCATCGGCGTCAGCGCCTCGAAGCGGTCGCGCACCAGGCGCGAGACGGCGCTGTACTTCTCCATGTCGGGGCGCAGCACGACCGCGTCCGGACAGAGGGCCAGCGCCTTGAACATCGGCATGGCCGAACGCACGCCCTGCAGGCGGGCGACATAGCAGGCGGTGGAGACGACGCCGCGCCGGCCGCCGCCGATGATCACCGGCCGGTCGCGCAGGTCCGGCCGGTCGCGCTTCTCGACCGCGGCATAGAAGGCGTCGCAGTCGATATGGGCAATGCCCAGGCGGTAGAGCTCCGGATGGACCAGCAGCCGCGGCGAGCCGCAATGGCCGCAACGCCGCAGTCCAGCCATGGGCATCCCGGCCGCGGCCGTGCCGGAGCCGGCCGCGTCGGGCAGTTCGCTCAGGCAGTCGCGGCAAAAGCCCGGCATGGGCCCCTCCCTGCGGCGGGTGGCCGCGCCGGTCAGGCGCCGGCGGACGGCACCAGGCCGTCCGGCGCCCAGAGCCAGGCGGCGCCGCGCACGCCGGAACTGTCGCCATGCAGTGCCGGCTTCAGGCGCGTCACGATGGTGTCGGAGAAGATATGGGGCGCCCAGAGCCGCGGGACATGGTCGTAGAGCCGGCCGATCCGCGACAGGCCGCCGCCGAGCACGATCGCTTCCGGGTCCAGGATGTTGACCACGCCGGCCAGCGCCTTGGCCAGGCGGCGCTCATAGCGCGCCATGCTGGCCGCGGCCGCCGCATCGCCGGCCGCGGCCAGGTCGGCGATCGCCGCGGCGTCGGGGCCGGCGGCCGCCAGGCCCGCGGCGCGGGCATGGTCCGCTGCCAGGCCGGGGCCGGAGAGGAAGGTCTCCACACAGCCGCTGCGGCCGCAATAGCAGGCCGGTCCCGGCCGTTCCGCGTCGTCGGGCGCGGGCAGCGGGTTGTGGCCCCATTCGCCGGCGATGCCGTTGGGGCCGGACAGCAGCCGCCGGTCGATGCAGATGCCGCCGCCGACCCCGGTGCCCAGGATCACCGCGAACACGGTGCGGTGGCCGGCGCCCGCACCGTCGACCGCTTCGGACTGCGCCAGGCAGTCGGCGTCGTTGGCCATGCGGACCGGCCGGGCCAGGGCGGCGACCAGGTCGCGGTCCAGCGGCTGGCCGTTGAGGCAGGTGGAATTGGCGTTCTTCATCCGGCCGCTGGCCGCCGACAGGGTGCCGGGCGTGCCGATCCCGACGCTGCCACGGGCGCCCAGCTCGGCCTCCGCCGCGGCGACCAGCGCAGCGACCGCCCGCACCGTGGCCGGATAGTCCCCCTGCGGGGTGGCCGTGCGGCGGCGCAGGCATTCGCGGCCGGCGGCATCCAGGGCGATCACCTCGATCTTGGTGCCGCCAAGGTCGACGCCGATGCGGAAGGGGCGGGCGGCCTCGGCGGCCTCGGCCTCAATATCCCCGGTCGGCAAAGTGGCGCTCGATGGCCTGGCGCAACTCGGACCAGCTGTCGCAGGCCAGGTCGCAATGCTCCGCCGGGCCCAGCAGCTCCGCCAGCCGGCGGTCGGCGACGAAATGCAGGCAGTGCACGCCTTCGCCCGTGGTCCGGACCGATTTGTGGTTCAGCGGAATATCGTCGATGAACACCGCCGGCGCATCGACCCGCGCCGCGATGTGATGCACCGCCGCGCCCTTCGGGCCGCGATTGGCCACCAGCGGATAGTCCATGCCGGTGCGCCGCAGGGCCTCCTGGCGGGCGGTGCGCTGCGGCAGGGGGATGTTGCTCAGCACCACGATCTGCGCGCGCTCCGACAGGCCGGCCAGGGCCTCGGCCGCCCCCTCGACCGCCTCCAGCTCGGCCGCATGGGCCGCGAAGAAGGCCTGCAGATGGTCGGCCAGGTCGGGATGGTCGAGCGGGCTGTCGTCGGCGCGGCGGCGGATATTGCCGAACAGGGCGAAGGACGACCAGTCGAAATACAGCTCCTGGCCGGCCAGATAGCCCTCCAGCCCCTTCATGAACTGGAACAGCACCTCGTCGGCATCGGTGATCACCAGCGGCCGGCCCGGATCCAGCTGCAGCGCGTCGAGCTGCGACAGCACCTCCGGGTCGAAGTCCTGCCCGCTGCCGCCGCCCGTACCGGTGGCGGCACCCGCGCCGGATGTCATGACCTGTCTCCCTGTTTTCGTCCCGTTGCCGGCCTGCCCGGCGCGCCACCGCCATGCAGCGCCCGGCTGGCGCGCGCCGGGTCCTCCGGCGCGATTCCGGCCTCCGCACAGAAGCGCAGCAGGGTGGGTTCGTGCGCCAGCAGCCAGTCCAGAAGGCCCGCCAGGAAGGCCGGGCTGCCCAGATGGTCGCGCAGCTCGCTGCCCTGCAGGCCGGTCATGGCGAGGAAGCGGTCGCGCAGATCCGCCTCGCCCACCACCCAGGTCAGGGCGGTGAGGGCCAGCGTTTCCGCCGCTTCGACCGGCATGGTGGCGCCATGCTGCATGGCCTGCGTGATCCTTCTGTCCGGCGGCATTGCGCCCCGGCTCCGGACGGGCGCCGCCCGGCGGTGATGCGGCAGATCGCGCCGGTCCGACAAGGCGCCTTCCCTGAGGGGGCACGATCCGGTAAACGATTCTTGCCAATATGTACTATAGTGAAGCGCCACCGGCTGCGCCCACCGTATCCGGGCTGCGGCACAATAATTTCAGGGCAGGACGCGATGACAAAGACCATCCTGATCGTCGAGGATAACGAGCTCAACATGAAGCTCTTCCATGACATCCTCGACGCGCAGGGCTACGCGACCTTGCAGACCAAGGATGGCATGGAGGCGCTGGATCTCGCCCGGGAACATCGCCCGGACCTGATCCTGATGGACATCCAGCTGCCGGAGGTGTCGGGGCTGGAGGTCACCAAGTGGCTGAAGGAAGACGACGACCTGCGGAAGATCCCGGTGATCGCCGTGACGGCCTTCGCCATGAAGGGCGACGAGGAGAAGATGCGCGAGGGCGGCTGCGAGGCCTATATCGCCAAGCCGATCTCCGTCAGCAACTTCATCGCCACGGTTCGCAGCTTCCTGGAATAGGGGGCAGCTTCAAGGTTTAGGACGGGTGGTCGGCAAACGCCGCTTCCCGTCATTCCAGGGCTTGACCCTGGAACCCATTCCGCCAACGTCGAGGCACGGCACGCGGAATGGATCCTCGCCTCAAGGGCGAGGATGACGACTTGGCACTGGCACAGTCCAGGCAAGAACTGTCCGGGCCAAGTACAGATGTACGGGCGGTAAGCCGCCCGTAGCCGCAGTTCCTCTGCGGCGTAAGGCCGATTGCCCGTCCTACTTGATCTTGTCTTCGCGGAACTCGACGTGCCGGCGCAGCTTTGGGTCGTACTTGCGCATCTTCAGCTTCTCGGTCTGCGTGCGCGGGTTCTTCTTGGTGACGTAGTAGCTGCCCGTGCCCTCGGTGCTCACGAGCTTGATCTTCAGGGTCGTCGGCTTGGCCATCTCGGGTGCTCCGGAACGGATGCGCACGTCGCCTGGCCCGGAGTCTGGGCGGCGCGGGCGGGGAATGACGGAGCGCGCAAGATAGTGACGGCGCGCCGTCTGTCAACTGGTTCGGTCGGTTCCGGGTCTTTCGCCTGACCCGGCGGTCATCTGCCTTCGCGGATCACCTGTCCTCGCGGATCAGGGGCGCGCCGCGGACATAGCCGAACAGCGGTACCCGTTCCTGCTGCTGCCAGACCGTGGCCGGGTCGTCGGCCAGCTGGTGGGCGAGGCGGTGCAGCATGAACTCGGTGACGTCGACCAGCGGCCGGCGCAGCGCCTCTTCCACCGCGATCCAGTCCAGGTCCTCCAGTTCGCCCGAGCCGCCCAGGCGGCCGGTCGCCGCATCGGCCGGCGCCAGGAAGAAGCGGGCGTGGAAGCGGATCGGGCTCTCCGGCGGGGTGATCGCCCGATAGTAGTAGGTCAGGGGATCGAGGTCGGGACGGTAGGCATCGCCATCGCCCTGGCCCAGGACCAGGCCCGTCTCCTCCATCGTCTCGCGCGCGGCGGCCACCGCCAGGGCGGAGGCCCGCTTCGGGCCGCGGGTATGGCGGCCGACCGCATCGGCGACGTCCGGGCGTAGCGGATTGACCATCGGCCGGGCGGCATCGGCGCGATCCACCCGGCCGCCGGGAAAGACGTAATAGTCGGGCACGAAGCGGTGGCCGCGGGCGCGGCGGCCCATCAGCACCTGCCAGTCGCCGCGATGCTGCCGCAGCAGGATCAGGCTGGCGGCATCGCGCGGCCGGGCGGGCTTGGGCACGCCACCCTCCGGACGCTCCCAGAGCGGCCGCCCCTTCCGGGGCGCCTTCGGTTCGCTGCGCGCGCTCATTCCCAGCCGAACCAGTGGCAGCCGCGCACCGTCTTGAACAGTGGCACCTTGGCGTCGCGGCCCGCCGGCATCCGCTCCGGCGGGGTTTCGTGCATGGCGTTCAGGACGATCTCCGTGATCCGGGGAATCTTCAGTTCATGGGCGCGGGCCACCGGCATCCAGCGCAGGGAGCCCAGTTCGCTCGATTCCTTCAGCTCGCCCGCGGCATGCTCCGCCGCCAGCGCCAGGAAGCGGGCGTTGAAGCGGCGCGGCCGGCCCGGCGGCGTCACAGCGCGGCAGAGATAGCCGATCCGGTCCAGGGCGGGCGCAAAGCCGGCATCGAAGAACGGCTGCCAGTCTTTCGGCAGCCTGGCCTTCGGCGGCGTGTCCAGCCGGCGGCCGATGATTAGCCCGGTCTCCTCGAAGGTCTCGCGGATTGCGGCCAGGGCCAGCGCCCGGGCGCGGGCCGGCGTGGCGGCGCGCTCCAGCCGGGCCGCGACGTCGGGGTGCAGGTCCGATGCCACCGGCACCCGCCAGTCCTCGCGGTCGACCCGGCCGCCGGGAAAGACATAGCGGTTCGGCATGAAGGCATGCTTGGCGGAGCGTTCCCCCAGAAGCACCTCCAGCCCGTCGCTGCCGTGGCGGTAGATGATGAGGGTGGCCGCGTCCTTCGGCCGTACGGTCGGGAACCCGTCCTGTTCGGGGTCGTAGCCCGGCCCTTCGGCGACCGGGCGGCCCATATGGGAAAGCTCTCTGAACATGGCAGCGACACTGCCGCCGGGCGCGGGAGATGTCCAGCCGTGCGGCGGCAGGTCTGCCCTGCGCCGGAAAAGAGGCTCAGCGCGGCGCCGGGTCCCAGATGTCCAGCGGCTGCGGCGCGGCCGGGTCGGCGGCGCCGTCATGGGCGAATCCGTGCATCCGGCGCGACCAGAGGAAGCCGATCAGCGCGCCCTTCACCGGGCGCAGCAGGGCGAGGGTCAGCGCCAGGGTCAGCGGCAGCCAAAAGGCGAACTGCAGCCACATCGCCGGCGCCCAGTCCTGCTCCACCCACAACAGCAGCGGGACGACGATATGGCCGACGATCACGATCGTGACGTAGGGCGGCGCGTCGTCGGCCCGATGGTCGCGCAGGTCCAGCCCGCAATGGCCGCATTCGTCCGCGACCTTCAGATAGCCGTGGAACAGCCGGCCCTGGCCGCATTCCGGGCAGCGGCCGCGCCAGCCGCGCTGCAGCGCCGGCAGCAGCGCGCGGGGGGCGGGCTCGGTGCCGCCATAGGTTCGTGTGGTGCCGGAAGCGTCCCCGGAAACGTCCATTGTCAAAGCCATCCGCGATGTTTGAAGTACCAGAACGGGACGATGGCGGAGAGCACCATCAGGCCCAGCGAAAAGGGGTAACCATAGGCCCAGTCCAGCTCCGGCATGAACTCGTAGTTCATGCCGTAGATCGAGGCGATCAGGGTCGGCGGCAGGAACACCGTCGCCGCGACCGAGAAGATCTTGATGATGTTGGTCTGCTGGATGTTGATCAGGCCCAGGGTCGCATCCAGGAGGAAATTGGACTTATGGGCCAGAGAGTCAGCATGTTCCGTCAGCGACACGACGTCGCGGTGCAGGGATTTCGACCGCAGCCGCAGGTCCTTGTTGGCCTTTTCCTCCATCAGGACCTGGTTGTAGTAGGTCAGCAGCCGGCCGAAGGACATCAGGCATTCGCGCACCAGCGCGGTCTGGTCGGTCAGGCGCCCCAGCGTCTTCAGCGCCTCCTCCAGGTCGACATCCTCGTCCTCTTCCTTCTTCCGCCGCTTGCCCGCCTGCACCTTGGTGCGGGCGATGAAGACCCGCTTCGACAGTTCGTCCAGCCGCAGTCCGACACGCTCCAGCACGTCGGCGGACCGGTTCACCACCGCCTCGATGATGGACACCATGGTCATGTCCACCCCGGCGCAGAGCCCCGGCTGGCGCATCGCCCGGATCGAGAAGGAGCGGAAGGACAGCGGGTCGGCGTAGCGCAGGGTGACCAGGGCGCGGCTGGTGCGGATGAAGGTGACGGCCGTCGTCTCCGCACCGTCGGTGTCGGAGGCGTTGATGACGTTGGCGGTCAGGTAGATCGCTGCGCCCTCCCGGTAGAGCCGGTTGGACAGCTCGATCTCCTGCATTTCCTCGCGGGTCGGGGCGTCGATCTCCAGCGCATGCTCGACCCGGCGTTCCTCCTCCGGGCTGGGCTCCAGCATGTCGATCCAGACGGTGCGCGGCGGCAGCACGCCATCCTCGGGGAAGGGGAGCGGCTCCAGGACCTGGTTGGTGCGCTGATAGACTCTGATCATTCCTGCTCGCCCTGCCCGGGGGAACGATGTCGGGGCAACGGTGCCGGCGGCACGCAGAGGCCGCGGCTCCTCGACGTCGGGTCGGGGCGTTGTAGACCTGCCGCAGGTGGATGAAAAGCCGCGCCGGGGCGACGGTCAGCGGCCGCCCGGCCGGCCGCCCCTGCCGCCGCCGTGCTTCGGCTTCGGTCCCTTGGCGGCTTTCGTGCCGGCCTTCCGGGCGGCCTTCCGTGCCGCCTTCGCGGCCTTTGCCTTCGATTTGGCGGCCGGCGCAGACGCCTTCCGTTCGGCGCCCCTGCCCGGCCGGGCGGGCCTGCCCGTGCCGCCGGCGCGGTTCTCCACCAGGCGCAGCTCGACGCTGTTGGTGACCTGGTCGACGCCCCGGATCTCCACGATCACCGGGTCGCCCAGGGTGTGGACGATGCCGGTGTCGCTGCCCACCACCTGGTGGCGGACCTCGTCGAAACGGAAATATTCGCGGCCGATGCCCGACATCGGCACCAGGCCGTCGGCGCCGCTCTCGTCCAGCTGGACGAACAGGCCGGCGCGGGTGACGCCGGAGATCCGCCCCGACACCTCGCGGCCGACCTGGCGGGCCACGAAGGCGGTGGCGAAGCGGTCCATCGCCTCGCGCTCCGCCAGCATGGCGCGGCGCTCGGTCATCGAGATATGGGCGCAGGCCTGCGCCATCCCCTCCGCATCGACCTTCGGATAGCCGCCGCGGCCCAGCCCCAGCCCGCCGATCAGCAGCCGGTGCGCCATCAGGTCCGCATAGCGCCGGATGGGGGAGGTGAAATGGCTGTACTGCGGCAGAGCGAGGCCGAAATGGCCCGGATTCTCGATCGCGTAATAGGCCTGGGTCTGGGCGCGCAGCACCAGTTCGTTCACCAGCCGCTCGGAGGGATGGCCCTTCGCCTGCTCCAGCACCCGGTTCAGCACCTTCGGCCGGATCGCCTGGCCGCGCGCCAGCGGCAGGCCCAGCCCCTGCAGGGCCTCGCGCAGCCCCTCGATCTTCATCGGATCGGGTTCCTCGTGCGCGCGATAGACGCCGACCGGCCCGTGCGCCGCCAGCGAGCGTGCCGCCGCCACGTTGGCGAGGATCATGAACTCCTCGATCATGCGGTGCGCGTCGAAGCGGGCGCGCGGCTGCACCGCCTGCAGGTGGCCGTCCGGGCCGATGATGACCTGGCGCTCCGGCAGCTCGATCTCCAGCGCGCCGCGATCCTCCCGCGCGCGGCGCAGCGCGCGATAGGCGTCGAACAGGTGGCGCAGCGCCGCGTCATGCAGCGGCTGCAGGGCCGGGTCGCCGGTGCCGTCCTCCGCCGCCTGCGCCTGGGCATAGGTCAGGGAGGCGGCGGACTTCATCAGGGCGCGGGTGATCCTGTGGCGCTGCAGGCGGCCGGCGGTATCGATCCACAGATGCACCGCCAGGCAGGCCCGCACCTTGCCCGGCACCAGGGAGCAGAGGCCGGCGCTCAGGCGTTCCGGCAGCATCGGCACGACCCGGTCGGGGAAATAGACGGAATTGCCGCGGTTGCGCGCCTCCGCGTCCAGGGCGGAGCCCGGACGCACGAACTGCGCGACATCGGCGATCGCGGCGATCAGGTGCCAGCCGGCCGGCGCGTCCTTCGCGTCCGCCGGCAGCGGCGCGCCCTTGCCGTCCAGCGGCTGCGCCCAGACCGCATCGTCATGGTCGCGGGCATCCTCCGGATCGATGGTGACCAGCGGCAGGCCGCGCAGGTCCTCGCGCTGGCCCAGCGGCGGCGTGCGGGCCTTCTCCGCCTCGGCGATGGCCGCCTGCGGGAACGCCGTCGGGATCTCGTGGCGGGCGATGGCGACCAGGGAAAAGGCCTTCGGGTCGTGCATCTGGCCGATCCGCTCGGCGATGCTGACCGACGGCCGGCCGCGCACCGGCCGCGGCGCGGCGTCGGCGACCACCACGTCGCCATCGGCCAGGTCGGCGGGCAGGTCGCCGGCGACCGGATAGTCGCGGCGGTTCTTGCGGTCCATGCCGGTGACCTGGGGGCCGTTGGGGCCGTTGCGGAACACCGCGACGATGCGGGACGGGCCGCGGCCGATCACCTCGATCACCCGGCCGCGATAGCCGTCCTCGGGGTCGAACGCGACCCGCGCCAGCACCCGGTCGCCGACCGACAGCCGGTCCTGCGCCCGCGGCGGCCGCCGGCCGCCGCGCCCGCGGGGCCGCGCCTCCGGTTCCAGCACCACGCCGGGCACCGGGCCTTCGCCGTCCCAGCGCAGCGGCTCGGCCACCAGGTCGCCCTGCGCATCGATGCGGGCGACCTGCAGCGGGGTGACGCTGGGCAGGCGCTCCGCCGCATGGATCTGGCGGCGATGGCCGCGGCCGATCGCGCCCTCGGCCTCCATCTCCCGCAGCAGCTCCTTCAGCGCCGCCCGGTCGTCGCCCTTCACCTTGAAATGGCGCGCGATCTCCCGCTTGCCGACCCGCGACTGCGCGCCGGCGACGAAGTCCAGGATCTGCTGCCGGCTCGGCACGCCGCCGCTGCTGTCAGCCATGGCGGCCCTGCATCAACCGGCCGAGCCGTCGCTGTCGGCGGCCCCGGCCGCCGCGGTCTTGCGGGCCGGCCTCTTGGCATCGGCCGCGGCCGCCTTGGCCTTGGCCGTCGTCTTCTTGGCGCCGGTCTTCTTCGCGGCAGTCTTCTTCGCGGCAGTCTTCTTCGCGGCAGTCTTCTTCGCGGCAGTCTTCTTCGTCGGGGCCTTCTTTGGCGTGGCCTTCTTCTTGCCGCCGCCCTTGGCGGCCTTGGCCGCGATCAGCTCGATCGCCTGCGCCATCGTCAGGGTCTCGGGCGCGCTGTCCTTGGGCAGGGTGGCGTTGATCTTGCCATGCTTCACATAGGGGCCGTAGCGGCCGGACATCACGGCGATCTCGCCGCCGCCGTCGGGATGCTCGCCCAGCACCTTCAGCGGCTCGCCGCCGGCCCGGGCCGCGCCGCGCTTGCGCTTCTCCTCGATCAGGGTGATCGCCCGGTTGTCGCCGATGGTCAGCACGTCGTCGTCCTTGGCCAGGCTGGCGAAGGTCTTGCCGTGCTTCACATAGGGCCCGAAGCGGCCGACCCCGGCCTGGATCATCTCCCCCTCGTACAGGCAGACGTCGCGCGGCAGGGACAGCAGCGCCAGGGCCTGCTCCAGGGTCAGGCTCTCAGGGTCGCGGCCCTTCGGCAGGGAGGCGCGCTTCGGCTTCTCGCCGTTCTCCGCCTCGCCCAGCTGCACATACATGCCGAACGGGCCCCGGCGCAGGGTCACCGGCAGGCCGGTGACCGGATCCTCGCCCAGCAGCTTCGGTCCGTCGGCGACCGCCTCGCCCTCATCGCCGGCAACCGACAGGGGGCGGGTGTAGCGGCAGTCCGGATAGTTGGTGCAGCCGATAAAGGCGCCCATCTTGCCGACCTTGATGCCCAGCCGTCCGTCGGCGCAGGCGGGGCAGGCGCGCGGGTTCCTGCCGTCGCCGCGTTCCGGGAAGAAATGCGGACCCAGCACCCGGTCGATCGTCTCGATGATCTCGCCGCGCTTGCCCAGCAGGTTGTCGATATGGCCGACCGCGCCCTGCACCGATTGCAGTTCGCCGGCGGCCTTGGCTTCCGGCGGCGCGGCCTCGTGCAGGCTGAAATCGCGCCAGAACTCCCGCAGCACCGACTTCCAGTCGACCCGGTCGCCGGACACGTCGTCCAGCTTCTCCTCCAGCGCGGCGGTGAAGTCGTAGGCGAAATAGCGTTCGAAGAAGCTGGTCAGGAAGGCCACCACGATGCGGCCCTTGTCCTCCGGCAGGAAGCGGTTGCGGTCCATGCGCACATAGTTGCGCTCCCGCAGCACCTGCAGGATCGCCGCATAGGTGGAGGGACGGCCGATCCCCAGCTCCTCCAGCCGCTTCACCAGGCTCGCCTCGGAAAAGCGCGGCGGCGGTTCGGTGAAATGCTGGTCGGCGGAGATGTCCTCCTCCTTCATCGGCCAGCCGGCCTCCAGCGGCGGCAGCCGCGCGTCGTCGGAATCCTCGGCGCTGTCGTCGCGGCCCTCCTCGTACAGCTTCAGGAAGCCGGGGAAGGTGACGATGCTGCCGGTCGCCCGGAAGACATGGGCGCGGGCGGCATCCTCGATGTTCGCGGTGGTGCGCTCCAGCTCCGCCGCCGCCATCTGGCTGGCCATCGCCCGGCGCCAGATCAGGGTGTAGAGCCGGTGCTGGTCGGCATCCAGGTAGCGGCCCATCTTGTCCGGGTGGCGGCCGAAATCGGTGGGGCGGATCGCCTCGTGCGCTTCCTGGGCGTTCTTCTGTTTCGTTTTGTAGATGCGCGGGCTGTCGGGCAGGTAGCGCTGCCCGAAGTCGCGGCCGATGACGTGCCGCGCCTGCGCCAGCGCCTCGTTCGCCATCGAGACGCCGTCGGTCCGCATGTAGGTGATCAGGCCGACCGTCTCGCCGCCCAGGTCGATGCCCTCGTACAGCCGCTGCGCCAGGCGCATCGTGCGGTCGGCGCTGAAGCCCAGCTTGCGGGAGGCTTCCTGCTGCAGGGTGGAGGTGGTGAAGGGCGCGGCCGGGTTGCGGCGCGCCGGCTTCTTGGTGACGTCGGACAGGCTGTAGGTCTGGCCGCGCAGCTTCGCCAGCGCGGCCTGGGCGGCCGCCTCGGTCGCGATGTCGAACTTGTCGAGCTTGGCGCCGTCCAGCTGCACCAGGCGCGCCGTCAGCCTCTCGCCCTCCGGCGTCGCGAAGCGGCCGTCTACGGTCCAGTATTCCTGCGCCGTGAAGGCCTCGATCTCCATCTCGCGCTCGCAGATCAGGCGCAGGGCGACCGACTGCACCCGCCCGGCGGAACGGGCGCCGGGCAGCTTCCGCCACAGCACGGGCGAGAGGGTGAAGCCCACCAGATAGTCCAGCGCGCGGCGCGCCTGCTGGGCGTTCACCAGGTTCATGTCCAGGTCGCGGGGATGGGCGATCGCGTTCAGGACGGCGTTCTTGGTGATCTCCGAGAAGGCCACCCGGCGCACCGGCAGGTCCTTCAGCACCCGCCGGTTCTCCAGCGCCTTCAGGACATGCCAGGAGATCGCCTCGCCCTCCCGATCCGGGTCGGTGGCGAGGTACAGTGTGCGCGCGCCCTTCACCGCATCGGCGATTTCCTTGATGCGCTTGGCGGATTTCGCGTCGACCTCATAGTCCATGGCGAAATCCTCCTCCGGCCGGACGGAACCGTCCTTGGCCGGGAGGTCGCGCACATGCCCGTAGGAGGCCAGGACCCGGAAATCCGGGCCCAGATACTTCTCGATGGTCTTGGCCTTTGCGGGGCTTTCGACGATGACCACGTCACGTGTCATGCAACGCCTCGTTGACGAATTCCGCGCCGGATCACGGGGGGCGGTCCCGGTCGGCCCGCGGCTGCCGGGGTCGGCCGCCGCGGCCGGCCCTGCGGGACCGCCGCCATTCCGGAGCGGTCCGCCGGGGAGTGCATCCACCACGGTACGATTCGGGTATCGGGGGTCGGGTGTGCCTGCGGGCCGCAGACCATGGTGAATTCGCCCCCGGCTGTCAAACGGCCGGCCGGGCGGGTTTCCGGCGCACCCCGTCCCAAGCGGCCGCGTAAACGTTTGCCGCCGGCACCCTGCCTGCCCGTCACGACAGCGACACCTGGTTGCCCGGATGCCGCCGCAGGCGGCCGGACATTTCCAGGTCCAGCAGCAGGCTCGCCAGCCGCCCGCTGTCGATGCCCAGGTCCCTGACCAGCAGGTCGACATGGACCGGCTGCGGGCCGAGAAGGCCGACAAGGCGCGCCTGCAGACCGTCCTCCGCCGGTACGCCCTGCGTCATCCTCGCCCGCTCCGGACCCGCTTCCTGCCGCGGCAGCGGCCGGCCCCCGGCGGCGATGGTCCGGTCCGCGGCGAGCGGCGGCAGGGCGGGCGGCGGCAGGGCGGGCGGCGAGAGGGCGGGCGGCGGCAGCCGGGCGAGCAGGGCCGCGCGCTCCGGCAGGCCGGCGAGCACGTCGGCGGCGTCTTCCACCAGCGCCGCGCCCTGCTTCAGCAGGGCGTTGCAGCCGCGCGCCCGCGGGTCCAGCGGCGAGCCCGGCACGGCGAACAGGTCGCGGTTCTGCTCAAGCGCCATGCGTGCCGTGATCAGCGAGCCGGAGCGCAGCGCGGCCTCGACCACCACCACCCCCTGGCTCAGTCCGGAGATCAGTCGGTTGCGGCGCGGGAAGTGCCGCGCCTGCGGCTGCGTGCCCGGCGGCATCTCGCTCAGCAGCAGGCCGCCTTCGGCCCGGATGCGGTCGTAGAGTCCGGCATTCTCGCGCGGATAGGGAATGTCGACCCCGCCGGCCAGCACCGCAACGGTGCCCGTGCCCAGGGCGGCCTCGTGCGCGGCGGTGTCGATGCCGCGCGCCAGGCCGGAGACGATCGTCCAGCCGGCATCGCCCAGGTCGCGGGCCAGGCCGGCAGCCATCCGCCGCCCCAGGGCGGAGGCATTGCGGGCGCCGACCAGGGCGACGGAGGGGTCGGCCAGGCGGCCCGGCGCACCGGCCAGGTAGAGGATCGGCGGCGGGTCGGCGATCTGCTGCAGGAGGGCCGGATAGCACGGGTCGCAGCCGGCAAGGAGGCGGATCCCGGCGGCCTCTGCCCGGGCAATGGCGTCCGCAGCCTCGCCGTGGCCGGGCAGGGGGCCGCTGCCGGTGCCGCCCCGGCCGCGCCATTCGCCGTGGGCGGCAAGCGCCGCCGCGGCGCTGCCGTACCGCTGCAGCAGCCGCCGGAAGGTCAGCGGGCCGACATCCGTCGCCATCGCCAGCCGCAGCCAGTCGACAAGCTGTCCCTCTGTGCCGGCGCCTGCCCGTGCGGCATCGGTCCGCGCGCGGGGCAGGGCGCGGCTCACCTGGAATCGTCCGCCTTCTTGCCGCCGATCTTCGACTCGGCGCCGGAGAGCAGGCGGCGGATATTGCCGGCATGGCGGAGAAAGACGATCACGCCGATCACCACTCCCAGTTCCGCGAATTGCTGCGACGACCATAACCACAGGTAGACCGGGGCAAGCAAGGCCGCAACCAGGGCGGCCAGGGAGGAATAGCGCGAAAGCGCCGCCACCGCGATCCAGGTGGCGCCGGCGGCCAGCCCGGCCGGCCAGGCCAGGCCGAACAGGATGCCGAAATAGGTCGCGACCCCCTTGCCGCCGCGGAATTTCAGCCAGACCGGGAAGCAATGGCCCAGCAGGGCGCCCAGCGTGGCGAAGACGGTGGGGTCGGGGCCATAGGCCGTTGCGATCAGCACCGCCGCCAGCCCCTTGCCCGCATCCAGCACCAGGGTGGCGGCGGCCAGGTCCTTGCGCCCGGTGCGCAGCACGTTGGTGGCGCCGATATTGCCGGAACCGATCTTGCGCAGGTCGCCGGCGCGGAACAGCCGGGTCAGGATGATGCCGAACGGCACCGAGCCCAGCAGATAGCCGCCGGCCAGGGCGGCAAGATAGATGTGCCAGACGAAGGACCAGCTGATCGGATCGGGCATCTTGCCGTCGCTCCTTCCGGTCCCGCCGCCTCAGCCGCCGCCGCGTACTTCGCGGCGGCGCTGGAAGACCGTGCGCCCGCCGACCACGGTCCGCACCGCATGGCCCTGCAGGGGCCGGCGGTCGAACGGCGAATTCTTCGATTTCGAGCGCAGCTTCGCCTCGTCCACGATCCAGGGCAGGTCGGGGTCGAAGATCAGGATGTCCGCCGGCGCGCCGGGCAGCAGCCGGCCCTGCGGCAGGCGCAGGATCTCCGCCGGCCGCACCGTCATGCAGCGCAGCAGGGTCAGCAGGTCGGCATGGCCGTTGTGGTGGATCTCCAGCGCCAGCGGCAGCATGGTCTCGAAGCCGATGATGCCGAACTCGGCGGAGGCGAAGGGCCGGCGCTTGCTTTCCTGGTCCTGCGGGCAATGGGCGGAGGAGATGACATCGATGGTGCCGTCGGCGATCGCCTGCACCATGGCCGCGCGGTCATCCTCCTCCCGCAGTGGCGGGCGGGTCTTCGCGAAGGTGCGGTATTCGCCGACCGCGGTTTCGTTCAGGGCGAAGTTGTGCGGTGCCACGCCGGCGGTGATCTGCAGGCCGCGCTTCTTCGCCTGGCGCAGCACCTCCACCGACGCTGCGCAGGACAGGTGCGCGGCATGCAGCCGGCCGCCGGTCATTTCCAGCAGCCGCAGGTCGCGTTCCAGCTGCATCACCTCGGCCATGGCGGGAATGCCGGCCAGGCCCAGGCGGGTGGCGATCTCGCCCTCGTTCATCACGCCGTTATGGGCGAGCCGCGGCTCCTCGCAATGCTGCACCAGCAGCGCCTCGCAGGCGCGGGCATAGGACAGGGCGCGGCGCATCACCAGCGCGTCGGAAATCGGGCTGGAGCCGTCGGTGAAGGCGACCGCGCCGGCCTCCTTCAGCAGCGCGAACTCCGTCATCTCCCGGCCGGACAGGCCCTTTGTCGCGGCCGCCGCGGGCAGGATGCGGACATGGGCGCTGTCGCGGCCGCGGCGGGCGACATATTCGACCAGCGCCACGTCGTCGATCACCGGCTCGGTGTCCGGCATCGCCACCACCGTGGTGATGCCGCCGGCGGCGGCGGCATCGGAGGCGGTGGCCATCGTCTCCTTGTGCTCCTCGCCGGGTTCGCCCAGCCAGGCATGCATGTCGATCAGCCCCGGGCAGAGGCAGTTGCCGCTGCAATCGACGACGGCGATCCCTTCCGGCACGCCATGCGCGAACAGGTCCGGGCCGCGGTCGGCGATGATCGCCCCGTCGGTCAGCAGGGTGCCCGACGTGTCCAGGCCGGAGGCCGGGTCCAGCAGCCGCGCATTCAGATAGGCGACCTTCTCCCCCTGTGCGGGGCGCGCGGGCGATTTGCGGGCCTGGTTCATCGCCGCGCACCCAGCGGTGCCGTCGTGCTCGGGCCCGGCAGGCCGATGTGGAAAGGCCTTGCCCCACCCGCAATCGTCACTCGCGGACTTGATCCGCGAGTCCATCGTGCCGTTGCCGAACCGTTGCCAGCGCGTCCTGCGGCGATTGAGGCAAGCGGTGGGATGGAGCGCCGGGTCAAGCCCGGCGGTGACGAGAACGGGGTGTCGACCAGTCCCGTGCTCACGCCCGCCGCCCCCGTCATGCGCGCCACCCCCGTCACGCCCGCCGCCACTGCGCGCGGTGCTGGCTGAGCAGCTCCAGGCAGGCCATGCGGACCGCGACCCCCATCTCGACCTGCTCGCGGATCACGCTGCGGTCGATATCGTCGGCGACCAGGGTGTCGATCTCCACGCCCCGGTTCATCGGCCCGGGATGCATCACCAGGGCGTCCGGCTTGGCGCAGGCCAGCTTCTCGGAATCCAGGCCGTAGAGGTGGAAATATTCCCGGATCGACGGGGTGTAGCTGCCCTGCATCCGCTCCAGCTGCAGGCGCAGCATCATGACGATGTCGACATCGGCGAGGCCCGCCTTCATGTCGGTGAAACATTCCACCCCCATCCGCTCCACCTTGGCCGGCAGCAGGGTGGGTGGCGCGATCAGCCGCACCCGCGCGCCCATCGCCGACAGCAGGTGGATGTTCGACCGCGCCACCCGCGAATGCAGGATGTCGCCGCAGATCGCCACCAGCAGCCCCTGCAGCCGGCCGCGGCGGCGGCGCACGGTCAGCGCGTCCAGCAGCGCCTGGGTGGGATGCTCGTGGCTGCCGTCGCCGGCATTGATGACGCTGCAGCCGACCTTCTGCGCCAGCAGCTCCACCGCGCCCGATTCGGCATGGCGCACCGCCAGCAGGTCGGGATGCATGGCGTTCAGGGTCATCGCGGTGTCGATCAGGGTCTCCCCCTTCTTCACCGCGGAGCTTTCCACCGACATGTTGATCACGTCGGCGCCCAGCCGCTTGCCTGCCAGCTCGAAGGAGGTGCGGGTGCGGGTGGAGCTTTCGAAGAACAGGTTGATCAGGGTCCGGCCGCGCAGGGAGTCGGCCTTCATCTGGCCGGCGCGGGTGCGCTCCACATGCGTATTGGCAAGGTCGAGGATGGTGCTGATCTCGTCCGGGGTCAGCCCTTCGATGCCCAGCAGGTGGCGATGCCTGAATGGGGGCGGGGCCGGCCGCTCCGCCGTTCCGGACGCCTGCGCGCCACCTGTCGCACTGCCTGCCACGCCGTCCGCCACCGTCGGGGACCCTCCATCACTGCCGCTCCCTATACCCAAGCGCCCCCACAGCAGCAATAGGGGCGCCAGCAACAGGGGGGCGGAAGTGAAGGGGCCCGGACCGGTGTCAGGCCGCCGCGCGCGCCTCCAGAAGGCGGATCACCTCTTCCCGCTGCTGCGCCGGGTCGCCCAGCAGGGCGGCGTTGCAGCGGGCGCGCTTGTAGAACAGGTGGTTCTTCATCTCCCAGGTGAAGCCGATGGCACCGAAGACCTGGATATGGCGGTAGGTGGCGTCGCGATAGGCCTCGCTGGCATAGCTCTGCGCCATCGCCGCGGCCAGGGAAGCGCGCGCCGGTTCCTCGTCCAGCGCCCAGGCGGCGTAGTGCACCGCCGCGGTGGCGCATTCGGCCTGGCCGGCGATCTCCGCCAGCTGGTGCTTGATCGCCTGGAAGGCGCCCAGCGGCCGGCCGAAGGCGATGCGCTCCTGCGCATAGGCCACCGCATCGTCCAGCACCGCGTTCGTGCCCGCCGCGCTTTCCGCTGCCAGCAGCAGGTAGAGCCTGTCGCGCAGCCAGGGCCAGGTCGCCCCGTCGCCGGCGGGCAGCAGCTCCGCCGCGGCACCGTCCAGGTCCAGCCGGCCGACCTGGCGGGTGATGTCGCGCCAGGCGAGCGCGCTCCGGGTTGCGCCGGCCGCTTCCGGATCGACCAGGAACCAGCGGATGGCGCCGTCCGCCTGCGCGGCGACGACCACCCGGTCGGCGGCCTGCAGGTCGACCACGTACCAGGCGCTGCCATCCAGGCGGTGCCCGTCCGCGGTCGCGCTGGCGGTCACGCCGGCGCCGATCCGGTTGTCCCGGTCCGCGACCGCGACGGCGAGCTTCAGGTCACCGGCGACCACTTTGCCCAGCAGGGCCTCCTGCTGCGCAGCGCTGCCGGCCTTCAGCAGGGCCCAGCTGCCGGCCAGGGTGCCGAACAGCGGCGCCGGCGCCAGGGTGCGCCCCATCTCGCCCACGATCATCGCCAGGTCCAGGCAGGACATGCCCAGCCCGCCCTGCGCCTCCGGCACGATCAGGGAGGGCCAGCCGAGATCGGCGATCTTCCGCCACAGGCCGTCATAATCGGCCGCCGCGACGGTCGCGCCGGGCTTCAGGAGCGGCGTCAGGTCGACCTCCCGGTCCAGGAAGGCGGCGGCGCTGTCGCGCAATGTCCGGTGGTCGTCGCTGAGAGTGAAGTCCATGCTTGTCTCCTCCGGCTCAGGCGACCTTCGGCCGCTGCCGGCCGGTCTCGTTGAAGGGCAGGGCGGCAGTCGGGTCGGTGTCCCGCGGCAGGCCCAGGATCCGCTCCGCGACTGCGTTCTTCAGGATCTCCTGCGTGCCGACCCCCAGGGTCGCCGCCGGCGCGAACCAGTAGGCATAGTCCCAGCTGTCGAACAGGCCGTAGTCCTTCTCCGCCAGCGGCAGGTCGTCGGCGCCATCGATCATGCCGGCAGGCCCGGCACTGCGCTTCGCCAGGTCGCTGAGGCGCTGGCCGTGCGGGGCGGCCATCATCTTCCCCAGATTGCCCTCGAAGCCGGCGGGCCGGCCGTTGATCTTGTTGCTCATGTGCCGGTAGGTCAGCAGCCGCAGCAGCTCGCCCTCGACATAGAGCCGCGCCGCCTGGTCGCGGATCGCCGGGTCCTTGATCCGGCCGCTGGCGATCAGCCCCTCCACCAGTTCCCGCGCGGTCGGCCCGCTGCCCCAGACGGCACCGGGCATGGTCATGCCCTGGCGCTCGGTCTGCAGCTGCTCCATCACGATCCGCCAGCCATCGCCCTCGCGGCCCAGCAGCCGGTCGGCCGGCACCCGGACCTCGTCCAGGAAGACTTCGTTGTATTCGGGTTCCGCGCCGGTCATGTCGGTGATCGGCCGCACCGTGATGCCGGGGCTCTTCATGTCGACCAGGAAGACGGACAGTCCCTTGTGCTTCGGCTTGGAAGCATCGGTGCGGGCAATCAGGACGCCCACCGCGGCCTTGTGCGCCAGCGAGTTCCAGATCTTCTGGCCGCTGACGACGTAGTGGTCGCCCTCCCGCCGGGCGGCGGTGCGCAGCGCACCCAGGTCGGAGCCGCCGGAGGGCTCGCTGAACAGCATGCACCAGATCTCCTCGCAGGCCAGCGCCGGCGGCAGGAAGCGCTGGCGCTGTTCCTCCGTGCCCCAGGTCAGCAGCGACTGGCCGCACTGGTTCACGCCGATCGGATTGACCAGGTGGGGATGGGTGATGCCGGCCCGGTGCAGTTCCTCATCGATGATCAGCACCTCTTCCGGCCCGGCGGAGATGCCCCAGGGCGCCGGCCAGTTCGGCGCTGTCAACCCGCGCCCGGCCAGCTGCGCATAGCTGGCCTTCGGATGCGCCTCCAGCCAGGCGCGGATCTCGATGCGGCGGGGATCGTCCTCGCCGGGCAGGGTGAAGTCCATGCCGTCCTCCCGTGGATCGGCCCGCCATCCTGTCGGCGCGCCATTTGGTCAGACCATTGCACCACAACTCGCGCTGTCCCGCCAAGGGGGCAGTCACCGCTTCACCGCCTTTGGGAGAGTGCCGCCCGGGCCGGCGCCGCCCTAGGTTTCAGGAATCGCAACGCAGCCGACGGGACGGCCGATGTTCGCCTATGAAATGATCGTGCCGGACAGCGTGGTCCGCATCCGCGATATCGCGGACTGCCGCCCGGAAGTCCGGGAGCTGCGCGATCTCTGGGAATCTCTGCGCGGCGCCCGGCCGATGCCCGCGCGGGCCGACTTCCGGCCTTCGGATGCGCGTCACCTGCTGCGCCACATCCTGCTTGTCGAGATCGGCGGGCCGGAGTTGCCGCGGGAGCGGCGCTATCGCGTGCGGCTGTTCGGCACCGCGCAGGTCGACTATCTGGGCGTCGACTGGACCGGCGCCTATTTCCACGACAAGACCGACCGGGCATCGGCGGACCGGTTCTGCGACCTTGCAGAGGCCATCGTCGCCGCACGGGAGCCGTGGGTGGTCCGCGGCGGCCTGTTCTGGATGCCGGACAAGCCCTATGCGCAGTTCGAATCGATCTACCTGCCGCTGTCCGATGACGGCGACGTCGTGAACATGCTGCTCGGGCTGACGATCTTCTACTGAGGGGCGCCTAGAGCAACAGGTCCAGCATCACCGGCATGGTGGCGAAGGCGGCCACCGTGGTGGCGGTGACGGCGGCGGCCATCGCCTCCGCATCGCCGCCCAGCTGGCGGGCCAGGACATAGGCGGCGGGCGAGGTGGGCAGCACGCCCCACAGGATCGCCGCGGTCAGCGAGGGGCCGCTGACGCCGAACAGCATGGCGGTGCCGGCGATCAGCAGCGGAAACAGCACCAGCTTGCCCGCGCAGGCGAAGGCGACCGGACGCAGGCGTTCCAGCAGGCCGTTCGCCGTGAGGGCGGCGCCGACCGCCAGCAGGCCCAGCGGCAGGGCCGCGCGGGCCAGGATGAACAGCACCTCGTCCGCCAGCCGCGGCAGCGTCAGCTGCGCCAGCTGCATGGCGCCGCCGGCCAGGCAGGCCAGGATCAGCGGGTTGCGGGCCACGTCCCAGGCGGTGCGCCGCAGCAGGGCCAGGCGGGAGCCGGCGCTGCGGGCGCGGGCGCCAAAGATCGACAGCACCGCCACGCAGGCCAGGTTCAGGGTCGGCACCATCACCGCGATGCACAGCGCGAAGGCGGTCACCACCTCGGCATCGAACAGCGCCGCGGCGGCGGCCAGGCCGACATAGGTGTTGAAGCGGGTGGCGGCCTGGAAGACGGAGGTGAAGGCCGGCCCGTTGCGGGCGACGACCGGGCGCGCCAGCAGCAGGATCAGGATCAGGATCGCCAGCGCCGACAGGAGCGCCGCCGCCATCGGCCCGACCTGCACGTCGGTCAGGTTGGCGG
>MDTD01005056.1_pt1 | contig 25212 bp, 18 predicted proteins | sample 811221 | NCBI WGS metagenome assembly MDTD01 (sample SAMN05326646, study PRJNA326480) | marine metagenome | isolation source: seawater | place: Pacific Ocean: South West | collected 2011 | reverse complement strand
GTGAAATTGGTAGACACGCCATCTTGAGGGGGTGGTGCCGTAAGGTGTGCTGGTTCGAATCCAGTCGTGGGCACATTTTTCACTCTAAAAGGCACATAATTATTAATTATATAAAATATTGTAAATGAATATATTAAAATCATTTATATTTATTATTTGTTTATATTCTTGCTCGGAGGGAGTAGATGATGTATTAAATTTAGATATTGTCAACCAGAACCCAAATGCAGTTTTCAAGGAAGGTCTGGAATTCATGAAACAGAATAAGAAACGCCCTGGGGTAAAAACAACACGATCTGGGCTTCAATATGAAATCATGCGTGAGGGGAAAGGTCTTAAGCCTGGTCCAACTGCTAATGTCAAAGTCCATTACCATGGAACAACACCTTCGGGAGAAGTTTTTGATAGTTCTGTGGATAGAGGACAACCGGCCAAATTTGGATTGAATCAGGTCATTAAAGGATGGACTGAAGGCTTGCAGCTTATGTCTGCTGGAGCGAAATATAAATTTTTCATTCCTCAAGAATTGGCTTATGGTGCGAATCCGCAACCAGGAAGTATCATCAAACCCTTTATGCCATTAGTTTTTGAAGTTGAACTTTTGGAGATTATTGATGGTGCAGTAGAATCCAAAGAAGAACTACCTCAAACAACTATGGAGTTTAACAAAATGAGTCACGATTTTGGTAAGATCAAAGCTGATACAGATAATAATACCACATTTATCGTTACCAATACAGGAAATAACCCTTTGATTATAGATGGAGTAAAGCCGAGTTGTGGTTGTACGACATCGCAAAAACCTGAGAACCCAATTATGCCTGGTGAAAGTGATGAGATTAAAGTGGTTTTTCACCCGAAAGAGAACCAGTTAGAAGAACAAAAGAAAACAGTTAGGGTAACTGCCAATACAACTCCTGATTTGGTCGTACTGAATCTCAAAGCTTTTGTGGAAAAGTAAAGCCACTACTCTTTCTCAAAGTAGTTCAGGTCTTTTCCGAAAGTTTCACTTAATTGACTGAGGCTGTATAAAGCCATGAGAATAAATACGATTCCTACGATGAATGCTGACCAGGCATCTCCAAGGTTAAGTGCCATCAAGAATCCAAAACCAATCATGATTAGATTAACGGACCCTCTAACAAAATTGGGTATGGTGTTCGCAGTTGTAGAGCGGATATTGGTACCGAATTGTTCTGCAGCAATAGAGACAAATAAAGCCCAATATCCCGTTGCTGTTCCTAGTAAAAAGCAAACAAAGTAGTACGCTTCAGCTGATATTCCTTTCATAAAGAAGAGAAAGGAAGTAACTAAGATTAAGGTAAAAATGAGGTAAATAGCCACGACTTTTTTCCTGCTTTTTAACCATTGACTCAAAAGTCCAGAAACCAAATCTCCAAAAGAAAGTCCAATGTAGGTGTACATTACTGCCGTTCCATTTTCGATGTGATTAATGCCTAACAAGGGAGCGAAGTTGTCTTTTGAATTCATAACTAAAAGACCCACAACATACCAAATGGGTATTCCGATAATAATGCAATGTAGATATTTAATTAGATTTGCCCTGTTCATAAATATGATTCTGAGATTACCTTTTGAAACATTTTTATTCTCAGACATTTTTTCAAAAAATGAAGACTCGATGGTTCCCACTCTTAAAAGTAATAAAAACACCCCGAGCATTCCTCCAACAATGTAAGTGACCTGCCAATTCGCCAATTGCACTCCAGTGAGGCTGAAAATCAAATTTCCTATCACTTCACCTTCTGAACCAACCAAAGAGGCTACAACGGCCCCTAAAGCTCCAAAAGTGACAATAATCATGGTCCCATATCCTCGTTTTTCCTTTGACATCATTTCTGAAACCAATGTAATTCCTGCACCCAATTCTCCTGCGAGACCAATTCCAGCGATGACACGTATAATTGCGTAGCTCGTAATGTCAGTAACAAATGCGTTGAGAAGATTTGCAATGGAATAAAGCATAATGGAACCAAACAATACTTTTATCCTGCCTTTTTTATCACCAAGAATACCCCATAGCAGTCCTCCAATTAGCATTCCAAGCATTTGCATATTGAATAAAAACTTACCCGTAGATGATTGTTGTTCAATAGAGTAACCACTCATAATTTGACTAAGACTTTCAGCTTTTACAACACCAAACAATACCAGGTCGTAGATGTCAACAAAGTAACCTAATGCTGCAACAATGATTAAGAGGATTACTTTTTTGTTAGGACCGTTACTATTTTTATTCATGGAACGAAATTAAATATTTTATGAAATAAAATTCTTTGTTTTTATGAAAGGAAAACCAATGCTCAATGTTTTTTTCTGCTTACTTTTAATTCAAAGTATGTTTTATGGTTTGCAATTTATCTGAAGAAGCATCTATTCTGGGTCAATATATGTCGGAGATTAGAGATATAACTATTCAAAAAGACCCCATTCGTTTTCGAACTAATCTTGAACGAATTGCCGAAATTTTAGGGTATGAATTATCCAAAAGAATGAGTTATCAGGAGGTTACTGTTCAAACTCCGTTGGGAGAATCTACTGAATATAGAATGACCGATGACCCAGTATTGATTACAATATTACGAGCAGGTTTAGCAATGCATAATGGACTACTCAGAACATTTGACCGTTGTGATAGTGCTTTTGTTTCTGCATATCGAGAGCATACCACCCTTGAAGAATTCAATATTCATGTTGAATATTTGGCAGCTCCAAATCTTGACCAGCGGGTGTGGGTTATTTCCGATCCCATGTTGGCATCTGGAAGTTCTATGGTCAATGTATACAAGGCTTTATTAAAGTTTGGAAAGCCTAAAAAAGTCTATGTTGTTGTCTCAATTGCCACGCCACAAGCCATTGAACTCGTTCAAAAAGAGCTCCCCGATGATACGGAAATTTGGACTGCCGCAATTGACGATGAACTGACTGCAGAATCCTATATTGTTCCAGGTCTTGGTGATGCTGGCGATTTAGCATATGGAATAAAAGTATAAGGATGAATTGGGCAGCATATAGTACGTTATTTGGTCTTGCAACATTCAAATTTATGTTTTCTGCTTTCCCAGGACCGTTATGGAAATTGTCCTTTGTTGAAACCTATTTTTGTGTATTTCTAGGAGGAACCTTAAGTGCCTCGGTATTCTATTTTGCGAGTGACTATTTTATTTCCTTGACCAATGAAAGACGTAAGAAAAAAATAGAGAAATTACAGTCTGAAGGAGTTGAAGTCAAAATAAAACCAAAATTCACCAAAACAAATAAATTTATTGTGTGGTGTAAAAGAAAGTTTGGGATGCATGTCATCTGCTTTTGGGCACCTTTCTTTTTGTCAGTTCCACTCGGAAGTATTGTAGTTGCTAAGTTTTATGGTAAATTGAAATTCACCTTCCTGTATATTGCTTTAGGAATGGCGATCAACTCGCTAATTATGACATTTTTGGCTTATGTCGTCCTCTGATAAACATATATTTTTTGATTTGGATCGAACGCTTTGGGATTTTGATGAGAATTCGAAACATGCTTTATGTCAGATCCTAGATCATTATGAGCTTATTCCCCTTTTTGGTTCTTTTGATCGTTTTCATCGAGCTTATGAAAAGCAAAATGCCCGATTGTGGAGTGCATACGGAAAGGGTGAAATCAAAAAAGAAATATTACGATATGAAAGGTTTAATGCAACACTTCGTCAGTTTGGTAGACAAGATGTCGACCTAGCCAAGGATATGGGTTCAATGTATGTTGAGGTATCTCCACGTCAGACAAGACTTTTTCCAATGGCTAAAGAAGTTCTTTTAGAACTTCGTCAAATGGGGTATCGACTTCATATTATTACCAATGGATTTAAAGAAGTTCAGTTCATTAAACTAGATAATTGTGGGTTAAGAGATTTTTTTGAGGTGATTGTATGCTCTGAAACGGTTGGTAAAAATAAACCGTCGTTGGCCATCTACAAGCATGCCATGGACTCGGCAAATTGTTCTTCCGATGAAGCGATGATGATTGGTGATGATTTTGTTGCAGATGTTTCAGGCGCTCTGAATGCTGGTTTGAAGGCCATTCTATTCGATCCTCATCAATGTTCTCAAGAAAATTATGAGCATACAGTTCAATGCTTATCAGAAATACCCTTTAAGGCATCCCAACTGTTAAGATTTTAATAACGATCAGCGATTTTCCTGCCTCATCTTCTCGTAGAGAACAATTCCTGTTGCTACACCAACGTTTAAGGATTGAATTTCTCCATGCATGGGGATTTTTGCGCGCACATCAGATAGGTTAATCAAATCTGAAGTGATACCGTTTTCTTCGGAACCCATAATTATTCCGACGGAACCTCTTAGATTGATTTCATGAAGGGGCAGAGCAGATTTTTCAGTACATGAAATCAATCTGATGCCAGATTGCTGAATATAAAAAAGCGTATTTTTAAGATCATCAGTTTTACAAACAGGTATTCTGCTTAAAGCTCCAGAAGAGGTTCTGATAGCGTCGGATGAAACCAGTGCTGAACCCTTGGAAGGAATCAATATAGCATCAACGCCTTGGCATTCAGCCGATCTTGCAATCGCACCAAAATTTCGAACATCCGTGATGCGGTCCAAAATAAGGATGCATACTTTTTGTTCTTTTTCTATCCATTGATCAACCATCTCTTCTATATTTTGATAGGCAATGGGTGTGACATATGCCACGACACCTTGGTGATTTCCAGAGGTGAGCTTGTTGAGCTTTTGAATGGGGACGTATTGGATGTTGAAGTCCTTTCCTGCCAAACTTTCTTTAAGCTCTCGAAAATGGTCTTTTTCAATTCCTTTTTGAATCAAAATCTTGTTCAGCTCCTGATCAGATTTAATGGCTTCGATTACCGGATGAATTCCAAAAATGATGTCTTTTTTTTCCTTTCTTGGATATTTGTCTCTTCTTTCTTCCATTTAAATGAATTTGTATTCAATTTCAACACTGTTTTTCAATGTGATATCCACAGGACATGAGGCGGCTACTTGTTCAATTCTTTTTAGTGTCTCTGAGTCCCATTTGTTTTCGCCAATGGAAAACTCTACAACAATTCGATCGACCTTTCTTGGTTGGGTACCCATTATTTTCTCTACATTGGCTTCGCATTGTTCAAAACGAATGTTGTTGTTTTCGCAGTAAATTCCGATAATGGTCATGGCACATGAAGCCAAAGAAGTCGCCACAAGGTCGGTAGGAGAAAATGCTTCACCTTTGCCATTGTTATCTGTCGGAGCATCAGTAATGATGGTATCACCAGACTTTAAATGTTTGCATGCCGTACGCAAGTTTCCTAAATAGCTGACTTCTGATATTTTCATTTGGTCATTTTGAATAGGGCGAAGTTAAACTATTTCGATGCATTACATACTATTTCATTCCAAAAATCATATGCCTACTGATTTGTTTATCTTTAGGGCTCAAAAATTATTTAACGATGAAACTATTCAATGCTTTTTGTTTTCTTTTCTTCTTTTTTTCAATTGAGGCTCAGCATGAAATGAAATACCCTGTATCACCAGATACACCAGATTGGATTCAATTGATGTATCAAGAAAATCCGAATCCTGAATCTGTTATTCAGGCTCATGACCTTTATTACAGCAATAGGGAAATGATCAAAAACGAGCATACTCAATATTATAAGAGGTGGTTACGATCCTATTCCCGTGAAAATGAATTTGATTTGAATTCGCAGTCGACAAAGCAATATATTCAAAACTCGAAGAACTTATCGCTTCAGAAAGATGAAAATTCTGAATGGTCTTGTATTGGTCCAATTGATTTTGATATTGATGCAGCAAGCAGAAGCTATGCACCTGGAGCAGCTCATGTTTATACGGTTAAAAGGTGTTTGTCGAATCCCGATGTTATGTATGCTGGGACCGCTACCGCCGGAATGTGGAAGTCTATTGATGCGGGATTGACATGGAGTTTGACCACAAAAGATTTGCTCTTAAACGGAATATTCGCTATCGAAGTTGATCACAATAATCCTGACATCGCTTTTTTCGAGAGTGGAGGAAGTGTCTATAAAACAATTGATGGTGGAGAGATTTGGTTCATTATCGGAGATGCTTCTTTTCAATCACAATCGCATAATGTTAAAGACATTGTGATGTCTCCAGAGGACTCTGATCTGATTTATTTAAGCTCAAATAATGGTTTGTACCGTACTAATGACGGTGGATCAAATTGGATTCAGATAGCTTCTGGTGAATACCAAGAAATTGAAATACACCCCGCAAATCCGAGTATCGTTTATGCTATTAAAGTTATAGGAGATTACACGGAATTTCATAAAAGTGTTGATGGTGGTATGAGTTTTACTGCTCAAACCAATGGATGGCCCAGTCCACAGCAGGCTGGTGATCATCAGCGTCGTGTTGAAATTGCCGTGACGCCTGCAGATCCAAATTTAGTTTATGCCAATGCTACTGGTTCGGCAAATGGAGGAAGTGGAACATATGGAATTTATAAGTCCTCTGATGCGGGTACATCATGGATTTTCCAATGTTGTGGAACTCAACCTGCAGGACCACCCTCGCCAACGAACATCAATATGATGGGTTGGGACAAAGATGGACAAGACGATGGAGGACAATATTATTACGATGTGGCCTTGGCTGTTGACCCTTTGAATCCACAGAAATTACATCTCGGGGGTGTGAATCATTGGATTTCTGAGGATGGAGGAGCCAATTGGACTTGTCCCGCAAAATGGTCTGAACCTGACTTAGACGGATATGTTCACGCAGATATTCACGACATTCGTTTTTTTGGAACGGAACTTTGGATTGCATGTGATGGAGGTATTTTTCATTCCACCGATGGAGGTTCTACTATTAATAAATCCATGGTTGGCATAGAAGGGACAGACTTTTGGGGATTCGGAGCAAGTCCTCAAACGAATGTCATGCTCGGTGGTTGTTATCATAATGGAACCTTGCTCATGGATAACAACACGTATATCAATGATTGGATTTGTACAGGAGGTGGCGATGGGCTTCGTGGATTTGTGAATTTTGGAAATGATAGAATCGCATATGATGATTATGAAGGACGTATCCTATCTGGAGATCGAACGATCAATATTGGTAGTTTTCAATTTGATTCTCTACCTAATTCTTCCTATATCGTGGGTGAATCTTCTACTTTGGAATGGGACCCCAGAAACAATCAGCATATCTATTTGGGTAGGGGAAATAATTTGTTGAAAACAGAAGATAATGGCTTGACTTTTGAGACCATTCATTCTTTTGATCACAGGGTCATGAATATTGAGATTTCTCGTGCAGATATTAATTATATGTATTTGACCACATGGGAAAGTTGGTGGGGCGAAAAACAAATTTGGCGAACAACCAATGGAGGAACTACATGGACAGAAATCACACCCCCGTCTTCTCTGTTAAACGGTGAGGAATGGGTACCATATGATATAGCCGTTAGTGCGAACGACCCAAATCTGGTTTGGGCAGCTCGCACATCCCAATATGGGAGTACAAACCTAGACGGCAGAATGGTTTTTAAATCCATCAATGGTGGTGACTCATGGACGAATTATACGACTGCCTCACTGAATGGAGAGGCCCCTTCAAATATTGAACATCAGAAAGGCACGGATGGAGGCGTTTATATTGGTACGAGACGTGCTGTTTATTATCGAAATAATAGTATGTCTGAATGGGCATTATTTAACAATAACCTTCCTTTGAGTACCAACTCCACCAAACTTGTCATCAAGTATAAAGATGAGCTATTGCGTAATGCAACAAATAGAAGTGTTTATGAAGTTGAGTTGTATGAAAATTCAGAACCAATGGCTCAGATTGCGGCCAATACATTCTCGGTTTCCTGTCTTGACAATCAAGTTCAATACATTGACCATTCTGTTCTTTCTTCTAATAACCCAACATGGTCTTGGTCTTTTCCTGGTGGAACACCGAGTAGTTCGACTGAACAAAATCCGATGGTCGTATATGATGCTCCGGGATATTATGATGTAAGCCTAACCGTTAGTGACGATTATGGAATCAGCACACAGACTTATACCTCTTTTATTGAGTACGAGGAAGATCTTATTCCTTTGGATGTCGAGGAGGATTTTGAATTTGGAATCACGGACTTTTGGACACAATACAATGCCAATAATTCATACGGTTGGGCACCTTATTACACTGAATTTGGACCTGATTGCGAGCCGACCAATTGTGTGATGATTAATCACTATTCCATTAATCAGGTGGATGATGAGGCCGAATTGATCACCCCAAAAATTGACTTGTCAACTGCTTTGAGTGCATCTCTTGAGTTCGATTATGCTTATACAAAATGGGGAGGCTCTTATGAGGACGGTTTCCGTATTGATATCAGTTCTGATTGTTGGGAGACCTATGACACCTTGTTTTATGCCTTTGGTGATGATTTAATTACCGTTCCCAGTAATAACAATGATTGGTATCCAGAAGATTGTTCAGATTGGTCAACTGATAATTCGATTGATTTGAATAGTTATTTAGGTCAGAATGTAGCCCTTCGTTTCGTTGGTATTAATGGATGGGGAAATAATTTTTTCATGGATAATATCAATGTAATGGGTCAGCTAAGCGGGATTTCCGATGTTGAGTCATCGCTATCCATTTATCCAAATCCTAACAAAGGTACATTTGCAGTGAGTCATTCTTTGAACAATCCTAGATTGATTGTACATTCTGCTGAAGGTCGGGTTATAATGGATAAGATAATCACTTCCAAAAAAGAATTGATTCAACTTGATGTTCAGTCTGGAGTTTACCTTTTGCATATCAGTGACGGTAAAATAAGCTACATTGAAAAGATTACGATTAAATGATTGAACAATCTGATCTAATTTATATTTACTTTTACCCAAATTAATCGAAAAAATGAAAATAATTCACCTACTATTTATTACACTCGCTTTCGGAGCGTGTGCACAAGAAAAAAGTTCCATTGAAGCAAGTACTGTTTCCTCACTTTCCTTTCGTTTGGTGGGTCCTGCACTTACGTCAGGTAGGGTATCAGATCTTGCCATACATCCCTCCAATGTCGATACTTGGTATGTTTCCACTGCATCAGGTGGCTTGTGGAAAACTCAAAACCATGGGATAACGTTTACGCCCATTTTCGATTCCTATGCTTCCTATTCAATTGGATGTGTAGAAATAGCACCTTCTAATCCCAATACTGTCTGGGTGGGCTCCGGGGAAAACAATAACCAAAGGTCAGTTTCCTATGGAGATGGGGTATATAAGTCCATAGATGGAGGTCAATCCTTTAAGAATATGGGTCTAAAAAATAGTGAGCATATTGGTAGTATTGTCATTCACCCAAGTGATGAAAATACACTTTGGGTGGCGGCCTATGGTCCATTATGGAGTAGTGGTGGTGACCGTGGTGTATACAAATCGATAGATGGTGGTAAAAACTGGAAAAAAACTTTAGAAATATCTGAAAATACGGGAGTTGCTGAGGTTCATATGGATCCTTCAAATCCGGATATTTTATATGCCTCAGCTCATCAGAGAAGAAGAAGAGAATGGACCTTTATCAGTGGGGGTCCTGAGTCTGGATTGTACAAGTCGATTGACGGTGGAGAAACTTGGGAGGAAATCAATAAAGGTCTTCCTGCCGGTTATATGGGAAGAATAGGTATGGCCATTTCACCGGCAAATCCCAATGTGGTTTATGCTATTGTTGAGGCTCGATACGGTAAAAAGGGCTTTTATAAATCTACCAACAAAGGAGGCAATTGGAGTAAACAAAGTGACTATGCCACAAGTGGTAATTATTACCAAGAAATATTTTGCGACCCCTTAGATGTTGACAAGGTCTTTTCAATGAATACGTATTTACATCATACCGAAGATGGAGGTAAAACATTTAAAAGAACAGGGGAGAAAGGTAAACACGTTGATAATCACGTGATTTGGATTGATCCAAGCAACACTGATCATTGGATTGTTGGATGCGATGGAGGTGTCTACGAAACTTATACCCATGCTAAAGAGTGGCGCTATCATGCAAATCTTCCAATCATACAGTTTTATAAGGTCACAACAGATAATGATCAACCCTTTTATAACATTTATGGAGGAACTCAGGATAATAATTCTATGGGCGGTCCATCTGGAACATTGAACGCTACGGGAATTTTGAATTCAGATTGGTTCATTACTAATGGTGGTGACGGTTTTGAATCGGCAACCGATTGGTCGAATCCCAATATTACTTATGCACAAGCCCAATACGGATGGCTTGTTCGTTACGATAAGGCATCAGGGGAGAAGGTGCCCATTCAGCCTATGCCCGGTGAAAATGAAAAGGCCTATCGTTGGAACTGGGATTCGCCTCTATTGGTTTCAAGACATGATGCATCTACCATTTATTTCGCTGCAAACAAATTATTCAAATCAACGAATAGGGGGGATGATTGGACCACAATATCACCTGATCTCTCGCGGCAATTGGATCGAAATAAGCTTCCAGTCATGGGACAAGTATGGACAATGGATGCGGTAATGAAAAATAAATCTACGACTATATATGGAAATATTGTGGCCTTAGATGAGTCTCCAATTCAGCAGGGTCTGCTTTATGCCGGCACGGACGATGGATTGATTCAGGTCACAAAAGACGACGGAAAAACATGGATAAAAATTGACGCCATTAAGGGAGTTCCTGAACAAACGAAGGTCAATATGCTTACGGCATCATTGCACGACGTGAATGAGGTGTTTGTAGCTTTTAATAGTCAGCGTGACGGTGACTTTACACCGTATTTGTTGCGTTCAGTAGATCAAGGTAAGACATGGGAATCTATCGCATCCAATCTCCCTGAACGAGGGAATGTGTATTGCATCAAACAAGATCATGTCAACCCAGATTTATTATTTGTTGGAACTGAATTTGGCGCCTTCTTTTCTATTGATAAAGGACAAAGCTGGACCAAGTTAGGAGGTCTACCTACAATAGCTGTTTATGATTTGGATATTCAGCAACGTGAGAATGATCTTGTTGCAGCTACCTTCGGAAGAGGTTTTTATGTTTTGGATAATTATACACCTTTACGCTCCATTAGTAAAGGATTACTGGATAAAAAAGCACACCTTTTCGAAATCAAAGAAGCGTTATTGTATGTTCCAGCGACGCCACTCGGTAGCAAAGGAACAGGTTCTCAAGGACACAGCCTTTGGTCGGCCAAAAACCCGTCTTTTGGTGCTACCTTTAGTTTGTACCTCAATGAGGTTGAATCCTCATTAAAATCAAAGCGTCAGAAAAAAGAAAAAGAGCTTGAAAAAGATGGTGAAGATGTCTTCTATCCTTCATTTGAGGAGATTAGAGCAGAAGACATGGAAGGAAAAGCGGTATTGATCTGGCAAATATTTGATGCTTCAGGTCATGAAATTCGAAGAATGAAGTCTACTCCTAAAAAAGGAATCCAGCGACAGAATTGGGATTTAAGAACCAATGCCACTGATCCTGTAGGTTCTGGCGGTCAAGGATTCTTGGTCACTCCTGGTGATTATTCGGTTCGCGTAACTCATGTTAAAGACGGAAAAATAGAAGTGCTTATCGATAATCAAAAATTCTCAGTGCGCGGTTTGAACAATCAAACGTTGGTTGCATCGAATACAGAAGAATTAAAGTCGTTTAGAGCAGAAATGTCTGAACTTAATAGGAAGGTCAGTGGGACAGAAAAAGTGATGAGAGAAACAAAGGAACGTATCGATTTGATAGAGAAAGCGATATTGAATTATCCCAATACAGACATGAAGCTATTGGAAATTATTCGAAGATCTAAGTTGACTTATAAAGATTTAGAGGTAAAGATGTGGGGTGATCAGGCCAAGTCATCTCGGGATTTTGAGACCGAACCAAGTATTTCAGGACGATTGGGTATGGTAGGATACCAGCTTTATCAAAATACCACAGGTGTCACCAATACACATCGCAAAAACAAATCAATATCCGAAAAACAATATAACGAACTGAAAACTGTTTTGAATCAAGTAATATATGATCTCGACAGTGTTGAGAAGAAATTAGAGGGAATCATACCTTACACCAAAGGGAAGGGAGCAGACTGGAAAAAGGACTAAGCTTCAGCTTCTTCTATTTTTTTAATCTCCTCCAAGATGTCATGAGCTTCTTTGGTCAAACGATCGCTTTCAGAGCGATTTACAGTTGACATTTTGTAAGCTTCCTCAAGTTTTTTTTTATACTTGATATTCAACTTTTCTTTTTTGCTTTTTCTTGAAAATAGTCCCATCATTGTGTTTTAAATACAAACGCAGAAGGCCATAAATTGTTCAATCAAAAAAGGGACCAGATATCAGTGATCCCTTTTGTACGGTAGGTTATTATAAATTTTTACTCGTCTCCGAAGCGTTCAATCACGGGTTGTGTGACTCCCGTGTTGGAGAATCCACCATCATGGAAAAGATTCTGCATCGTGACATATTTTGTTAAATCTGAGAACATGCTGATACAGTAGTCTGCGCATGCTCCAGCTGATGCATTTCCTAAAGGTGACATTTGTTCTGAGAAGTTAATGAATTCTTTAAACCCTTTAATACCTTGTCCCGCAGTAGTTACCGTTGGCGATTGAGATATGGTATTAACACGTACTTTCTTTTTAATACCGTAGTGGTATCCAAAAGACCGTGCAATTGATTCCAAAAGAGATTTGGCATCCGCCATATCATTGTAATCAGGGAAAATACGCTGCGCTGCAATGTAGGAAAGTGCAAGAACAGAACCCCACTCATTCATGGCGTCATGCTTATATAGGGTAGCTAATGTTTTGTGCAAGGATGTTGCTGATACGTCCATGGTCTGGCTATAAAAACGATAGTCGTTTTCTGTGTAATGTTTCTTTTTACGAACATTTGGAGACATTCCAATCGAGTGTAATACAAAATCGATTTTACCACCTAATATCTCCATAGATTGCTCGACTAAATTGTCAAGGTCTTCAGTGCTTGTAGCATCTGCCGGAATGATTTCACTTCCTGTTGTTTCTGCTAGGTTTTTAATTTCTCCCATTCGCATGGCGATTGGAGCATTGGTTAGCACGAAAGTAGCACCTTCTTCGTGAGCACGTTCTGCCACCTTCCATGCAATAGATTGGCTATTTAAAGCGCCAAATATGATTCCTCTTTTTCCTTTTAACAAATCGTTTGCCATTACTCTTAATTTTTTAACAAATTTAGTAATTCTTTATGGCTCGAAGTCTTTAAATGAGTTTTCGATAAACAATGAGATGTGAATAGCCTTTAAACGACCTTCTTTAACGATTCTTTAACATTGGCTTGAGGTGCTTTAGGTCCATATAAAATGTTCCAAATGGAATAACTGATGCAATAAAGAATAGTATACCCATACTCCAAGACCATTTTTTTTGAAGGGTCAAAATCAAAAGCCAAAAACAATAAAGAATGAATACCAATCCATGAAGCATGCCCACAATATAATTGGGCTCCTTAATTTCATACCCATATTTTAAAGGCATTGTAATCGCAAAAGAGACATAAGATACACCCTCGATTAAGGCGATTATTCGAAACTGATTGATTGTTAACCTACTCATTTTTTGAATTGTTTTTCTAGTTTTTGTAATGTTTTCATTTCATCCCGAAAGCCAGCAGCTTCGATGAAGTCCAATTTTTTTGCTGCTTTTTCCATGAGCTTTCTAATGCGTTTGATTTCTTTTTCAAGGTCTTTTTGGTTTTTGAATTCACTAGCTATTGGGGCTTCAGCTTTAGCCTCTTTTTTCTCAGCTTTTTGAGCAGAGGTTTCACCGTCGGCCACTTTCGTTGATTCAAGGATTACTTCTTTTGATTTCTGGAGTGCTGTGGGTTTGATGTTGTGCTTTTCATTGTAAGCCATTTGAATTTTTCTTCTTCGCTCTGTTTCGTCAATGGTGTGCTGCATAGATTTTGTTATTTGATCAGCGAACATGATGACATATCCATTTATATTTCTCGCGGCTCTCCCTACTGTTTGAACTAAAGAACGTTCGTTTCTTAAAAAACCTTCCTTGTCTGCATCAATAATCGCAACAAAAGAAACTTCGGGTAAGTCAAGACCTTCCCTTAGTAAATTGACGCCAATAAGCACATCAAATTGACCCAGACGCAATTGTCTTAAGATTTCGACACGTTCTATGGTATCAATTTCGCTATGAATATAACGGCAAAGAATACCCATTTTATCCAAATATTTTTGAAGCTCTTCGGCCATTCTTTTGGTCAGTGTGGTCACCAATGTCCTCTCTTTTACCATAATCCTGTTTTGGATTTCTGTAATTAGTGCATCAATTTGATTGAGGCTTGGTTTGATTTCGATGACAGGATCTAAAAGTCCAGTAGGTCTTATAACTTGCTCAATCAATACGCCTTCAGACAAACTCATTTCGTAATCTGTGGGTGTGGCCGAAACATAGATACATTGAGGGAACATTTGTTCAAATTCTTTAAACTTTAGAGGTCGGTTATCAATAGCAGCCTGCAATCGAAAACCATAATCGACGAGATTTGTTTTTCGTGCTCGATCTCCAGAATACATCCCTTTCACCTGAGGAAGCGTGACGTGGCTCTCATCGATGACCATAAGATAATCTTCAGGAAAATAATCTAAAAGGCAAAATGGTCTTTGTCCTGGTTGCCGCCGGTCAAAGTACCTCGAATAATTTTCAATACCTGAGCAGTATCCAAGTTCTTTGATCATTTCAAGATCATATTCCACACGATCTTTTAAACGTTGAGCTTCTTCTGCTTTTCCTGCTTTCTGAAATTCTTCAACTTGTATTAGAAGGTCATCTTGAATTTCTTTAATCGCTTGATTGGTGTTTGCGGGACTCGAAACAAAAAGGTTTGCGGGATAAATTAAGAGATTTTCGAGAACCTCAATTTCTTTGCCTGTTTCTGGATTTATAGTTGAAATATTCTCGATTTCATCTCCCCAAAATTCAATTCTTATGGCGTAATCCGTATAGGCCAAGTACAAATCCACAATATCACCACGCACTCTGAAATTCCCTCGTTCAAAAACTTCATCGGAACGAGAGTAAAGGTTTTCGACAAATTTTAAAAGCAGTTTATTCCTCGAAATTACCTCTCCTTTTTTGATGCTTATAATGCTCTTTTTAAATTCAGAAGGATTACCAATCCCATAAATACACGATACGGATGCAACGATAATCACATCTCTTCTTCCTGATAACAATGCAGATGTTGCAGATAGCCTAAGTTTTTCAATTTCTTCGTTGATCTGAAGGTCCTTTTCTATGTAAGTATTGGTAACTGGTAGGTAGGCCTCAGGTTGATAATAGTCATAGTAGGAAACAAAATATTCCACTTGATTATTTGGAAAAAATTGTTTGAATTCACCATAAAGTTGTGCCGCGAGTGTTTTGTTATGAGACAGTACCAAAGTGGGTTTATTGACTTGCTCAATCACATTTGCGATACTAAAGGTCTTACCACTTCCAGTAACTCCAAGAAGTGTTTGATGCTTTACTCCCGATTGAACTCCCGATATCAATTGAGAAATAGCCTGTGGTTGATCACCGGTAGGCTTATATTCAGAAACCAATTTAAATTCCATTGTTTACAAAATTAGGCAAACATAAGAACCAAAAAAAAACGCCCGAAGGCGTTTCATTTAATTTTTACAAACCAAAATATTGTTTTTCTTTAGTTTTTTTACTTCGTATGCCTTACTATAACTCAGGATAAATTGAATCGACGATGGCTTTGGTAAAGATTGAACATGAATTGGTTTACTTTCAGTAGAGTATTTTTGCATCATACGCAGATTTGTTTTTCTTTAGAACGGCCAATTCTTCTTTTTATTTTACGACCTCCTTTTTTTTAATTTTTTACATTTGCAAAATCAAATCAATTTAGAAATGAGCACGACAATTAATTCAGGTGTAGCTACGGGAGACGAAGTACAAAAAATATTTGCATTTGCAAAGGCCAATTCCTTTGCTTTACCTGCAGTTAACGTTTCTTCAACGAGTTCAGTGAATGGGGTTATGGAAACCGCCGGAAAATTAAAGGCACCGGTCATTATCCAGTTTTCACATGGTGGGGCACAGTTTTTTTCAGGAAAAGGTTTAGACAATACGAATGAGCGTTCTTCGATATTGGGCGCCGTATCGGGGGCCAGACACGTTCACGAGCTGGCGGAAGCTTATGGCGCTACTGTAATATTACATACCGATCATTGCGCAAAAAAATTATTGCCCTGGATTGATGGTTTATTAGATGCGGGTGAAAAGTTTTATGCTGAACATGGTAAACCGTTGTACAGCTCTCACATGATTGACTTATCGGAGGAGCCCATAAATGAAAACATTGAAATATGTAAACGCTACTTGGAACGAATGAGCAAGATTGGAATGACTTTGGAAATTGAACTAGGTATCACGGGAGGTGAAGAGGATGGAGTAGATAACTCGGATGTTGATGCTTCCAAACTTTATACGCAACCAGATGAGGTTTCATATGCTTATGAAGAATTAATGAAAATTTCACCGCGTTTTACGATTGCGGCAGCCTTTGGAAACGTTCACGGTGTATATAAGCCAGGAAATGTTAAGTTGACCCCGAAGATTCTCAAAAACTCTCAAGAATTTGTTGAGCAAAAATTCAATACCGGTTCCAATCCGATTGATTTTGTTTTCCACGGAGGATCGGGTTCTAGTTTGGATGAGATTAGAGAGGCTATAGGATATGGAGTGATTAAAATGAATATCGATACAGATCTTCAATACGCTTTTACGAAGGGGACTCGGGATTATATTCTTGATAAAAAAGACTACTTAATGAGTCAGATTGGAAATCCTGATGGAGATTCAATACCGAACAAAAAATATTATGACCCTCGGAAATGGTTAAGGGAAGGGGAAGCTACCTTTATCAAAAGACTAGAGCAGTGTTTCTCCGATCTAAATAATGTTCACACCTTGTAAAACTTTATTAATTTTAAACAAAGAAATTAAATGAGCTGGTTCAAAAGAAACAAAGAAGGAATTACAACTTCAACAAGTGATAAAAAAGAGGTTCCTGAAGGATTATGGTCTCGGTGTTCCAAATGCAAAACTTTATTTACAAAGGGGGAGCTTGAAGGTCTGAGCTTCGTTTGCGACCGTTGTGGTCATCATGAGCGCATTGGTTCTGAGGAGTATTTTTCAATTATTTTTGACAAAGGTAAGTACACCGAATTGAATAAAAAGGTGAAGTCTGCAGATCCCTTGTCTTTTAAAGATACCAAAAAGTATACGGATCGAATAAAAAAAACACAGGACACGACAGGTTTGACTGATGCAATAAGAACAGCCAAAGGCAAGCTAAATAAAAAAGACCTTGTTATCGCTGCTATGGATTTTAAATTTATTGGAGGTTCAATGGGTTCTGTAATGGGTGAAAAAATATCCAAAGCGATTGATGAAGCTTTAAAGTTAAACTGCCCATTCATGATCATTTCTAAGTCGGGTGGAGCCCGAATGATGGAGGCTGGTTATTCCTTAATGCAAATGGCAAAGGTTTCTGGTAAGCTTGGACAGCTTTCAGATGCACAGTTGCCTTATATTTCTTTGCTTACTGATCCTACAACAGGCGGTGTTACGGCTTCATTTGCCATGCTTGGTGATATTAATATATCTGAACCAGGGGCATTAATTGCCTTTGCAGGACCCCGAGTGGTTAGGGAAACCATTGGAAGAGATTTACCCGAAGGTTTTCAAACATCAGAGTTTCTACTTGAACATGGTTTTCTCGACTTTATTGTTGAGAGACAAGAGCTTCGCAATAAACTTTCTTTGATGATTGATTTGTTTGTCAAGTAAGATTCTCCTTTTTTACCTGAATTTTTTATAGATTCTTTTTTCATTTCTTTTTCATTATTTTTGAGAAAAATCACAATTATGCCAAGAATTTTTTCGAGATGGGTATCGCTTTTGTGCTTGCTTTTAATCATCAATAACACAAATGCCCAGGATACCACTTGGGTGCAAACTTTCACATTTGATTCTATTACTACACGTCGGGCTGAATTTAATTTTCCCAATTCACTAAATGGCGAGCGCTTTGAAAAAGTACTGATGTATTACAAACTCAAATGCAGCCCACTGACAACTTGGGATCAATTCAATTGTGGAGAATGGGATTATTTGACCTACACGAGGGTTTTTGATCACACTGGAGCATACGACTCCGTGCGGGTAGATAGTGTTCGGTACTTGCATAATTACAGTTCAAATAGTCCATTTGACTTTGAACCTTGGGGTTATGATTATCACCATACTGCTCCTGTTATTGAACATGAACGTGAGCCGCTGGCAAATACTACTCAATACAGTATGGGCCAGGTTGTTTCTTCGACGGCTTCATATCCTTTTGATCTCAGTCAGCGAGGAGGTTCATATCAAATGATGATTGATGCGAATGAATTAGTGAACTCAGGAATGACCTCAGGTGAGATCAAGTCATTATGGTTAAATGTGTCAACTATTTCTGGTGGTGGAGTATTAATGCATCCTAAAATCTCGTTAAAATCAACTCAAGAGGCACAATTGACAACCTTTCATACTGATGGTTTTTCTCTAGTTTATGATTTGAGTAGAGCATCGAGTATATCATCTTTTGGGTGGGGTGAATTACAAACAGGACCCAATGAATTTGTTTTTAATGAACCTTTTTTTTGGAATGGTACGGACAACATTATTCTTGAACTATCTTTTGACCATAAATACCCAGCAACAAATACATTAGAATTTTTAACAGAAACGAGTTCCTCAGGGCAAGCTTTGAATTATTCATCAAAAAATGGTGCTTTAAGTTTTGATGGATCGAATCACGCATTGTTAGAGCTATCTGATATTGATTTGGGGGAAGAATTGACCATTGCAATGTGGGTAAAAGGAAATGGAAACACAGGAGTAAATACATCGATATTGGAAGGTTATGACACACTAAATCAACGTGTAATCAATATTCACATGCCATGGAGCAATAATAGGATGTATTGGGACTGTGGAGAAGGTTCTGGATACGATCGAATTGATATCGACATGACAGGAGCCGGTATCGATAATGAATGGCATCATTGGGCCTTTGTAAAAAAACAAAGTTCAGGAGAAATGATGATCTACAGAGATGGTCAATTGTGGCATAGCGGAACAGGGTTAACAAGAATGATTGGTGGTCTTCATCGGCTAGTTTTAGGAGCCAATAGGAATTTAGGGAATAATTGGAAAGGTCATATTGATCATTTTCAAATTTACAACTCAGCTCTTGATGAATCTACCATTAACGATTGGTATTTGAAGAAAGTAGACAATACGCATCCCAATTGGAATGACTTATTGTTGGCCTATCGTTTTGACAATTTGGACGTGGCCACCGACGTTTCTCAGAATGATTATTTATTGATGCCTTCTTCATCGGGAATGATTGAGTTTTTTGATTATCCTATACAAGGTATCGAGAAAGATGCTAATCGTCTTATTGTTGAATTTGGCTCGGGTGATTATCAAGATGCTTCAGCACAGGCTGTAGAGGTAGATCGTAAAACACTCGTTGAACCTGAAGTTGTTTTCGAATTTGAGTCTGTGGACAGACATTTTGAAATTGTTAATGCTTTTATTGCAGCATCTTCTGGCCATGAAATACAATATGATCTTCAGGGAAATGAGGTTTCATCTTTTCCTTACAATACAAGTGAAACAATTTCCAATGAAACCATTACCTATTACCAGCAACCTTACGAGATTATCTACGATGTTGAAATAGCGCGATATATTACACCTTATGGGATTGGATTTGATTTGGGTCCAAATGGTTTTTCTTGGATCTATGACGTAACCGATTATCAAGACTATTTGAAAGGTGTTGTTGATCTTGCTGCCCACAACACCCAGGAATTATTGGATTTAAGTTTTGCTTTTATTGAGGGAATTCCTCCACGAGATGTACACAAGAGAGAACCCATATGGTCTGATTTTAGGGCTTATAGTTTTTCTGCTATGGCTGAAGATAATGTGCTTCAGGAGAAAAAGGTTCACCTATCTGATACGTCCGAAAGCTTTAAAATAAAAACAAGAATGTCTGGTCATGGTCAAGTTGGGAACATGGCTTGTTGTGAATGGGTTTCCAATGAACACAGTATAAAGGTAGATGGCGTTACTCGCTTTGAGTGGGACATCTATGAAGAAGAAGATTGTGGTACAAATCCACTTATTGGTCAGGGAGGTACTTGGCCTTATGCAAGAGAGGGTTGGTGTCCAGGAGACAAAGTAAAAGAATATGAATTTGAGTTGACTCCTTATGTGACTCCTGGTGATTCTGTCGCTCTTGACTACGTCATTAATAATGTTCCAGCTTCAGATCCAGGTCAAGGTTCAGGAAATTATAGAGCGGCTTATGATCTGATTTCTTATTCTGCTCCCAATTTTGAAAATGATGCATCACTTGTTGAGGTACTCAACCCAAGTAATTATGAATATTACTCTAAATTCAATCCTACTTGTTCCAATCCGAGAGTTATTATAAGAAATACAGGTTCAGAGCCATTGACATCATGCACAATTAGATGTTGGATTACTTACGGCAATAATATTGATTTTGAATGGAACGGAAACCTTGGCTTTATGGAAGAGGAAGTAGTTGAGATACCCGTTTCTGATGATTCTTGGTGGGTTGATTTGGAGGGTAACTTGACTTTTACAGCTTCTTTAATTAATGTGAATGGGGTCTCGGGGAATGACGATTATCATCAAAACAGTGTGAAAAAATCCAAATTCGACGCACCAGAAACAGTGGATGGCCCTTTCTTTGTTTGGTTTACTACGAATAATAGAGCTTCTGAGAACTCGTACAGACTTATAGATGCCTCAGGAGAAGTTTTGTTTGAAAGAACGAATCTTCAAAACACGACTCAGTATAAAGATACTTTTGACTTGGCACCAGGTTGTTATTCTTTAATTGTTGATGACAGTGATGATGATGGTTTGTCTTTTTGGTATTCAGCACAGGTCGAAGGAGAAACTGCTGGCTCATTTAGAGTTCGAAAAGTAGGTGGCAGTTACATAGAGATTTTTCCTGGGGATTTTGGAAGCTATCATCGTTTCAATTTTTCAATTGGATTTTCTCTAGGTCAAGAGGAGCTTTCAAATAATGCTGCACTTTCTGTCTTTCCCAATCCAGTGAATCAGGAATTGACTATTGAGATTGAAGGTCAAATTGCCGGTGGGGCGTATTGTGAAATTACAGATTTATCCGGTAGAATTCTCTTTTCACAAGAGATGTCTATGACCTCCTCCTCATTTGCTGAATATTTTGCTGACGTCAGTTCTTATAATAAAGGAACATATCTTGTAAAGGTTTCTACAGACAAGGGAATCTATACTAAAAAATTCATCAAGAACTAAATGTATTTTTTTAGTGTGTGTTGAATCGTTTGGAGATAAGACTTTCCGAATAAAAGTAAATGAACCAATAGAGGATACAGCTGATGTATGTCCTTTCTGTCTTTCCAAGATTTTTCTAGGGGAAAATATTGCTGATAGGCATCTATTGTGGATTCAGAGATACTTCCAAATAATTCAAGCATCGATAGATCCATTTCTCGATGACCATAATAAACCGCAGGATCAATTAAAACTGGATTCGAGGACTCATCATGAATGAGGTTTCCTTGCCAAAGATCTCCGTGAAGAAGTGCTGGTTTCTCCTGAGGAATTAAGTCTTTTAATTTGTGATAAAGTAATTCAAATAGCTGAAGCTCATTTTTATTAAAATGACCTTGGTTATATACTTTATGTACAAGTGGTTCAAGTCGTTGAGAAGTATAAAAATCGAACCATTTTTTCTCTTGTTTATTGATTTGCTCTATCGATCCAATAAAGTTATCGTGATCAAGTCCAAAAGAGTCCGAAGTCATCTGGTGCATTTTGGCGAGGTTTGTACCAAATAGAATTGGGTCAAGATTGACTCCTCTACTCTCTATACATTCCAATATGAGAAAGCTCCAGTTTTCAAATTCACCTGTTCTGTACACCTGTGGAATTCTAAAAGGTGATTCTCTAAGGAGATTTAAGCCCATGATTTCTTTTGAAAACATCAATGGGAACTGGTCAGAATCATTGAGTTTAAGAACTCGATATCCGATGTTTGTTTTGCATTTATAGACCTCATTAATACACCCTCCAGAATATCGAGTATAGGAATGAAGTTCCTCCTTTAATTCATGATGTATAAGATCCCTAAGAATATTCATAACTATAGAGGAATAACCTCGTTTGTTTGCGCGATATGATAGCCATTCAGTAATACATTTTGGTAGGCACTACTGTTTTGATCAAGTAAGGGGTTCGTATGATTCAAGTGAATGAAATACACCTTATTTTTTTCTTTTCGCGATAAGTGATTTAGCTTACTCATAGTTTCAATCACAAAAGGATGTGGTATTTCTGATAAATCTCTATGGCCAATTTCCTCACCGTCATAAAAAGTTCCATCTATGAACACAAAATCAACTTGTTTGACCTCATTGGCGAGATTCGTATTCCATTTTTTCCATTTATCGATGTCAGGAATGAAAAGTGCTTGCCGATTGGGCCCAATAATTTTATAACCTACAGTTTCAGAATATTCATCCCTATGCGGAACATGAAAAGGAACGATTTTAAGTTGTTTGGAGAGAAAAACGGTGTCTCTGTGTTCTAAGCCATGTAGTTCTATATTATTATTAGATACCAATTGATCCCATGGTCCATTATTCCTCAAGAATCTATTCATTCTGGGCATCCCAAAGACCTTAGTTTTATGGCTGTTGATCGCTTCCTTGCCCAGATACATGAGTCCTGTATAATGTCCAATGTGGGCATGCGTTAAAAATATAGCATCAGGTAAACTAGCTGAGTCGGAGTAATAATTTAGCTGTTGAATTTGGTCAATGATATCGGGTGTTGCATCAATGAGGTATTTTTTGTTTTGATCCGGATCAATAATGCCTAATGCACTTACTCTCCTTTTAGAAACTTCCAGTTTATCTAGATCCTTACAACAAGATTTGGGACAAGCAATTTGTGGAGAACCTGCATCTTGAACTGTTCCTAGGATGACTAATGCTGTTTCATTTAATATTTGGTATTCAATCTTGGATTCCTGAGTTTCGACTACAACCTTTTTATCTTTCTCGTTACAAGCATAAAACACATGAATTACAGAGATACATAGGATGAATCGATACATATCTGATGATTTAATTAACTATATTTTTCCGTTTTTTATTTCTTCAACCACTTCGGGATTGAGTAGCGTACTAATGTCTCCAAAACTTGCAAAGTCACCTTCTGCTATTTTTCTCAATATTCTTCTCATAATTTTTCCTGATCTTGTTTTGGGTAGACCAGGTGTAAATTGTATTCGATCTAATTTGGCTATTGGTCCAATTTTTTCTGATATGAGTTGATTGATTTCTTTTTTTAATAATTCTTTATTTTCTATGTCTTGTTTCAATGTGACATATCCATATAGCGCATTTCCTTTAACGTCATGTGGAAAACCGACAATAGCTGATTCAGCCACATATTCATGTTCATTTATAGCATCTTCTATTGGAGCAGTGCCTAGATTGTGCCCTGAAACAATAATGACATCGTCTACTCTACCCGTAATTCGGTACATTCCTGAACTATCTCGTTTGGCACCATCTCCGGTAAAGTAATATCCTGGAAAGGCTGTAAAATAGGTTTCCTTATAGCGTTGATGATCCCCCCATATTGTTCTAGCAATAGATGGCCATGCCCTTTTTATACAAAGCTTTCCTACCATATTATTCTCAGAACTTTCATTACCAGATTGGTCCATTAATACGGGTTGAATACCAGGAAGAGGGTTGGTTGCAAATGTTGGTATTTGAGGAGAAATATGGGGCAGAGGCGAGATTAAAATCCCACCTGTTTCAGTTTGCCACCAGGTATCAACGATGGGGCATTTTTCTTTTCCAATATTTTTGTGATACCATTGCCACGCTTCCTCATTGATTGGCTCACCCACTGTTCCAATGATTTTTAGACTACTTAATTCATATTTGTTGACATAGTCGATTGATTCTTTTGCAAGAGCACGGATAGCAGTAGGTGCTGTATAGAATTGATTGACCTGAAATTTATCTACAATTTCCCAAAATCTTCCGGCATTAGGATAGGAGGGTACCCCCTCGAACATTAGGGTTGTAGCGCCATTCAGTAAAGGGCCGTATACAATATAAGAGTGTCCTGTAATCCAACCAATATCAGCGGTGCACCAATAAACATCCTTCTCTTCGTATGCAAATACGTTATTGAAAGTATAGGCTGTATAAATCATATAACCCCCAGTGGTATGAAGCATCCCTTTGGGTTTACCCGTTGAACCGGAGGTGTATAGAATGAACAAAGGATCCTCCGAATCAAAGGCCTGCGCTTCATGAACTGAGGAGGCTGCCTCAATTAATGGAGTCAAATAATGATCTCTATTTTTAATCATTTTAATCTCTGTATTTGTGCGTTCAACGACCAAAACATTTTGGACACAAGGACAATCTTTTAAGGCTTCATCAACAATCCCTTTTAGATCAATGGTTTTATTTCCTCTATAGCTTCCGTCAGAGGTGATGACCATTTTACAGGAGGCATCATTTATTCGGGCTGAAAGTGCTCCTGAAGAAAATCCTGCAAAAATAACGGAGTGAATCGCACCTATTCGGGCACAGGCCAATACACAATAGGCCAACTCTGGGATCATAGGCAGGTATATGGCTACTCGATCTCCTTTCTTAATCCCCATTTGAATCAAGACATTAGCCATTTTGCAGACATTTTCGTGTAATTGATTGTAAGAGATCTGAAGTGCTTTGTCTGTCGGTAGGTTGGGCTCAAAAATGATTGCCGTTTGATTTCCTTTTTGCTCAAGGTGGCGATCAATACAGTTATAGGTTATGTTAGTTTGTGCTCCATCGAACCATTTAAAACTGGCTTCCTTCATGTCACATTCCATGACCGTATTCCAAGGTTTGAACCATGTAAAGTTTTGAGCAATATCCTCCCAAAAATCAGAGTTATTTTCGATGGATTTTTTATAGCTTGCTGCGTAGTCTTCTTTG
>MDTD01083961.1_pt1 | contig 25217 bp, 19 predicted proteins | sample 811221 | NCBI WGS metagenome assembly MDTD01 (sample SAMN05326646, study PRJNA326480) | marine metagenome | isolation source: seawater | place: Pacific Ocean: South West | collected 2011 | reverse complement strand
TGGCCAAGGATGGGACGGAACATTTAACGGAAAACCATTACCAGCAACAGATTACTGGTTTAGTGTTGAATATGAAGAACCAGGAACAAATATTATAAAAACATTTAGAGCACACTTCAGCCTAAAAAGATGATTAAGAAGAAATAAAATCAGCAAGGTATTTGTATCTTTTGGTTAAATTACCGTTTGAGGTTATCATAGAGTTTTTGAGAATATCATTTTTATCATTATTGAAAAATGATGGTAAAACATGCTCAAAAAACATATCACCAAACATTTCACTGGATTCTCTGGGTAATTCGCAAGGAAGATTATCAACAGCCATAACAGAAATTGCATCCTTGTCTAGATGATCACACTCGACTAGTGTCTTTTTATTAAAGCCATAGATTGGATTATTGATGGTAGAAGGTCTGATGGTAGATGCAATCGGTCCATTAATATCGCAACTAATATCAGCAATAACTTTAATATTAAAAGAGTTTTTTTGTAAGTCATCCAAAGATATCAACTTAGGTGCATTTGGATTGTGATAATGGCCGGCGAAATAAAGGTCAGTTACTGATGAGAATTTTGAAAAAGAAGAAATAAATTTTTCAGGAAAATTATAAAAATTTGCTTGGGTGTTTTCAACAATTTCTGAAAAATTGTAATCTAATACATCAATATTTGAAAAAACTGGAACGTTAAAACTGTTTTTGACAAAATCCTCTGCTGACACCTCTTTAATCTTCAAAAAATTTAAAACATCAAGTGCCCCCTTTCCTACTCTACCTTTACCCGATAGTAAAATTTTAATATTTGGAATTGAAATAGATTTTAAAGTTCTATTAAATTCATAACGATCTTTTAAATCTATAGCTTTTGGAATATTAAATCTTTTACTTTTAAGCCCATAAGCCCTTAAGCCATTGTATACTCCAACGACTCCGGCAAAGTGACCAAAACCAATGAGTCTATTGCCGTTTCTATCTGTAATTGTTTCATGATCGTGTAACTCAATATTGCTTTTTAAGATTTCTTGTAAAAGTTTTTTATTGTATGGCTGTTTTTTAATTGTGTGTGAAAAAAAGAAGTATTTTTTATTTTTTATAAGCTTTTCAATTGGAACTTCCTTTACACCAATTAAAATATCGCAATTAGACAAATCTGATACCAAATTAAGACCTAAATTACTGTACTCTTTATCCGCGAAACACCTAATATCACTTTTTTCAATAAATAAGTCAATCGTGGGATATTGTTTAATTACCTGCATGCATTTACTAGGTGAAAAAACAACTCTTTTGTCAGCAGGTGTTTTATATTCCCTAATTATTCCAATTTTCATAAACCAAAAATACTTCCTTATAATTGCTTCTACAAGTTTTTTATATATTTGCACCTCATTAAGTTCATTGATAATATGGGGTCGATTGGTTTTGACAGCAAGCCAAGGTTAATATTAAGCATGTCGCGCAGTAAAATTGTACGCGTTAAAATCTGTTTTAATCTTTAAACGGCGAAAATAAATACGCTTTAGCTGCATAATCTGAATAACAGTAAGATTAGCCTAGTTCCACAAGGTGGAAAAGCTAAATGTTTCATGAAAGCTTTTGTTAACGGCGTTCAAAAAGAAACATCGTAAATGTTGACATAGAAAATATGGGTTTCGACATATTTTTGAAATTAAGAAACTAAGTGGTATATGGATTGTTTTTAGTCAGTATGTCATCGAAAATTAAATAGAAACTATGCATGTAGAAGTATATTAAGCTTCTTGTTTGGACCCGAGTTCGATTCTCGGCGACTCCACCATATAATTCCCAAAGATTTTTAAATTTTTGGGAATTAATTTTTAAAAATTAAAAATATGCGTTTAAAAATTTTATTATATATCATTGGTTTTTTAGTTGTGCAGCACTCCATCAAAGGCCAAGACTGGACTCAAGTTTCTTCATTACCAGATTCTTTCAACCAAACACATCATTCATTTGCTTTTAGTTTAAATAATTTAGGATTCATCGTAGCTGGTAGCTCAAATTCTGGTGTTCATGATGATTTTTATCAATATGACCCAGTAAATGATATTTGGACAGAACTCAATAACTTTCCTGGCTCTGCACGAGGATATGCTATTGGGGATACATGGGATGGTAAGGCATATTTTGGTTTTGGGTATGATGGAAACAACTATTTAAATGACCTATGGGTATTTAATTATGAAGATATGAGTTGGACACAATTGGCATCTTGTCCATGCAGTGCAAGAGCACACCCAGCATTAATTGCTCATAATGATAAAGTCTATGTTGGAATGGGTAATGGCTCATCAGGAAATATGAATGATTGGTGGGTATATGATATCTCATTAAACTCCTGGGCCCAAAAAGACAATTTACCCTCTGCACCAAGACACCACCCTTTCCAATTTGGAATTGACAATTTTGTATATGCCGGTTTTGGCCATGGAAATGGTATTTTTAATAATTGGTTTCGCTTTGATACCATCAATGAAAATTGGGATGAGGTAGCATCATTACCAGCAGAAGGAAGAGTGGCTGGAACACAGTTCTCTTATAATGGTATTGGATACGTTCTTAGTGGTGATGGTGAAGATCATAGTTCGATGGAAACCGGTGAATTTTGGGCTTATGATCCCAGTTTAAATACTTGGTATGAATTACCACCTCACCCAAGCAGTTCTAGATGGGCACCAGCATCCTTTATTTTAGAAGGCGAGGTGTACATAATTAATGGCACAAGTTATAACCAATATGTTTCAGAAATTTACAAATTCGATTTGAATTCATTACTTTCTATAAATGAGTATAATAATTTGAATATTAGGGTTTATCCAAATCCAACAACAGATTATTTAAATATTAAAATTTCAGGATCTACCAGCTTTAACGTCAATATTTATGATTTAAATGGGAAATTATTAAAGAGTGAGAAAAATAATACTTCAATTAAAATTCAAGAATTAACAAATGGACTTTACGTTCTAGAAATCGTAGATTTTGAAAATGATAATATAATAATTAAGAAAATTATCAAAGAATAATTTGAAAGTGCTCTTAAATTTCAAGAAAATGAAGAACTTACTAAACCTATTTTCTTTGATAATTTTTTTTTCTTGCAATGAAAAGGAAAAAATTGTAAACAATGATTATAAAGTTTCTAATAATGTCCAAAAAGATAAAATTATTAAGGACAATAGCTTTAAACTTAACAATGAAAATGTCATGGAGTTTTTTTTAGAGTATGAAAAAAAACTCAAAAAAAATAAAGTAAGATTACACACTGACTTTGGGAATATTGATATTTTGCTATTTGAGCAAACAAAATTTCATAGAGCTAATTTTATTTACCTTACAGAAAAGAACTATTTTGATAACACACAATTCTACAGAGTTATTAATAATTTTATGATCCAAGGCGGTAATAGTGATAGTAAGTTAGTTGCTAATAAAAGGAATGAACTTGGTAAATATTTATTACCAAATGATTTTGACCGTGGATATAAACATGTTAGAGGTATGGTAAGCATGCCAAGTAGTTTGATTGATAATCCACATAAAATGGCATCGCCATATGAATTTTTTATAGTTCAATCAAAAAAAGGTGCTTTTCATCTAGATCAAGATTACACTATTTTTGGCAAGGTAATTAAAGGCATGAATGTTGTTGACAAGATTGCAAGTGTTAATACTGATGATTATGATTGGCCAATTAATAATGTTTACATAAATAAGGCTGAAATCATCGATTAGTAAACTATAGTAATTTAATTTTTGTGAGTAAAAGAAGAGTCTTAGTCATTGGTTCAGGGGCTGGAGGTCTTGCGATAGCTATTCTCCTGTCCAAAAAGGGATATGATGTCACGGTTATTGAAAAAAATGAAAGCTTTGGAGGAAGAGGAGGAGTTTTTAAAGCAAAAGGATTTCAATTTGATATGGGTCCATCCTGGTATTTAATGCCAGATATATTTGAACATTTTTTCTCTTTGATTGGTGAAAATATAAGTGACCATTTTCATTTAAAGAGATTAGTACCATCATATAAAATTTGGATCGAGGAATTGTCTAAACCAATAGTAATGACATCAGATATAGATAAGGATTCACTTACATTTGAATCATTAGAGCCGGGGGTTATGAAAAATATTAAAATATATCTTCGTGAAGCCAAAAGGAAGTACGAAATTTCAAAAAATACATTTATTTATAAACCATTCAATAATATTTTTGACCTAATTGACAAATCAACCATTTTTTTATGGTCTAAGTTCTCAGTAATATCCTCGCTAAATAAACATATTAATTTATTTGTTAAAAGCCCTATAATTCAAAAAATTTTACAATATCCACTATTATTCTTAGGAACATCACCCTATAAAGCACCAGCTGTGTATTCATTAATGAATCACATAGATTTCAAAATGGGTGTTTTTTATCCTATGGGTGGCATGACTAAAATTTTTAAATCTATGTATTCAATAGCTAAAAAAAACGGAGTGAAGTTTATTTTTAATACCCCAGTAAAAAAAATAATTGTTGATGGAAAAAAGGCTGTTGGAGTTATTGTTAATAATAGAACTATTTCATCTGATATAATTGTATCCAATGCCGATTACCATTTTACAGAAACTTATTTATTAGATAGAAAATACAGACAATTCAGTAAAAACTTTTGGAATTCCAGAACATTGGCACCGTCCGGATTTATTTTATATCTAGGAATCAAAAAGAAATATAAAGAGCTTGAACATCATAATCTTTTCTTTTCGTCAGATTGGAAAAAATCTTTTAGCCAAATATTTAATAATGAAAATCTTCCAAAAAATCCTTCATATTATATATGTGCACCAAGTAGAACTGATATTTCAGTTGCACCAAAAGGATGTGAGAACTTATTTGTTCTCGTACCAACAGCAACTAATTTGAAACTTAATGATGATATGATTAAAGAATATAGAAAAAAAATCATTTTACATATGACTAAGACTATGAATTTAAAGGGATTAGAAAAAAATATTATTTTCGAACGTATTTTCACTGGGGATAATTTTTCAAAATATTACAATGCATTTAAAGGAACTGCATTAGGCCTATCACAAAATCTAATGCAAACAGCAGTATTTCGTCCAAAAACAAAATCATCAAAAGTTAAAAATTTATACTATGTTGGTGCAAATACAAATCCAGGAATTGGAGTTCCCATGTGTTTGATAAGTGCACAAATTGTTTATAAGCGTATAAACGGAATAACCCATGGAAAACCGCTTTCAAATTTTGACACAAACTTTATAAATTCAAATGAAAAGGTTTAATTGGATTATCTCGATAAGTAGACCAAGATTTTGGTCATATTTGGCAGGACCTTGGGCAGTTGGGATGGTTTCAGCTGCAAATTCCATATATGATTTTCAAAATATTTTGTTTTGGCTTGGACTCTTATTCTTTCTTTGGCCTGCAAATTTTTTATTGTATGGAATTAATGACTATACAGACAGGGATACTGATAAATTTAACCCAAAGAAAAAAGATTATGAAAAGCTTTATGAACATAGGCAAAATATTGTCTTTTGGTCATTGCTTTCAAGTTTAACAGTAATATGTGTTGCATTTGCATGGCTAATACCAAATTTTTACTCAAGAATAATTTTTGGATTATGGATTATTCTGTCTTTTTTTTATTCTCTAAAACCATTGAGGTTTAAATCCAGAGTATTTCTTGATTCAATTTCAAATGTTCTTTATATATTACCAGGGATACTTGTTTTTTTAATTTTTCAACCACTCAATAACCTTTCTCTACCCTTAGTATTTGCAGCTTGGATTTGGGCAATGGGTATGCACTTATTTTCATCACTGCCCGATATTGATTCTGATAAAAAGGCAAAATTGAATACAACTGCTGTTTGGTTGGGATTCAAAAAGGCATCTATACTTACATTATTCTATTTTGGTTTTTCAATAGTTATATGTTCATTGTACTTGAGTAAATGGATTGGTTTATTTGCTTTTTTTTCATATTTACTACCTACCTTTTTCATAATCATTAATCCAAAATACTTGTTTTTTATATACAAAATGTTTCCTGTTATCAATATAATTTCAGGTGCAGTTATTTTTATATATATATTTTTCCGATAAAGTATATCACAAAAAATAATCATGAAAATTGGGGTTTTCCATTGTAAATTTTTTGAAGTTGATATATAAATGTAAAGGATATGCGGTATAGTTATTGCACTACTTCCAATATGAAAAAATTCTTTACAAATTATAATGATATAGTTCTAAAAATTGAATCAATAAATCCTGTAAAATATGCAGGAACTAGAAATTATAAAAACGGAAATGTAACTAGACTATCTCCTTATATTTCAAGAGGTGTAATTTCAACCAGATTTATCTATAATAAAATAATTGAAAGAGGTATTAATTTAAAAAAATGTGAAAAATTTGTTCAGGAACTTGCTTGGAGAGATTTTTGGCAACAAATATGGGTAAATAAAATTGATGATATAAATAATGATTTGAAAAGACCTCAAGAAGAGGTAAATGATTTTAAAATATCAAAATCATTAGTCAATGCAGAAATAAAAATTAATGCGATTGATGAGGAAATAAAAAATCTCTATAAAAATGGTTACATGCATAATCACATGAGAATGTATGTTGCTTCAGTGGCCACAAATATCGCTAAAAGTCACTGGAAAACACCTGCACGATGGATGTACTACTATCTATTGGATGGAGATTGGGCTAGTAATGCTTTAAGTTGGCAATGGGTAGCAGGTTCGAATTCTAACAAGAAATATTATGCTAATCAGGAAAATATAAATAAATTTTTTTTTGACAATCAAAAAAATACATTTTTGGATAAAAGTTATGAAGACCTAATTTCTATGAGAATCCCTGAAGAGGTAAATGATAAAATCGATTTGAATTTAAAAACTATTCTACCCAAAAAGACCCCAATTAATATTGACCCAAAAATACCAACTTTATTATACAACTATTATAATCTTGATCCAACTTGGAGAACGGATGAAAAGTGTAACAGAATACTTATCCTTGAACCCATGATTTTTGACAAATATCCTGTATCTCAAACTTGTATTGATTTTATTCTTAAACTATCAAATAATATTCAGAATATCCAAATTTATGTTGGTAACTTGAATCAACTGAAAAAAGATTATAGTATTGATAAATTTATTTTTAAAGAGCACCCTTTAAATAAACATTATACTGGTATAGAAGACGAGCGGGATTGGTTGTACAAGGTCGAGGGCGAATATCTTTCCTTTTTTAAATATTGGAATAAAATTAGAAAGAAAATTATCTGACAATAATTTTCTTGTAAACTACATTTTCATGTAAATGTATGTGAAGATTATAAATTCCTTCAGAAATGTGTGAAATATCAATTTTATTGTTAATTGGTTCTGTACTAAGAACCCTTCTTCCTACTCCATCGTATAATTCTATATTAATTGGGTAATTTACATTGTGAACAACATGTAATAATCCACTTTCTACTGGATTTGGAAATATTCGAATATTATACTCATCACTAATTTGAGCTGAGAGTGAAGTCTGCTCATATATATCCTGAACTACATAATAAGAAAGCTTTGGCTGTCGATCCCGAGTAACAATACCCCAATATTCCTCATTAGCATAATTATCATAAGGAATTGAATTTGAGAATCCACCGGTATCTTGCTGATTTGGATTTCCAGCTTTCCACCATTCATCACAAAATTCAAATAGTGTTACCCCAATTGACAAATCAGAGCTTTGAATAATATTATTCAAAATTATTTCTGTAGCATCGGCTTGTTGTTGCCAATTTTCAGAATTTGTATTTGAATTATAACTATCGGCACCTGCCTCAGAAATATAAATTGCCTTATCAGTTTGCGCAGCCAATTCATTGATTGCAGTTTCAGGGCTTAACCACCTGTAAATATTCATACCCCATACATCAATACTTGGACATGAGTTTAGTGCCTGAGAATCAGGAACTTCACCATGAGCAGTACTAACAGGATGATTAGAATCAATACTTTTGACTGTTGAAGCACAAGATTCAAGTAAATTATACCAATTTTGAATATCATTATCAAACCATTGTGGATTGTAATTAAACTCATTACCAAATTCCCACATTAATATTGCCGGATGGTTTTTAAATTGGTTAACGTACCAAGTGTAACTATTTTCATTTAAGTGCATGATAACCTTAATGCCAGCTGCAGCAAATGCATCTAACTCAGCTGTATTAGTAATCGCCGAATAAGTTCTTATTGTATTTATATTTGCATCAACAAGAAGGGGTATATCATCAGTATAAGAATAGCCTGAATTTTCTCCATTCCCTTCTCCTCTGGCATAACAAATCCCATTGATTCTATACTCCTCTCCATCAAGAAACATTTTTCTATCCTCAATGTATACTGTTTGAGAAAATGTTGAATTTGTAATATTAAAAACAAATATTATATTCAAAATAATAAATATATAATTGCGAAATATATTCGACATGCTAGTTTTTAATGATAATAAATGATTCATAATTGTTATTGTAGATAATTTTTAATAGATATATACCTGAATCTAAATTCTTAATATTGATAATATCTTCATTTTTAGATTGATAAATTCTTTTTCCAACCATATCGAATATTTCGATGTTAAAGTTTTGAATCTCACCAACTATATTTATGAAATCAGATGTAGGGTTTGGATATAAATTAAATTGTTTTAATAAAGTTTCTTCGATCGACATTGAACCTCCAGTGTATTCAAAGTCAATCCAATTTAAATTAAAACCTGGCTGAACAACATTCATTCTCAAATCATAAATACCCTGATCTAAATTTACATCAACAGAAACAGTTTCCCAAGTCTGCCAACCACCGGTAATAGGAAGGGTAATTTGGGTTAAATTTAGTGAACCTGAGTCGTCAACCAATTGTAGTAAAATAGAACCTTGTTCAAACTCAGAGGCTACCCTAAATTTTATATCATAGTTGCCTGATTCAGTAACAAGTACAGGATATTCTGCAAAATCACCAGAATCAGTATATCCAATATTATATCCTCCTTCAAAATCAGATGTTTCTTCAATACTAAGTCCATATTGACTTGAAAAATCCTCAGCCTGAACCATTCCGGGAATTAAAATTCTTTCTGGTGCGTTGTTATTAACAGGAAAATCAATAAAGACTTCTAGGAATTCTTGGTAAATTGATTCAATTTGATTCTCTACATTCATTGAAACAGTGATTTCATCCAAAAAATTAAAATTTTCAGAAAGTGAAATTAACAATATACTAGGATTTTCTTCACTTATTTCAATTTCGGTAATTTCAAAATTTTGTGAATTCACATTGATTTCAAAATCCTCAATATTAATTTGCTGATTTTGATTAACTGGATGGTTTAAAAGTATCTCAATTGTTGATTCATTCTCAGTTGCTTCTGCATACTGAATTGAAAAACTTGGAATATCGTCGGAAGCACTAAAATTAAAATTTGATAGATTATAACCTCCTGTGATCATATTTACTTTAAGTTTTTGAGTACCCTCGTATAAATATATACCGGGTGAAAACTTATTGACAAAGTTTGAGTAACTACCGGTATTGTACAATGTAATTTCTTCAGTTATAGGATAACCATCTACCTCATAATTTATAAGCCCGGAAGATGTTGAAGCATATCTCGTAACTAAATTATAAAAACCTGATTCTTCAACATTGACAGTAAAAACTAACCACTCTCCCTCAGCTGTAAAACCAACCTGATAGCCATTGCTATCACTATCGCTACTATTTTCAATATCTACTCCATCATTTCTATACTGCCATCCTTGATTCCAAGCTTGGAATTGATTATTACTTACATGATAGGTTGCATAATCCAAATCATTGTATGCGTAACCTAAAAGTCCCAAATCATAGTCTGGTGCATATATAATTCCTGGGATGTTATTTTCAGTAAACGGTAGTGTTTGGTTAGTATTTACTTGCCTTATCATTGCATCAACTACATCACTTTGAAATTTATTATTAATTATGTTTGAAGATTCTGCCAATTCCATTAATCCGTTAACGGCATTTTCTATTGTTGGAGCATTAGCATCTCCTTTAAGATAATTAATCAAAGCTTTATAATTTGTGTTAGAGTTGATTGAATATGGGGCAGAAATTGATTCTACTTTTTTCCATGGCCAAAAAGCCCAACCTATAAAGTTCTCTTCAAACATTTTTATTGCTTCATTAAACCATTGATTTGAATTCTCACCAGCTTCACCCATCCATAGTGGTACGCCATATGTGTTTCTTACCCATGTTATCCAATCTAAAGAATCATTGTAACTCCAATACTTATGAAAACTGTATACCATATTTTCATCCCATGGTGGGAATAAACCATCAAAATTATTTGCATAATCATTTCCTTCAATAAAAATTATATGATTTTGATCATACTGCCTAATTTCATTGGTCACATCCAAATAAAAGTTTCTGAGTTCATTATCCTGCAGGGCCCAGTGAGTTTCGTTAAGTAAATCATATCCACCAATCCAAGGCTCATCTTTATATCTGTTAGCTAGCTCTCCCCAGAGTGCTATTGTCTTATTTTTATTTTCTTCGCTTTCCCAAAGTGAAGGTAAATTTGGATTATAATCGTTAATGTCTGAGCCATAGCCTTGCCCACCTGGAGCTGCATGAAGATCTAAAATTAAATACATATTATTCTGTGAGCACCAATCCAATAAATCATCAACTAAATCAAAGCCAGTATTTATCCATGTATTTTGATTTGTAACAGGTTCGTCCTGTATTGGAAGTGTAAATAGGTTGTAATGCATAGGTAGTCTAACACTGTTAAACCCAAGGGATGCCAAAGACTGAATGTCTGCTTCGGTAATAAAATTGTCTAACCAGCTTTGATAAAAGTTGTCTGTATTTTCTTGACCAATAAACTGAACTAACTTTTGTTTAAATTCATGCTGGGAACTTGCTGCGCCAACAAATTGTAACATGTAAGGTTCTTGAAGCATCCAACCACCCAAATTAAACCCCCTTAAGATTACATTATTACTATTGTCATCTTTTAAATATGGACCTAATCTTGTTAAATTTTGAGTTTGTAACCCTGTATTTAAAAATAATAGGAAGAGGAAGAGAATTTTTTTCATCCTAATCTACATTGTCTAAACCATATAAGGTAATTTCGGAACCATGAACATAAGTGTCACTTCCATAATTTGATGTTATCGAAAACTTTAAATATCTAAATTTATCAGAAACTCCATCGAGATCAAAATCATGGCCATTTGCTGCTACATCTATAAAATCTTGAGAGATATTACCATTTTCATCGCTTGGATCACCTATATCAAATTGACCTAATAGGGTCCAATTAACAGTATCTTCACTTGCATATAAATCAAAGGATCTCATATTTTCAGCTTGGTAATAATAAGGGGCACCAATAGGTCCTCCATACCAGTATGCTCTCTGCCAAACTTTAAACCTGTGAATTCTAGCATTTTTATTTAAATCAATAACGATATCAAGAGGCCAATTTAAAGTTCCTCCATTCGCATCCCTCCAAATAATAAAGTAACTATTATCAGAATTGGTTTCAGCTGTATCAACTATATTATCCCAAAATGCAATTGTTTCTCCTTCCCATGCATCACCATTTACAGAAAGCTGACTCACTAAAGTCCAAGTTGATTTATCAATTTCTTCTTCAAATAATGGTGTTAAGATTGCTTTTTCTTCTAATTCAGTAATATTACCATCAAAATCTTCAACCTTGGTTAAAAATGTAATTTCCTCAGAGGGTAATCCCCTGACAAAAACTTCTTCAAACTCACTGTCAGATGATAAAATTCTAATTTCTTCATCAGAACCGTTAACAATATGTACATGTACATAAACTGTCTTTTGTGCTACATTCTCCCACTCCATTTTTACCCCTCCAAGCTCAGGACTTATTGAAATACTTTCTTGAACTAAATATATAAACGAAGGCAGAGGGACAAAATCAACAACAACAGGATCAGAAACATTTTGACTTTCATCGATTACATATAATGTAACCTCAACCGGTGTATCTTGATTTAAACCGTCAATTTCGATGGACTGGTTGTAAGAACTGGAAACTCTGTAGACATCATTTCCTAAGGTGTTTGTGTACTCTGCTCTAACAAATAAAATATCACTATCAGATGGTAAAGAATAATTAATTATACCTCCACCGTTTGTAGGGACAATACTATCGATTGTTAAAATTCCAGGTGGCGTAGTGTCTTGATTATTCTCAGTATCACATGCTAATAAAAGCAAAAAGAATAAAAATAAATTTGAAATAAGTTTTTTTACACTCATAATATTTGATTTTTTACCATCCAGGGTTCTGTATTAAATTTGGATTTATTGTTATTTCATTGATGCTAATTGGGTGAAAATAATCTCTAGGGTAGCTAAATGATCTTACGCCAACTTGAATAATATTGTAATATCCACTAGAGGTACTTTCATCAACTGACCAACCATAAACTGGTGTATTAAAATATTCATGTGCTAACTTCCATCTTCTCAAATCATTATATCTATTACCCTCAAAAGACAACTCAATTAATCTCTCTTGTCTAATTATGTCCCTTAACCCATCTTGGCTCGTATGCTTATTTAAATTTAGTGCATTAATAGGGTCAGACCAAGAAATCTCAACATTTGGAATACCAGCCCTTTCCCTGATGGTGTTTAAAGCATTATAAGCTTCCTCCGAAGGACCTGAAAGTTCATTTATGGATTCAGCATAATTTAAGTACAATTCGCCCATTCTGATCATTGGCCACGCATAGGTGACAATTTTAGAGTATCCATCTCCTTCAGAATCGGGATGAACAAGCTTCTTTAGGGCGTATCCAGTGATTAAATAGTCATCAGAATTAGCAATTCTTCCATGACTTTCTCCTTTTTTCATTCTTAATTGCCATAGATTACCCCATGTTCTGTTAAAACCCCTATCAAAACCTAAAGAGGAGTAAAATCTCGGCTCTCTGTCTAAATTTAGTTTGGCTGTAATTCCACCATATTGAGCTTGTAAATTTTGAGCTCCACTAACACTCGTTGTACTATACCTATTGGAAAAATCGTATGATAAATCCTCATCAATTGGCAAACCATTTTCTGTATAAAACATCTCTGCAACTCTTAGGGTTGGAGCAATCCATTGCCAAGCTGCTTCAACAGATGTGGCATTAGGGTCTTTCATCATACATGCTGCCTGAAGTTGCCACCAATCATTATCTCTTACTGGATTAGAATTACCCCAAATTAACTCTGAATTCCATTTATCAACAATTGAATACTTTAAGTCGTACAATGTTTGAACAAAAGGCTGCTCTTCATATTCGTCCTCATAGTTTGGCGGTGTGCTTATGAACTCATACAATCCAACTCCATTCTCAAGAGCTGTGTTAATTGCGTCAAGCGATGCATCCCTCGCTAACTCCCATTTATTAGATTCATAAGACTGATTAAAATAATGCTCACCATTTTCATTAACAAATCCAGAATACATTTCTGAATTTCCATTAAACAATGGGCTTGCAGCATAGACAAGAACCCTTGACTTAATTGACTTTGCAATAACCTTATCGATCCTTCCCAAATCATTGGAGCTTAATACACGTGAAGGTAAATGTATCAATGCATCATCAATTGTTTGAACAATATACTCTACACATCTGTCAACTGTTTCTCTTTTTACCCTTACTGCATTATCAGATGCAGAAATAGGGAGGTTAGTATCAACTATAGGAATTGGTCCATAATAGGTAAATAATAAAAAATGATAATATGCTTTAAGAAATTTAGCTTCCGCTGCCCACATATTCATTTCCTCTTCAGTCATGTCAATTACATTATAAATATTTTCAATCAGTATGTTACAATGTCTTATACCTTCCCACAAAGAACCTTGATCCTGCCAACCTGACCACAAACCAAATTTAGGGCTTGACGCTGATTGTTGACCTTTCATGATTCTTATACCGTCTGTTTCTTTAGCAATAGGTGTGGTAACTTCATCACTCATGGTCATAAAAGTTGTATAAACACCATCATTTTTTGGGAGATATGCATAGCATGTAGCTAGTGCAGTATAAGCAACCTCCCGTCTTTCAAAAAGTAAATCAATTTGCTGTGTTTGATCTGGAACAATATCAAGATAATCGTCACACGACATGGTAAAAAGAAGTGCTATCAATATAATTTTTTTACTCATAATTTATCATTTAAAAATTAACTTGTAATCCTATATTATAAACTTTTTGGGGAGGATATCCCAAACCATTTCCACCCATCTCTGTATCCCATAAATCAAACTTTGAAAATGTAAACAGATTTAATCCTGTAAAGTAAATTCGTGTGTCAAGTCCAGAGAATAATCCAGATTCATTTTGTGGAAATGTATATCCAAATTCAATATTTTTGAGCCTCAAGAAATCGCCGTCTCTTTGCCACCATGTCGATTGCTGCTCATTATTAGCAATAGAATAAGTTGAAAGCCTAGGCCAAAAAGCATTCGGATCTGGGTTGTTTATTGACCAATGGTTGTCAGCAATTACATTTAATGCATTTCTTTCGTTGACAAAAGGGGAAATATCACTTGGGTTAATAAAGAATGAGGTTCTAGCAACACCCTGCATAAAAATAGAGAAATCATAACCCTTGTAAGAAGCTGAGATACCGAAACCATAAACAATTTCAGGAACTGTAGGTTTTCCAATAGGTACTCTATCAAGTTCATTAACTACACCATCTCCATTTATATCAGTGTATTTTATATCACCTGGAAGATATGCATTAGCAGATGAAGAAAAGCCATTAAATTGCTCTGGAGAATTATCAATATCTTCTTGATCAATAAATAACCTCTCAGCAATTAGACCCCATGCTTGATTTACAGGGTAACCGATCCTGCTGAGATACTCATATGTATAATCAGGCTCTCCATTCACAAGAACCTCGTTGGTTGAATATGTGAAATTCGCTCTTCCAGAAATTATAAGCCCCGAATCAAACGCCTTATTATAGTCAATTGAAATGTCTAAACCTTTTGAATTTACCTCACCTAAATTACTACTAATGGTGGTAGTTAAGCCCATTGTCGAAGGAATGTAATCTCTCGACATGTATATTTTTGATCTATGCTCTGTAAAATAATCAATTTGCATATTTAAAGAATTGAATAAACCAATCTCAATACCATAATTTGATTTTTCAGCTACTTCCCATGTTACATTTGCATTCGAATATCTATCAATTACGTAACCTTGATAATAGTTATTAAAGTCTGAACCCCACGTGTATCCATAACTATCACTTTGTAAATTAACCTCTGACAAGTAAAAAAATCTGTCGTCTGCACTTGAAATTCCATCATTACCAACTAAACCATGTGTTAATTTAATTTTTAGCATATTCAAATACGGAAATTTATTTACAAACCAATCTTCATTAGATAATATCCAACCAACTCCGACAGATGGGAAAAATCCAAACCTATTATTTTTTGCAAACTTCTCAGATCCGTTGTATCCAAAATTTAATTCAGTGAAATACTTTGAATCATAGTTGTAAGAGAATCTACCAGAAAGGCCCATGTTTCGGGATGGCAATGTTGAAAATGCGCTGTTACCACCAATCGTATTTAAGGATTCACTAAAATTAAATACTAGTAACCCACCTATGTCGTGTAAGTCATTAAACTTGTTATTATACTCAGTTACAAACTCATAATAAAACCTGCTAGTACCTAAATTGTTAACTGAAGGATTATTTAGAAATTCTGTTCCCTCTTGAATTCTATACAAATAATTTAAAACACCTAGTTCTGTTTCAACTTCTGCCATTCCATAGAAAAATGGAGTATACTCTCTTGAGTTTTCATTTTCAGTATAGGTTCTTACAGAAGCCATTCCACGAAATTTTAATCCCTCAGTTATAAAATCTAAGTCCTGTTCAACTTGTACTTGGGAAAAAATTGTATTTGTGAATCTATCTTTATAACCCTTTACCATATCAGCATACGGATTTGGATAGCCACCATTACCTTTATTTCCAAACAAGGTATGATTATAGCCAAGGTTATCAGGGTAATTAAAATATTTTGGAAAATTTGATGGATTAGCCTGCATTACTGAGCCAAATATACTGTTTGCAGAAAATGATGGACCATTGTACCTTTCAAAGAGAGAATAAAATTTAACTGCAATTTTTGTAGAATTTGTCAAGTCAATATTAATATTTGCTCTTAAATTTGATCTTTTGATATCAATATTATTATTAAAATTATTAAGGGGATCAACTTTCAACAATCCAGTGTCGTTATTGTGAGATACTGATAGGTAGTATTGGGCAATATCACCTCCACCATTTACATTTAAATTAGCCTTTCTATTGAAGGTATAATCTTTAAATAATTCATTATACCAGTCCACATTTGGATAGATGTTTGGGTCTCCTCCATTTAAGGTTCCATATATTTTTGAAATACTGTAAATCAAAGGGGCTGACGGATCTCTAGTTCTTGTAGCACGGTTGTACAAATTCATATAATCTACACCACCCAAAAAATCATTGGTTTGTGAGGGGGCAGAAAGTGAGTTTTCGTATCTAAAAGAGACTCTTGCTTTTCCTTTTTTACCTTCTTTTGTTGTTACCAAAATAACTCCATTTGCCCCTCTAGCACCATAAAGAGACGTAGCTGTCGCATCTTTCATTATTGAAAAGCTGGCAATATTATCTGGTTCAATTCGAGCCAAATCATTAGTGGTAACTTCTAAACCATCAATTAAAATTAACGGATTATTGGCATAACCAAAGCTTGTCACTCCTCTAATAAAAAATTCAGCATTATCGGCACCAGGCTCACCCGATCTTTGATATGAAATAACACCAGCTAATTTTCCAGCTAAAGCATTTGTAATGTTAGAAGATGGTATTTTTAATTCAGAAGGACTTATGGTATTTATAGAACCGATAACACTATTTTTCTTTTGCTTTTGAAATGCAACGACCTGAACCTCATCAAGCGACTCTGTACTTTCACTTAGGATAACATCAATCTTGGTTTGATTTCCAATTTGGATAATTTGAGTTTCAAATCCAATGTAAGAGAATTGAAGTTTTTGACTACTACTATCAACTTTGACAGCATATGTTCCTTCAAAAGTTGTTGAAGTTCCATTTGATGTTCCTTCAACAAGAACAGTAACACCAGGTAACGGAACACCACCTTCATCAACAACTACTCCACTAACTAGTATGGATTGTGCACTTAAACATATTGTTGTAAATAATAATATTAAAAAAAATTTAATTTTTAATTTCATAATGGTTAGTGGATAATGATAATTAAATCATATACAAAAATAAGACTATTTTGTGTGAATACAATAACTGTTAAAAATTTATAGACAATTTTAATTGCTAAAATATTTTTCTATCAATGGAGTATTTTCCAGGCCCAACTAACATGATAATAACAAAGCCTGCTAGGAAAAGTAATGCTTTTTCAAAACTTTTAAAACTGTCACCAAAATGAACCACAAAAACAGCAACAAACATAGTAGCAGCGGGGAAAAAACTAAAGAGTTTAGTTTTATATCCTATGATAATGAAAATTGGAGCTACAAACTCAGAAAAAACCGCTAGTATTAATGTGGGAACTTCACCAATTCCAATTGGGTTTGAAAAACTCACATTTCCTTCAATTAATTTAGTCAACTTACTAATTCCGTGTCCATAAAGCATTGAACCTGCAAAAATAATCCTTAGTATGAGTAGAGAAACATTATTCATAATCATTAATTTTAAAATTTAACCAATTTATGACTTTGATTTAAGCCTGATGTGGTAGAAAAATTTATTATGTAAATTCCTGAACTCAACATCGATAAGTTTTCAGCAAATTTATGTACTCCAGATACCAAATTTCCTTTAAATACGGTTTTTACCAACCTTCCATTTAAATCTGTAATTTTTATTTCAGTAATTTCAGTATTTTTTTGTTCAATTATAAAATATAAATTACTAACAACTGGGTTTGGATATATTCTAGTAAATAATTCTGATTCTTCATTAATTGATGCTGTAGCTGAGTTAATTGCATTTGGACTACCATGGAAATTAATATTACTCCAACTCTCAGGCAATAAATTATCAAGACTTGGATCGATCAATTCAAGTGTATAGCCTCCACCATTGGGTAAATCTGGCCAGGGAGATGTTACACCATAATTAACTTCATCATGAATTATCAAGTCAGAGTTAAATAATCTAACAGAATCACCTGAGCTGGATAATCCAAAATCAAATTCACCAATAATTGAACTAATTTCCGGGTAAAATGATGTAAAATCTTCAGAATTTCTTACAACTACTAAATAACCGTTTCCTTGAATCGATGTATTTTGAGGAAAAACAAATTGGTTAGAATCATTATTATCTTTCAAAACCCAACCAGAAATATCAATATCATCAGGGTTAGGGTTATAAAGCTCAATCCAATCTCCTGTGTCAAAATCATCAGGTGATTTATAATTAATTTCATTTATGACTAGATTTAATCCCGAGCTTGGAACGAAATGAGCTTGAATTTCAGAGTTGTCATTTATATTAACTTGAATTTGCTGGGATGTTGAATCAATCAAGCCGCTCCAATGTGAGAATTCATACCCAGATTCTGCTATTGCATATAGCGATATCGGAACATCTTCAAAATAATCTCCACTCCATTCATCTTCTTGAATCTTTAAATTATCATTTAGAATAATAAAACCAAAATTTGGAGTTTCATTAAATAATGTTACCTCATGATAATCATTTAAATTGAATTCTTCTAATATATGTGACTTTGCAAATGGTTGTCTATTAATTGCAAAATTATTCATATTGTCAACAAATTGATAAACAGTTCCTGTATTAACCCATGGCTCACTATCAATCCATCTGTCAATATGATTAAGCATCTCATTATACATATTATCATATATAGATAAAAAGTGAGATGTTACATTCGTAGCAAGGTATCGAGTGTTCATTTCATCTGCGTATCTATTAATAAATAAATTTCTAAACTCTATATTCTGCACTAATTTTCTCAGAAATAATGTTGCCCAATCTGGATTTGCCCATGTTGTTTGTTGACCTGAAATAACAAAATCTAAGGTGTTGAATGTGTGTGCGTAATTTTGATCCCAATCACTCCACCATTGACCGGCAAATCCAAAATCTGTATCATATAAAATCCATCTCCATTTTTTACCTGGAACTTTCCAATATTTTATATTATTTCCAGGGTAATCACGATTATCCATATATATTTGGGCTATATGATATTCCATAAAATTTTCAATATCAATTTGGTCAATTACATAATTATAATTTTCTGTTTGAGATAAATCGTTTTGATAAAAAAACTGTCTAAGGGCTAAAAACTCTGCATTATCGCCATCAACAATTTCAGCATTATTCGTAAGCATTGTTACTTCATTGGGATTAACATCATGTTTGGATGCAACAAGATTTTCACTTACTTTTTCACGCAGGTTATAAAGTCCCCAATAGTCATCGTTAATATATGTTGATACTGTTTTGAAACTTTGAAAATCAATGTGAGATCCATCCATTAGGCTGGTTATTGCTGCATCTCTCATATTAGTTCTCATCCAATCGTTTCCAGAATTTCTTAAAACAAGAGATTCAAATTCATCATATTCCAAGTTGTCAAAGAAAGGAAATTCAAATTCACCATTGCCGTATTCACCCCTAGCAAACAATGCTAATGATTTCTGATCCCAACCCCTACTGTAAGCACCAAAAATTTTTATTCCAGCATTGGAATTAAACTGCAGTGTGTTGTCTTGATAATAAGAAATGTGAACTGGGCGTTCCCAATCCTCCCAAAAATTAGCGCCAAAATAAGGATAACCTCCATAATCATCTGGACCATAGGCATAGATACCATAATCATAATCAAATAAATTGTACTCATCAGTTACAAGATGCATTATTGGTAAATCACTTTGAATTCCAAAAAAGTAATTTCTTGTATATGAGTGTAATGAAATATAATTTTCTTTAAATGCTTTGGCACGAACTATAGTTGTTTGATTGATATTAATTGGGCCAGTATACAGCTGAGATGTTTCTGTAGGTTCAGTGAAATCAGTTGTATATCTAATCTCTCCATCTCCGTTTCCAGTAATTTCTAAACTTATTGATTGATCTAGGTTTCCTCCATCGTGTGAGAATAATAGCTCATTACCAAATACACCCTCAAATTCTGTGGTATCATTTTCCTCCCCAGGTGTAGGTAGATTATATATTGTTAATTGTCCAGATCCGAAGGAAATACCTGTAGAAATATTCACAGGTAATGCCTGAACATCCATTGAATCAATTAAATTTCCATCTGGATCACGTAAATATACACTTTCACCCTCAGATGAAATCTTAAAATCTGTATGTAGTGGAGAATCCTGTGATAGATTTAAAATTTGTGGTGGTGCAATCCCTTCGCCGGTGTCAACATCAAAAACAGCTGATAAAAATGGAATTAATGTCATGTCTGAGGATGTTTGTGATACGTTATGAACCTGAATGCTTAAAACATTATCACCATTTATTAATAATGGAATGGCATTAGCAATATCAAAACGATCTGGAATTCCACCATTATAAATTTGAGCTTCATGGTCAACATACAATCCATCTGAATTGTATGCAGGCGGAACCCCTGTAATATTTGCTCTTGCGACCTCTACACCATTAATGTAAGCAACAAATGCATCGTCATAATCAACATCAAGAATTAAATTATTAATCGAGGACACATCTTGAATTGAAAATTTTTTTCTTACAAAAACAGACAATGTACCTGCAGGAACAACGGTATTATCATCATTGTCAGAGTAACCAAACCCAGAATTTCCAGTATTCCAAGAACTATCATCAAAACCATTGTTAATCCACTCCAAGGGTGTATTTTCGTCTGGGACTATAAACTTAAATGAGTCACCCTCATTTATAAGAGTCCTTATAAAATTTATATTAGATCTATCTTTATCCGAAGCCCATATTAAAAGATACTCATCTGCATCAAGAGATATTTCAGGAAATGTCCATGGATTATTGTCATTTTCAACATCAGAAAGACTCCAATTATTCAATAAAACCTCATCCGCCCCAGGATTATATAGTTCAATCCAATCGGGTGTATCCCCATCTTCATCATAAAACATAGAATTTGATGATGAAACCTCATTAATTCTAATATCTTGACTGAATGAGACTGAAACTGTAAAGAATAATATCGCAAATTGTCTAAAATAGATCATATGAGTTTCGTGGTATAATTATTGAGTATAATATACAAATTTTAAACCAAAGCCATAAATTTACAGTAATAGCTAATTAGAATGTCACATTTCAAAATTTTAATGAGAATTATTATCTTAAAAATTTTAATATTTTTTTCTATTACATCTTGTAAATCTAGCTTTTCAACCAAAGAATTTAAGTTAAATGAAATACCAGAGTCACCAAATTATGAATTGCTAAGCTCTTGGGCAGCACACCCATACAATGATGACTCGTTAATTGACAAATATTATTCTATCGATAAAAGTGAATTAAAAGCTGATATTTTTTACATATATCCAACTTTACTAACCAGTAAGGAAAATGATTCTTGGAATTCTGACATATTTGATACACTACAAAACAACAGGGTCAAAAATATTGCAATACAATATCAAGCTTCTGCATGGGCTAATGCAGGAAGAGTTTTTAGTCCTTTTTACAGACAAGTACATTATAGGTCATTTTTTGAACCTTACACTTCAAATGGTGGTATTGATGCAGGAAAAATAGCTTTTCAAGATATAAAAAATGCATTTGACATATATTTAGAAAAGTTTAATAACGGGAGACCAATTATTATTGTTGGACATAGTCAAGGAGCTTTCCATGCAAAAAATTTACTCAAAGAATATTTTGATGGCAAAGAATTACAAAATCAATTAATTGCAGCTTATTTGGCTGGTATTTACATAGATGAAAATGAATTTAACTCAATTGATCAATTGAATGGTCCAAATCAAATAAACGGATTTGTAAACTGGAACACATTTAGAATGAATAAAAAACCTAAAAAAGGTAAACATCCAGCTTATTTTTCGTGGAAAAAAAACCAATATGTCATAAATCCAATAACATGGAATACAGATACAATAACATCTTACGATCAACATAAAGGAATGCTGTATATAGACAAAAAAATATATTCAAAAAATGTTAGAATTAAAGTTTATGATGGAATAGTTTGGTCTACAATCCCTAAAAAGGCAAGTAAAAATATTTTTTTTAGACTCATCAATAATTACCACTTTGCAGACATAAATTTATTTTGGAAAGATATTTCTGAGAATGCTTCAAATAGGGTTAAATATTTTATTCAGCAAAGAGCCAAATAAATTAATACTATTTCAAATACAACTAAAAAATAGTCTACAGAGTAGCATTTATTAACAAATTTCTAATTTATATGGTTAAAATCTCTTTTTTTTTAAAAAAAAAACCTATATTTAAGAATTAATAATTTAAAAACTAAAAAAAATGGGTTATTCACACCAAAACAGTAAAGGAAAAACTTACTTTTTACATTCTAAGGATGTTGTTTTAAAAGGAGGAAGAAATCAGACTATTTATTATTTCGCAAAAGAGGCTAAAGCTGGTGCTTGTGATTTACCAGCAGGTAAAACTGTTGTTGAAAACACTAAGACTGGACTTCCTTTCCTCAAAGGTAAGTAGTCACGTACTCAATAATTTAAAAAAACCCTCTCATTGAGGGTTTTTTTATTTTTTTCAATTATAATATTTGAATATGATTTTACTTATTATGGCTGCTGGCAGTGGTAGCAGATATGGAAAATTGAAACAATTTGACCAAATTGGCCCAAAAGGCCAGTTTTTAATGGAATATGGTATTTTTGATGCAATCAAAAATGATTTTAATCACATTGTAGTTATTACAAAAGAAGAAAATCAAATGTTTCTAAAAGATTACTTTTCAGAGCTATTACCCAATCATGTCAAATTTGATGTTGTTGTCCAAGACAATAAACATTTACCTAAAACTATTACTAATAAATACAACAGAATAAAGCCGTGGGGAACAGCTCATGCAGTCTGGTGTGCAAAAAATTATATAGATGATAGCTTTGCGATAATTAATGCTGATGACTTCTACGGCTTTAATGCATTTAAAAATGCTAAGTTATTTATGAAAAATAATTCGAGTGAAAATACATACGGACTTGTAACATATAAATTAAAGGATACATTATCTGACTTTGGAACTGTATCTAGAGGAGTTTGTGAGGTGAAAGATGAAAACTTGGTCTCAATTAATGAACACCTTAAAATAATTAAAGGTGATGACTCAATTGTTGATTTAGATAAAAATGTTGAGGTTAACAAGAACAGTTTTGTTTCAATGAATTTTTGGATATGCAAAAAAAAATTTTTTAATCACCTAGAAAATTATTTAATAAATGAAATCCAAAATATTAAAAATATTGATAGCGATGAAATATATCTTCCATTTGCCGCTCAAGAACTTCTTTCGAAAAATATAATTGAAATAAAAGTAATTGACTCAGAAAGTAATTGGTTTGGTGTCACATATAAAAATGACAAAAAATTAAGTGTAAAAAAACTCAATAAACTAACTGAATCAGGAAATTATCCTATGGATTTATGGAAAAATCTTTAAATTTATTTTTTAATCTTTTGATCTAAAAACCAGCCCTTGAAGCCCTCCTCCAGAATAAAAATATTTGAATAACCATTTTGAGAAAGAAAGCTAGCTGCTTTTGAACTCCTATTATTTGTTTTGCAGTAAAGAATAATTTTTTGATCCTTATCAAAAGTAAAAATTTCTGATTCAAATTTTTTGGAATTATAGTCTATATTAATTGATCCTGGAATATTACCAAGTAAATGTTCATCAATTGATCTAACATCAATTAAAATGTGATTACCCTTAAGTTTTTCATATTCAATATTTGAAATACTATTAACACCTGAATTACATCTTGTAAATAAAAACAAAGTTAAAATTGAAAATATTATTCTTATCATTATTAGTTGTATATTTTCTCTCCATCCCATTCTGAAATTCCACCGATTAAATTATAAACGTTTTTGAATCCCAGCTCTTGCATAATTTTACAGCTATTATTACTTCTAACTCCAGATTTACAATAAATGAAATAATTTTTAGTTTTATCCAAACTACTAACTTGATTGAAAAAAAACTCACTATCGTAAAAATTAATATTTATTGAGTTAGGTATTCTAAAATCACTGAACTCTTCCGGGGTTCTGACATCAATAATTACTGAATTTTCTCTTGATGAAAATTCATCATACCAGGTTTTTTGATTTAAATCCATAAAAGCAAAAGTAAATCAAATTATTCAAGAAAAAAACTTAGCTCATTTTCAAGCTTGACTCTATCAAAAACTTGGGGGTAAAATTTTTGGGATCTTTTATTTATTATTAAAGTTGCTGGAATAGCTCCATCCCAAGACTCAGAAACAACAGACATCCAATCCCTGATATTTAAATCATCAATTAGAACAACATCTGACTTAATCTCGTTCTTGTTTAAGAATGGAATTAGCTTACTATCAATTTGACTTGGATAATCAAAACTAGCCAAAATAACTTTTAAGCTATCACTGGAATACTTTTGATTGACATACTCAAAATGTGGAATTTCTTTAACACATGGGGCACACCATGTAGCCCAAAAATTTATAAGGTATGTTTTATTACCACTTAAGTCAATACTCTTAAATAGGTCATCAAAGTTATATACGTTTACACTTTTATGAAACTGATTACTATTTAATCTTTCAATCAATGTCTTACCTGTAATATCAAATAAGTCATCAAAGTTATTTACGCCTGCACTTTTAGGAAACTGATTATTTTGAGAACAAGAAATAAGTATTAATAAAAAAGAAGATATTAATAAATTAAAGAAATATTTCATGCTTACGAATAATCAAAATATATGCCATATTTATGACTCATATTTTAAAATTCATTG
>MDTD01137040.1_pt1 | contig 25218 bp, 23 predicted proteins | sample 811221 | NCBI WGS metagenome assembly MDTD01 (sample SAMN05326646, study PRJNA326480) | marine metagenome | isolation source: seawater | place: Pacific Ocean: South West | collected 2011 | reverse complement strand
ATTCCGCGCCGTCACGGCGGGGTGATACCGCCGCTGATGGCCGTGTTCGGCCGCGCCGGAACCGCGTTGGTGAGCGTCGCCGCGTTTCTGCTGGTCATCCGCTCCTACACCGCCCTTGAGATCGGACTGAGCGCGGTCCTGCAGCTCGCCGGGGTTGGAGCGATCTACTCCCTGATGCTGGGGCGGACCCCCGCCGGCGGCGTGATGCTCCTGCTGAGCTATATCGCCGTGCGTTACGGTCGAGGGATGGAAGAGTCGTACTTGATCCTGCTTCCGGTGATGCCGCTGCTCGAACGCATCGGCGCGTGGCTGGACCTCATGACGATCGGTTTTGTTTCGCAGGCCGTGACGCAGGCGGGTGGTGCCATTCGGCGCGTCGATCGAACCGTGTAGCGCTCGGGCTACGAGTTTCCGATCCGCCAGCGCACCCTGAGCCCGTAGCGCAGCATCGTCTCATCGAGGAACGGAGATGCCTCGTTGCGTCCCCAGATGTTGTAGATCGGTACATACCACGTGAGACCGCCGCCGACCTGCACGCGATCGGTGAACCGGTAGTCCGCCGCGACGCCCAGGTGCGGATAGATGAACCTGCCGGCTATCCAGTAGCGACCCACGGGCCCGGCCCTGCTGTTGTCGATGCCGGCGACGGGGATTCGGTAAATCAGAGCCAGTCCGGCGCTTCCGTCGAACTCCCAGTTCGGTACGGCCGCCGGGGAGAACGTGTAGACCACCGGTACGGACAGGGCGAGGGTGAGCGTGTTTGCGATATCCCCCACCTGATTGCCCGTCTCGATCTGCGTCGGGACCGTTTTGTCGTAGTCCCGCAGGGCGATGTACTCCTGCATCAGCATCCAGATGTCGGGTTCGACGGACAGGGTGTCCGTGAGCCGCAGCTCGAATCCCCCACCGAAACTCATGCGAAGCGGACTCACGTCGCTGCCCTGCACGGGCGTACCGTCGCCGTCTTCCGTGAAGCCGTTGTAGATCCACGTGGGCATTGCGCTGAGATAGAGCTGCGTGATCCGGATGCCGAAGAGGCTCTGTGCGGCCGTCGGAGCGGTTCCGGCGACCGCCAGAAAGAGAAGTGCCACGATGCTCCGGAGCGCACGGCGGGCTCGCGATCTACGACGGGGACGGAGGACGTTCACATCTGAGACTATACCACGGGTCGAGGGCGGAATTCCGCGGCCGTCGCCGGCGTCAGTAGCTCTTGGCGAACACCGCCATGTGCTTCGCCGGCTTCCCGCTGACAATGCACGTCTTTCCCGCCGCGTCCTCTTCGTTTCCGAAGGGCAGGACGCGAATCGTGGCCTTGGTGTCTTCCTTCACCTTCGCTTCGGTGGCGGCGTCTCCGTCCCACGGAACGACCGCGAACCCGCCGGGGCCGTCGTTGTACAGCGCCTTGAACTCCTCGTACGTCGCCGGGTGATGGGTGTTCTCCTCCCGGAAGACGCGGGCCCGTTCAAAGAGGTCACGCTGGATCTCGTCGAGGAGCGCGCGAATTCGGGCAGCGGCCTGTTCCGTCGGCACCGCTTCCTTCTCGCCGGTGTCGCGGCGCGCGAGGGTCACCTGGCCGTTCTCGATATCCCGTGGCCCCATCTCCACCCGCACCGGAACGCCACGCATCTCCCACTCGGCGAACTTCCAGCCCGGGGAGTTGTTTTCGTCGTCGTCGATCTCGATGCGGAACTGCGTGCGCAGCTCGTCAAACAGGCCGCGGGCGGCACCGACTACCTGGTCCTTGTTCTTGTTGCGGAAAATCGGGACGAGCACGACTTCCGTCGGCGCGAGGCGTGGCGGGAGCACCAGCCCCTTGTCGTCGGAATGGGCCATGATCACGGCGCCGATAAGCCGCGTCGACACGCCCCAGCTGGTTGCCCAGACGTGCTCCAGGGTGCTCTCGCGACTCTGGAACTGAACGTCGAACGCCTTTGCAAAGTTCTGCCCGAGAAAATGCGAGGTTCCCGCCTGCAGCGCCTTGTTGTCCTGCATGAGCGCCTCGATCGCGTAGGTTGCCACGGCGCCGGCGAACTTTTCGGACTCGCTCTTGATACCGGTGAGCACCGGCAGTGCCATGTACTCTTCCGCGAAGGTCCGGTAGACCTCCAGCATTCGCAGCGTTTCCTCGCGGGCCTCCTGCTCGGTTTCGTGGGCGGTGTGCCCCTCCTGCCAGAGGAACTCGGTCGTTCGCAGGAACAGCCGCGTACGCTTCTCCCAGCGCAGCACGTTGGCCCACTGGTTGATGAGCAGCGGCAGATCCCGATACGACTGAATCCACTTCTTGTACATGCTCCAGATGATCGTTTCCGACGTCGGACGGATCACCAGGGGTTCGTCGAGTTCCTCACCGCCGCCGTGGGTCACCACCGCGAGTTCCGGTGCAAACCCCTCGACGTGCTCCGCTTCCTTCTTGAGGAAGCTTTCCGGGATCAGGAGCGGAAAGTAGGCGTTGGTGTGGCCGGTCTCCTTGAACATGCCGTCGAGGCCGCGCTGGATGTGCTCCCAGAGCGCGTATCCCCGCGGGCGGATGACCATGGAGCCCTTCACCGGGCTGTAGTCGGCCAGTTGGGCCTGAAGGACAATATCCACGTACCAGTCTGAGTAGCTTTCGCTGCGGGGCGTAATTCGTTCTGCCATAACGGTTCGCGAGAGTGTAGGGGGAAATGTCGACGGCGTCAAGAATTACCGCAGGCGGGCCGTCTCCACCATGTAGCGAATTCGCTGACCGTCGTCGGTGTCCGAGATCCGCTCGATCACCGTCACGAGGGAGGATTCGTCGGGGCTGACGATCACCTGTTTGATGCGGTAGTGGTTCACGCCGTCGCGGTAGTAGTCGGGGCGACCGACCTGCCGTTCCACCGTGGTTCCATCGTTGAACTGCACCGTAACGTCCAGGTAGAACGCCGCGCTTCCCTCGGCTCCCTCGCCGCGGGCGGTCTGGCTCATGGCAATGGTGTAGCGGTCCCCGGTGTCGAAGTCGCGAAATCGGATCGTGGCCGGCTGCTCCTCACCGTTTACGAAGAGGTAAATGAGGCGGCCCTGCCGGAGGTGGTTGATGCGGTAACGCGCGATCACGTCGCTGACCTCGGGAAGCAGGCTAAACAGCGCGCCGCTCCCGTCCTGACCGGGAGAGATGTCGACGTCGTATTCCTCCGACACAACGCCGTTGCGAACGAAGGTGTTGCGGGGAACGTCGACGGTGTAGACGTCCGCGTACGGAGTGCCGTGCTCGTCGTTGATGCCGTGCTGGGCGAACATGAACGTCCGGGAATCCGGGGAAAAGCCCAGGTTGACAAACTGCGCCACGTCGCTCGCAAACGCCGTGGCCAGGGACATGAACAGTACACCTACGACTGCGATCAATCGTTTCTTGTCGTGAATCATGGGACCTTGCCTTTCCTCTCTGTAGTGTATCGTCTGTTTCTGCCGGTTGCTGTAGTTTTTCGTCAAACAGGCTATAGTGACAGATATGACGCTTACGGGCCGCAATCTCTCACTCCGCGTTGCCTTTACCGGTCTTGTCCTCATCAGCGTCGCCGTCGTCGTCGCCTTCGTTGGCGCCGCGAACGGAAAGTATGTCCCGACTCCCGTGCGTCTGTCGATCGATGAACTCCTTGCCGTGAGCGGCGCGCTACTGGCCGCCGCGCTGGGCGTCTCGATGGCGGCAGTCTACCTGCGTCTTTTTCGGAGGACTCCGTCGCTGGCGGTTTTCTTCGTGATCTGGTTCTACCTGGCCATGGTGGTGGACGTGCTGAAACTGGTGCAGGTGGTCCTTCCCAGTACACCGTGGCCGCAGTTTGGCCCGGCGATCTCGCGGATCGGTGTGTTCGGTCATGTGACCGGCGTCATGGCGCTCTTCGCGGCGGGCCTTTACGCCGGCGGGGTGCGGATGCAGCGGCATGGGACGGCCATCTTTGTGGCCTGCGTCATCGCCTTCGGCCTGAGCTGGTCAATCCCCATCGACACGTCGTTCCTGCCGAGTCACCTGGTCTACCGTGCCGGTGTCCGGGCCTCGCTTCAGGCCACGCTTATCCTGTTGCTGGTGGTGTCGGTCGTGAATTTCGTCCAGGCGTCGATCAACAACGGGAATCCGCGGCAGCTGCTCTCCGCGCTGGCGATCGCCCTGCTGGCAACGGGCCGGGAACTCCTCTTCTACCGCATCGAGCCGGTCTGGCTTGCGACGGGGGCGGTGTCGATCCTGGTGGGTGGGATTTTGTTCGCCGGGCAGAACTACCGCGACTTTCTGCTCTCGTAGCCGGGGTCCACGGCCCGCCCGGACCATGGCCGCCTCCTGCCTCCCGCCTGCCGTCGACGCGCGGTCGATTCATGCTCGCGCGATCCCGCGGCAAAAAAAGGCCCCCAGGCTGGCGCCCGGGGGCGGAGGAGACGCATGGCAGCTCGGAGGCCGACTCCGATCTACACCATCAGCGAAACAACAAGGCCAACCCCAACGGGCAGGATGAGGTTGTCTGCATCACCGGTTGGAAGAGCTTCCAGGACGGTTGCGGAGGCGGCACTGGCAACCACCACCGCCGGATGGGGATACACCCAGTAGGCCGCCGCCGCCACCGCCGCGGCGCAGGAGAGGCTTCCCTCGAGCGTCTTGCCGCCGGTTCCCGGTACGCGGATGCGGCCGAACAGCTTGCCGGAAAAACTCGCGATGCCGTCGCCGAACGCCAGGGCGTAGATGGCGATCGACGCGGCCGGATCGGGATAGAGGAGCATGGCGAGCATGGCACCGATGCCGAGCGTGATCGGTCCCAGAACAAAGTGATTCCGATCGCGGCTCCGCGACGCCAGTACGGTAAGTCGTGATATGATCGGAACGGTCCGACCATGGCGGCGCTGGGTTTCCGCAACCGTGTACGAAACGGTTCCCACCGCCAGGAGTGCCAGGGTCGCAGCCGTGCCGATAAGCGTCGCTACGGTGGGGGCGAGAGCTATTGATAGGTGGATCGATTTTCTGATCAACTCCGTCTGGAGTTCGCGGGAGATGCTGTTCCGGGTGTTTTGGAGCACGATCTGCTGCATCAGTGACATGTGCATGCAATTCGCGTGCCACACCTCGCGCTCACGGCGCGGCAATGTAAGTTCAATCGGCACGACGATTTATGGGTTTCGTGAACATCGGCGCAGGGACGGGCGGTCTGGTGATGTATGCTTTTCTGCACAGACGTTTTCAAAAAATAATAGGGTTGCTCCTGGTGGCGACGGTGTTCTCGTTGTTCGGTGCCGGATGTGCCTCAGTGCCGTCAACCGGTGAGGGCCCGGTATCTGCCTCTTCGGTTCCGGAGGGGCGCGACACGGGCAACGCCGGCGGCGGAGAGGCGGGACCCGCCGATACGATCGAACCGGGCGCCGGCGCCGGTGGAACCGACGCTCCCGCTGCCGCCGGCGAGGCGTTCTCGGGCGGTGAGGCGTCGCCCGCTCCCGCGGCGACCGCCACACTGCGCGATCCGGTCGAGATCACCCTCATGGGGATGTCCCTACGGCAAAAGGTGGGACAGATGGTGATGCCGGGGCTTCCGCTCGATTCCGACGGCGCTCCGGTGACGACAATGACCCCTGAGCTTCGGAATCTCGTTTCGACGGTTCAGCCCGGCGGGTTCATTCTGTTCGGCCAGAACATCGTCTCGGTGGAACAGGTCCGCCGTCTGGTCTCCGATCTTCATGCGTCCGTCCCGATCCCGCTCATCGTTGCCACCGACCAGGAGGGGGGCATCGTGCGCCGTGTAGTGCCCGGCGCCGGGATGCCGGCGACGCCGATTCCCTCCGCCAGAATCGTGGGAGCCGCAGGGGACGCGGCGCTGGCGTTCCAGCTGGGACGGGTCGTGGGTGAGGAGCTCTTCAGCCTGGGCATCACCATGAACTTCGCCCCCGTCGCCGATGTACTCACCAACCCGGACAACCCGGTGATCGGGAGTCGGGCGTACGGTAGCGATCCCGCCTTTGTCGGGACGATGGTGGCGGAAACGGTACGGGGTATGCAGGGAACGGGCGTATCGGCGGTTCTCAAGCACTTTCCCGGTCACGGCGACACCTACCAGGACAGCCACGAGGAAGCGGCGATCGTGTCGCACGATCTTGCGCGGCTGCAGGCCGTGGAGCTGGTTCCCTTTCGCCGGGGTATCGCCGCCGGCGCCGACGCGGTCATGGTGGGCCACATAACCGTGCCGGCGGTTTCCGGGTCCCGCCTGCCGGCGACCCTCGATCCAGTCATCGTCCAGGGACTGCTCCGCGAACGCATGGGGTTCAACGGCGTCATCGTCACCGACTCGCTGACGATGCAGGGGCTGACGCGCTATTACGCCGACGACGAGATCGCGGTGCGCGCCGTGTCGGCGGGGGCGGACATCCTGCTGCGGCCGGCGGACCCGGAGGCGACGGTCACGGCGATCGCCGCTGCGGTGGAGTCGGGGCAGCTCACGGAGGCGCGTATCGACCAGTCGGTGCGCCGAATCCTGCGTCTCAAGGTTGCGCGCCACCTGTTGATCGCGGACGACGCCCCGGACGCGCGCGGCCGTCGCGGGGCGGGGCTTCTCCCGGCGCCCGTACTTCTTCCGGACCGGACGGCGATCGGGACGGATGCGCATCGCCGGGTGGTTGAGGAGATCAGGGCGCGGGCGCAGCAGTAGCGGCGCGACGACGGAGGAGAGAGGTTGGGGTATGGCACGGAAACAGATGGTTCAGCTTCGGGACTCCCACGCGGTGGTGACCGGCGGTGCTCGCGGCATCGGGTTGGCGACCGCACGACGCCTCCTGGCGTATGGTGCCCGTGTGTCGTTGTGGGATCGCGACCCCGCGGCGCTCGAAGGGGCGGCACGGGAGCTGCCCGGTACGGTGCACTCCGAGGCGTGCGACATTACCGATCACGACGCCCTGCGGTCCGCACTCGCCGGCAGCGAGGCGGCGCTCGGACCGGTGGATGTTCTGGTCAACAACGCGGGGCATCTTGCTCCGGGAACGCTGGTCGATCAGGATCCCGAGATCTGGATGACCACGCTCGAGGTCAACGTCAACGCCCTGGTCTACCTGACGGCGCTGGTCCTGCCGTCGATGTACCGCCGCGGCACAGGCCACGTGGTGAACATCAGTTCCGCCGCCGGAGCGATCGGCGTTCCCGGGCTGGCTGTCTATTCCGCGAGCAAGTGGGCGGTATGGGGGTTTTCGGAGGCGGTCCGGGCGGAGGCGCGGGACCACGGGGTCATGGTGAGCTCGATCCATCCAAGCTACATCGCCACCGGTATGTTCGCCGGAGCCCGTCTCACCGGTCCGGGCCGACTGATCGTGCCGCAGCTGCGTTCTCACGATGTCGTCGCCGAGGCGATCGTCGAGGGCGCGCTCCGGCGAGGTCGAACGCGACCGATGCGACCGCGAAGTGTTCGACTGGCCGTACTGTTCCGCGGGGTTCTCCCCGATCCGTGGTTCAACTGGCTCATGCGTGTACTCGGCGTGTGGGACAGCATGGGCAGCTGGCACGGGCCGCGGTAGAACCACGTCCCGTGGGCGGGACGAACCGGCACGTCGACCTGCCGCCGTACCGCGACCGGCCGGGCCCGGGGGCGGGATGTACGGGGTCTACACGGGCAGTTCGGTACCGTGCCGCGGCAGGAGCTCCACGCCACAGGGTGCCGTCGGGTCCCGGTCGGTTCGGACCGACGGAACACGGATCAGGTGCTCCAGGAACATACCGGCGGCGCCGTAGGCGACCGCCTGTTCTCCGAGCCGCGAGACGCTGATCTGACAGTCCACCATGTTCGGATAGGCCCAGTTCTGCTGGATATGTTCGCGAATTGCGGCGATGAGTTCGTCCGCCAGGATTTCCATGGGGCCGCCGATCACGACCTTGCCGAGGTTGAGCACGTTGACAAGGAACGCAATGTGTCGCGCCAGTTCGTCGATAATCATCGCGTCGACATCCTTGTCGCGGAGAAACCGGCGTGCTTCAGCGTCACTGATCGAGAACTGGTTGACCGTGCCCACCCGGTACAGGATGCTGCGGAACTCGCCGGCGGAGTACTCCGTGCCGTGGTGCACGTCGCCGTCGAGGACCAGGCCAAGCCCCAGCGCCATGATCCGGTAATCGTCCATCTCGATCGTGTGTTTCCGCAATTCGCCGAGAACGAACACGAAATTCTGCGGACGCGTGCTGTGTTTGAACGCCAGTTCGCCCCAACAGCCGCAGTTTGCGTCGTTGTCCACCAGGATCGGGATCTCCACCCCCAGCGCGTCGCGGGCACGCTCAACAAAGGCGACCTCGTCGTACTGTTCGAGCGGCATCGACGCCCGTAGGACGCCGCGGACGGGATCGACAAACCCCGGAAGGCCCACGCCGATACCGATCAGGGGCATGCCGGTAGCTTCCAGGCTCGGTCGAAACCTCCGGACGATCTCGATGAACGAGTCGACGAGATCTGCGTGTCGAAGGTCGAGTGGTTCGGTGTGGGAGAAGAACACGTCGCCGTGCAGATTGATGCCGACCACGGTAAACGTCTCGGTCTGGATCTCCACGCCCATGACGCAGCCCCAGTCCGCACGGACCTGAAGCTGAATCGGGCGCCGACCGCCGGAGGGACCGGCGTCGCCGACCGCGGCCTGTTCAACGATACGCAGTTCCTCGAGGTACCCCACAATTTTGGATACGGTGGACTTGTTCAGGTCGAGGAGACGGGAGATGTCCACGCGGCTGAGGCCCTGATTGAGCCAGACCGCGCGGAGTACTCTGGTGATGTTCACGTCACTTATGTAGTGTGCCATCGCAGTTGGTTGCCGAAACCAATCTACACCCCAGCCGCGGCGCTGTCAAAGACAAATATCTCCAACATATGGTGGAAAACTCCCGCGATTTTTTGTTTGACAGCGCAAATTCACCATGCTACTCTCATGGTTGGTTGTATTATGCAACCAATAGGAAAAACCAATAGGAGGTACTATGTTCAAACGAACACTGACGGTGCTCTTGGTGGCACTGTTTGTCCTCGCCCCGCTGGCGGTCTTCGCCGGTGGACAGCAGGAAGGCGGACAGGCCGGAGGCGGCATGGCGTCCGACGTCGACTACACGGACAACCCGTGGACCGACGGTCAGGACCTCTCCGGAACGACCGTCAACATTTTTGGTGCGTTTGTCGATCAGGATGCGAGCCGGTTCAACGCGGCGATGGTTCCCTTTGAAGAGGCCACCGGTATTGATGTGGTGTACGAAGGCAGCGGTGACTTCGAGACCCTGATTACCGTTCGCGCCGAAGGCGGAAGCCCGCCGGACATCGCGGCGTTCCCGCAGCCCGGTCTTGCAGCCGACCTCGTCAACGGTGGCTACGTCTACGACATGGCCGACTGGCTGGGCATGGACTGGCTGAACGAGCATTACAACAGCGCGTGGACCGATCTCGCCGAGATCGGCGGTATCCAGGCGGGCGTGTGGTATCGCGCCAGCGTCAAGAGCCTCGTGTGGTACAACATGCCCGCGTTTGAGAAGGAAGGCTACGAGATCCCGGAAACCTGGGATGAGCTTCTTGCCCTCAGCGATCAGATGGTTGCCGACGGATACACTCCGTGGTCCATCGGTATCGAGAGCTCCGGTGCCACCGGCTGGGTCGCCACGGACTGGATCGAGGACATCATGCTCCGCATCCATCCGCCGGAGGTGTACGATGCCTGGGTCGCCGGCGAACTGCCCTTCGACAGCCCCGAAGTCAAGGAAGCGATCAACTATATGACCGAGATCTGGTTCAACCCGGACTACGTCCTCGGTGGTCGCGAAGGTATCGTGCTGACTCCCTTCGGCGATGCACCGACGCCGCTGACGGTTGATCCGCCCGCCGCACTCATGCACCGCCAGGCCTCCTTCATCACTGCATTCCTGCCGCAGGAAGGTGCCGAGGTCGGAGATACGATCGGCTTCTTCTACCTTCCCCCGATCGATCCCGACATGGGACGCCCCGTTCTCGGTGCCGGCGACATGCTGAGTGCCATGCAGGACCGCCCCGAGGTCCGCGCAGCGATGCGTTACCTCTCCACCGGTCAGTCCACTCGTGGATGGCTGGAGCAGGGTGGCTTTGTGTCGCCCCACAGCGACACCCCGCTGGACTGGTATCCCACGGTCACCGACCGCGGTATCGCGGAGATTCTGCAGAACGCGACGACGTTCCGCTTTGATGCCTCCGACCTGATGCCCGGACCGGTCGGCGCCGGTACCTTCTGGACGGAGATCACCGCGTACGTCAACGACGAGAACGCGGACCTCGATCAGCTGCTCCAGAACATCGACGCCAGCTGGCCGAACCAGTAAGAACGCGAGACATTCGCAACCAGCAGGGCGGCGGGTCCCCGTCGTCCTGCTGGGTTTTTTTTCCAAAACCGTTTTCCGTGCGGGGGTGCTATGAGTGATGCCGCAGTAGTAAAGAACAGGCCGCTGCAGATCGTCCTCTCGATCGCTGTAGCAGCGCTGTTGATCGCGATCTTCGCGTGGAGTTTTAACTTCATGCGGAACGAGGATGCGCCGAAGTTCCTCATCGCCGTTGTCGCCCTGGTGGTCGGCGTCGGTGGTATCTGGGCGTTGTATCTCACGGTCGACAACCTGATTTCCCAGCTTCCGATCCGGGCCCGTGACCTGTTACGGCCCTACGTGTTTATCACGCCGGCGTTCCTGATCCTGTTCGTCTATATCATCTATCCGACGATACGCACGATCTGGATCAGCTTCTTCGATTACACCCGGGGTGGAACACCGACCAACTTCGGCCTTCAGAACTACGTGGCCGCCTTCCAGGACCCGGCGCTGCTGATCGCGATCCGCAACAACATCCTGTGGATCGTGTTTGTGCCGTTGTTCGCGGTGTCCCTTGGGCTGATCATCGCAGTCCTCGTGGACCGCATCAAATGGGAGAAGTTCGCCAAGTCGCTCATCTTTCTGCCCATGGCGATCTCCTTCGTCGGCGCGTCGGTCATCTGGCGGTTCGTGTACTACTTCGCCACCTACGGTAACCAGATCGGACTGCTCAACGCGATCGTTGTCGGCCTCGGCGGGGACCCCGTGGGATGGCTGCGGATGGAGCCGTGGAACAACTTCTTCCTGATCGTCATCATGATCTGGCTGCAGACCGGTTTCGCCATGGTGATTCTTTCTTCTGCGGTCAAAGGCGTCCCGGCGAGCCTCCTCGAGGCCGCCCGAATCGACGGTGCCGGTGAGTTTCGGATCTTCTTCCAGGTGATCATCCCCTACGTCAGCGGGACGATCCTGACCGTCACCACGACGATCGTCATTCTGGTCCTCAAGATCTTCGACGTTGTGTTCGTCATGACCAGCGGTCGGTTCAATACCGACGTGGTCGCGAACATGATGTACAACCAGATGTTCACCCGTGGGCAGTACGGACGTGGCGCCGCCCTGGCGGTTCTCATCTTCATTGCGGTGACGCCGGTGATGATCCGGAACATCCGCAACATGAACGAGGCGTGAGGGGGAACGCAATGTCTGACACTCTTGTCCTTCAGAAACGAAAAAAGACCTCGAAGGAGGTCACCGGACGCATCCTGCTCAACCTGGCGGTCATCGCGATCGTGGTGCTGTGGACCATTCCGACCTTCGGGCTCCTGGTGAGCTCGTTCCGGGAGCCCCAGGCGATCAACACCAGCGGGTGGTGGAGTGCGGTGTTCCAGCCGTTCTCGCAGGGCTTCTGGACGCTCGACAACTACGTCTACGTCCTCACCGAGGACGGTATGGGCGGGGCGTTCCTCAACAGTCTGCTGGTGACAGTCCCGGCCACGGTGATTCCGATCACCATCGCGGCGTTCGCCGCCTACGGGCTGGCGTGGATGGAGTTCGCGGGACGTCGACTGATGTTCGTCCTCGTCGTCGGACTCATGGTCGTGCCGCTGCAGACCTCTCTCCTGCCGCTGTTCCGTCTCTACAACAGCGCGCACCTCAATGGGACGTATCTGGGAATATGGCTGGCGCATACCGGATTCGGATTGCCGCTGGCGACGTACCTGCTCTACGGCTACATCTCCCAGATCCCGCGGGACCTGATCGAGGCTGCCGAGGTGGACGGGACCACACCGATGACCAAGTTCATCTATCTCGTGGTTCCGCTGTCGGTTCCGGCGATCGCCTCGTTTGCGATCTTCCAGTTCCTGTGGGTCTGGAATGACCTGCTCGTCGCCCTGGTCTTTCTGGGTACCAACATCGACGTCGCACTGGTGACGACCCGCCTGGCGGAGATGGTCGGGTCCCGGGGCCAGGACTGGTACGTGCTGACCTCAGGTGCGTTCCTGACGATGGTCATGCCGCTGGTCGTATTCTTCAGCCTCCAGCGGTACTTTGTGCGCGGAATGATGGCGGGATCCGTCAAGGGATAGTCGTCACGGACCATGTAATCTCAGAGCGGGCGGCATGCGCAGGTGTGCCGCCCCTTTTTTTGGAAACACAACGATGAAGCTCGAAAATAACATACAGACCGATACGACCTGGGATATCTATGAGGACTCCTTCGTCTCCGACCAGGCGGTAACGACTGGCAGTAACTACATGATCGGCAACGGATATCTCGGCTACCGCGGAACCTTCGCCGACGACCGCCGCGAGCAGTACGTTGCCTGCGTTCTCACCGACACCTACGACAACGCCGACGGTGTGTGGAAGGAGCTGGTGACGGCCCCGAACGGCATGTACACGGAGATCGCCGTGGACGGAACGCCGGTTCGATGGCGCGATGCGGGCTGGGACGACTACCGCCGGGACCTGAACGTGCGACACGGTGAATGGGCGGTGAGCGCCCACTGGAACACGCACGGACTGCGCGTCTCTGAGCGGCGCTTCGCCAGCAGCGACGATCTGCACCTGCTGGTATCGCGCATGGAGTTTGTCGCCGACCGTGCGCTGAAACTCGCGGTGCGGACCGGAATCGACGGCGAGGTCTGGAGCCTGAACGGCGAGCACTTCGTCGCGTACGAGCCCGCCGAGCGGGGAGACCATCTGGAAATCGCGTGCGTCACCGGCGAGCACGGCTACGACGTCGTGGTCCGGGAGGTGTCGGAACTCGTGTTCGCCGACGGCATGCACGTGGCAAGCCACCTGATTGACCGTGAGGAGCGACGGATCCTTCGGACGTTCGAGTTGGAGCTGGAGGCGGGGCAGACGGTGGTTCTGACCAAGTACTGCAGCGTGTACTCCACCAACGACCTTCGCACGCATCCAAACCCCTTCACGGTGGTGTCGGTTCCCGATGCTCCGCCGGCCTCCGGACGGGTAGGGATCGAGCCGGGGGCCTCGTCGGTGAGCCTCCGTGCATTCTCCGGGAGTTGCGAGGAGTTCTACCGGCACCACGACCCGGACCGCCCCGCTCCGGAGGCGGTCCGGGAGGCCGCCGGGGATACGCTGAAACGAGCCCAGGACCGCGGCTGGACCGCCCTGCGGGAGGCGCACGCGAACCGCTGGGAGCGGCGCTGGGCCGACATGGACATCGAGCTCGTTGGCGACACGGTGGCGCAGACGGCCTTGCGTTACAACCTGTACCACAACATCATCGCCACGCCGGCACACACCGACCACCTGCCGATCGGCGCCCGGGGGCTTTCGTGTCAGGCGTACCAGGGGGCGGCGTTCTGGGACGAGGAGGTGTTCAACCTCCCCATGTTCCTCTTTTCGGCACCGGAAGTGGCGCGCAACATCCTGGTGTACCGCTACCGGACGCTGGACGGGGCGCGGAAGAAGGCTCGGGAACTGGGGTACGCCGGCGCCTACTACGCCTGGATCAGCGGCGACAGCGGAGAGGAGATCTGCCCCTCGTATTTCTTCAAGGACGTGATCTCCGGCCGGCCGATCCGCAACCATTTCAACGACTGGCAGATTCACGTCTCTCCCGACGTCGCCTACACGATCTGGAAGTACGTCTCCGTGACCCACGATCGTGAGTATCTGCGGAGCTACGGTGCGGAGATCGTGTTCGAGGTTGCCCGTTTCATCGCTTCCCGCACTCACTACCGGGCGGATCTCGACCGGTACGACATCGTGCGTGTCCTGGGCCCGGACGAGTATCACGAGAACGTCGACAACAACTTTTTCACCAACTACCAGGCGCGCTTTGTGGTGTCCTACGCCGTCGAAGTCCACGAGTGGATGACCGAGCACGCCGAAGACGACCTGAAGCGGCTGGCCGGTGCGATCGGACTCACCGACGCGGAACCCGCGAGGTGGCGGGAACTCGCGGATCGCATCTTCGTCCCGGAGCCGGATCCCCAGACGGGGGTGATCCCGCAGTTCGACGGCTTCTTCCGCCTGGAGGACACGACCCCCGGCGAGCTCAAAAACCGGCTCCTCGATCGGGGCGAATACTGGGGCTGGCCCAACGGTGTCGCCGTGGCAACGCAGGTGAGCAAGCAGGCGGACGTCACGCAACTGTTCGTTCTGCACCCGACCGCCTACGACCGGGAGGTGATGAAGACCAACTGGGAGTACTACGAACCACGCACCCAGCACGGCTCATCCCTGAGTCCCGCCGTGTACGCCATCGTCGCGGCGTGGGTTGGCCATATGGATGAGGCGAAACGCTACTTCATGAAATCGTGCACGGTGGACCTGTACAACGACAACAAGGCGGTGAGCGGCGGTACCTTCATCGGCGGAATTCACACCGCCGCCTGCGGCGTGAGCTGGCAGATCGTGGTGACCGGATTCGCGGGTCTCTACCTGACCGACGGCGGATTCGGGTTCAGACCGCACCTTCCGAAGGGGTGGGACGCCGTTGCCTTTGTGCTCAAGCGCTGGGGCGCCCGTCTCCGGGTGGCGATTCGACGGGAGTCCGCCGACGCGGGCGTGACCGTGACGGTGTCCAGCGACGCGGACAGCCCCGCAACCGTGGCGATCGAGGTCGGTGAACGGCAGGTTGACGTTGCTCCCGGCGGTGAGGAGTCAGTACGTTTCACCGGATGAAGAATCCACATCGGGAATCGCCCCGCGTCGCGGTGATCGGCGCGGGGCTCGGCGGCCTTGCCGCCGCCGCGAGACTGGCGGCAACGGGACACCAGGTGGACGTGTTCGACCGCCAGTCCGGCCCCGGGGGCAAGGCGTTCAGCGAGACCCTGGGCGACTATCGCTTCGATACCGGTCCGAGTCTGTTTACGCTCAAGCCGGTGTTCGATCGTCTGTTTGCCGACGTCGGTCGTCGATTCGACGACTACGTGACCACCACGCCGCTTGACACGATCTGCTCGTATTTCTGGCGCGACGGAACGCGCGTTCACAGCTCCCGCGACACCGAGCGCATGGCGCAGGATTTTGCCCGCGCCTTCGGTGAGGACCCGGACCACCTGCGGCGGTACCTGTCGTACTCCGGTCGAATTCACCGTATCACCAGCCATCTGTTTCTCGAGCACAGCCTTCATGAATGGTCCACCTACGCGACCCGCGGGTTCTGGTCGTCGCTTGTCCAGCTCCCGCGGATCGACGCGCTGCGGACGATGGCCCGGGCAAACGAGCGCTTCTTCGACGACCGGCGGCTGCAGCAGTTTTTCAACCGCTACGCCACCTACAACGGATCCGACCCCTACCAGACACCGGCAACGCTTAACATCATTCCGCACGTGGAGTACGGGATGGGCGCCTGGGCGGTACATGGCGGAATCCACGCCGTTCCCAGGGCGATCGAGGCGTTGGCCCGGGATCTCGGCGTTCGCTTCCACTACGGGCAGGCTGTTGAACGGATCCTGACCACCGCATCCCGCCGCGGCAGGCCGGGGCGCGTGCGCGGCGTTCGCGTCGGGGGAGAGGAGCGCGCCGTCGACGTGGTCATCTCCAACGCCGACGTGGTGTCCACCTACGAGCGCCTCCTGGAGGACACGTCGGCGCGGCTGTACCGGCGGTACCGAAAACTGGAACCCTCCAGTTCGGGTCTGGTGTTCTACTGGGGCCTCCGGCGGCGACATCCCGAGCTCGGGCTGCACAACATCTTCTTTTCCGATGACTATCGCAGCGAGTTTCGACAGATCTTCCGGGAGGGGCGTTGCCCCGACGATCCCACCGTCTATGTGAACATCACTGCCAAGGAGGGTGCGCCCGGCGACGCGCCGGCGGACGGTGAAAACTGGTTCGTACTCGTGAACGCGCCGTGGGACCAGGGACAGGACTGGGAAGCGGAGGCCGATCGCACGCGGCGGGCGGTCCTTCGTCGCATGAGCGTTGAGCTCGGATACGATGTGGAATCGGCGATCGAGGTGGAGTCGCGCATGACGCCGCCGGAGATCCAGGCACGAACGGGTTCGCATCTGGGGAGTCTGTACGGCATTTCGTCCAACAGCACGATGGCCGCGTTTCTCCGACATCCCAATCGCTCCCGTCGCTATCCGGGACTCTATTTTGTCGGCGGGAGCGCCCATCCCGGGGGCGGAATGCCGCTGGTTGTCCTGGGGGGCCGGATCGTGGCGGAGCTGGTGACACGGCACCACGGCTAATTCATATCCTTGCGCTCAGGTTCGTCCGGGCGTACTGTGTAGACTCAGGAGGTGCTGATGAACATCGCGGTGATCAGGGAACCCGCACCGGAAGAACCACGCGTGGCGCTGGTGCCGGGCGACGTTCCGGCGCTCGTCAAGATCGGGGCAACGGTGCTCGTGGGGCGCGGAGCGGGTATCGCATCCGGCTACACCGATGCTGAATACCAGGAAAAAGGTGCCGAAGTCGTGGACGAAGGGGACGCCCTGTCCCGCGCCGACGTTCTCTGCGCCGTACGCCAGGCCGCGGCCGCCGGATCCGGTTCCGACGGCGATCGCGCGGTGGAGGTGCTGAGTGCTCTGCCCGACGGCGCCACGGTTGTGGGGCTTCTGAACCCCTACGAACCGCACCCTGCCTTTGCGGCGATGGCCGGGAAGCACATGCGAGCGATCTCCCTTGAGCGCATTCCGCGCATTACGCGGGCCCAGAGCATGGATGTCCTGTCTTCACAGGCGAACCTCGCCGGGTACCGGGCCGTTCTGCTCGGCGCGCTGGAACTCCCCAAGATGTTCCCCATGATGATGACCGCCGCAGGAACGGTGGTTCCGGCGAAGGTCTTTGTGGTCGGTGTAGGTGTTGCCGGTCTCCAGGCGATCGCCACCGCCAAACGGCTCGGTGCGGTGGTGAGCGCCTACGATATTCGTCCGGCGGTGAAGGAGCAGGTGGAAAGCCTGGGCGCCCGCTTTGTCGAGATCGAGCTCGACACCGGCGACAGCGAAACCAGCGGCGGCTACGCCCGCGAGATGGACGAGGAGTTCTACCGGAAACAGCGCGAGAAGATGCTGGAGGTCGTTGCGGAGACCGATGTCGTCATTACCACCGCGGCGATTCCCGGCAAACGTGCTCCCACCCTGGTGACCACGGAGATGGTGGAGGCGATGCACCCCGGAACGGTGGTTGTGGACCTGGCGGCGGAGCGCGGGGGAAACTGCGAACTCACGCAGGCGGGAACCACCGTAGACCACGACGGTGTGCACATCGTGGGGCCGGTGAACGTCGCCGCCGGTCTGGCGCACCACGCGAGCCAGCTGTTCAGCCGGAACGTCTCCACGTTCCTGAAGGAGATCATCTCCGATGGTCGGCTGGTGGCGGATGCCGATGACGAGATCGTCGCTGCGACGATGATTATGGACGGAGGACGCGCGACGGACGCCGCGCTGGCCGCCGCCCTTGAGATCCCCGGGGCCGACACCAGCAAGGAGTAAGCATGGATTTTGTTCTCATCGTAACGATCTTCGTTCTGGCGGTGTTCGTCGGATTCGAAGTGATCACCAAGGTGCCGCCGATCCTGCACACTCCGCTCATGTCGGGGTCCAACGCGATCTCCGGCATCACGGTCATTGGCGCGCTCGTCGCCGCCGGGACGGGCCAGTCAACGCTCACGGTCTGGCTCGGATTCGCGGCGCTGGTGTTCGCGACGATCAACGTGGTTGGTGGATTCCTCGTGACCCACCGCATGCTCAGCAAGTTCAGAAAGAGAGAACAGTGATGACCGCTGCGATCGTAAACCTGATCTACCTCTTGGCGGCGGTTCTGTTCATCGTGGGGCTCAAAGGCCTGGGTCATCCGCGATCGGCGGTTCGCGGGAACCTGCTCGGTGCCCTGGGTATGCTCCTCGCGATCGTCGCGACGCTCGTGGCCCAGGATATCCTGAACCCGGTGCTGATCGTCGCCGGTCTCGCCGTCGGCGGTGTGATCGGCGCCGTGTTTGCCCTCACGATCAAGATGACGGCGATGCCGCAGCTGGTGGGCCTCTACAACGGCTTCGGGGGTATCGCCAGCGTTCTGGTCGCGGGGGCCGTGCTTGTTCAGGCGCTGAACGCCGGCATCTCCGGCGCCGGCGTCGAGACGGGCGGTGGCGGGCTTCAGTTCCTGATCGCCACCGCCGCGAGCGGACTGATCGGTGGGGTGACGTTCTTCGGTTCGGTGATCGCGTTCGGCAAACTGCAGGGCCTTGTCACCGAGAAGCCGGTGCGCTACCCCGGTGAACAGGTGGTCAAAGTCGTGGTGGCGCTCGCGGCGGTCGCCGCCGGGGTGCTCCTGGTCCGGGATCCCGCACGGGTCGAGTACTACTGGGCCCTGGCGGGGATCGCGTCGCTGCTCGGCATTCTGCTGGTCATGCCGATCGGCGGTGCGGACATGCCGATCGTGATCGCTCTGCTCAACTCCTACTCGGGCATCGCCGCGGCGGCAACCGGGTTTGTGCTCACCAACACCGTGCTCATCATCGCCGGCTCGCTGGTCGGCGCGAGTGGCATCATTCTCACCAACATCATGTGCAAGGCGATGAATCGCTCGCTCGCCAACGTCCTGTTCGGCGGCGTCGGGGCCGTTCAGAAGAGTGCCGACGACGGCGATGACATCTACGCCGGACGGGTCAAAAGCACCTCGCCGGAGGAAGTGGCGATGATCCTCAAGACCGCACAGAAGGTCTCGTTTGTTCCCGGCTACGGGATGGCGGTGGCGCGGGCGCAGACGCCGGTGCGCATTCTCAGCGAGCTGCTCGAGGCGGACGGTGTTCACGTGGATTTCGGGATTCATCCGGTCGCCGGACGTATGCCGGGGCACATGAACGTGCTCCTGGCGGAGGAGAATATCTCCTACGACAAACTGCGGGAGATGGACCAGATCAACCCGGAGTTTCCCAACACGGACGTGGTCATCGTTCTGGGGGCCAACGACGTGGTGAACCCGCTGGCGCGGGACTCGGCCGGGACACCGATCAGTGGCATGCCGATTCTCAACGTGGACCAGGCACGGACGGTGGTCGTGATCAAGCGCAGCCTGAGTCCTGGATTCGCCGGCATCAAGAACCCGTTGTTTGCCGCGGACAACACGCTGATGCTCTTCGGAGACGGAAAGGCGATGATGGAAGGGTTGGTGAGCGCCTACAAGGAGGCGTGACACGGCCGCGCAGCAGCCGGCGAATGCCCCAGCCGCCGGCGCGCCGTCGCCGGCGGGCGACCGCGACCGACGCGGCGGTTGCTCCGCCGCGATTTCCTGTGCGCCGGAGCTACGACACCTCGCGCGAGTATTTTTCCGTTACCTGCCGGATGCTGGGCAGAATCTCGAAGAAGATATCCACCAGTTCCGGGTCGAACTTGGTGCCCCGCAGCGCGTGCATCTCGGCCAGTGCATCGTCCTCGTTCCAGGCGTCCTTGTAGACGCGCTTCGACAGGAGGGCGTCGTAGACGTCGGCGATCGACACGATCCGTCCGTACAGCGGGATTTCCTCACCCCGTTTTCCGAGGGCACCGCCGTCGTCGTCGGTTCGCACGGGTTCACCGGTTTCCGGATCGACCCACCCCGGATAGCCGCTGCCGTCCCAGTTTTCGTGGTGGGTGAGCGCGACAAGCTGCGCCAGCTCGTCGAACTCCGACTGTCTGTTGACGAACAGTCGCGCGCCGTACCAGGTGTGGGTCTTCATGATCTCGTACTCGTCCCGGGTAAAGTGTCCCGGCTTCTTGAGGATCACGTCCGAGATCGCCACTTTTCCGACGTCGTGCAGCATCGCCGCCATGCGGAGATTGTCGCGCGTGCGCTGAATCTCCTCCGATGACACTCCGTGGCGGGTGGCCCACGCCTCGTAGATCTCGACCGAGTACCCCGCGACGCGGTTGACGTGGGGCCCGGTCTCCTTTGGATCCCGGAGTTCGGCCATGCGGATCATCCGCAACAGGATCGCACGGGTCATCTGGGCGCGCTGAAGCGCCACGGTGGCGTTCGACGCGAAGTGCATGACCATCAGTTCGTCATCACGATCGAATGCCACAACCCGCCCGTCGGTTGTCTGTTTGTTGATAACCTGGATCACGCCGAGAATTTCCCCTCCGTTGGCCCTGAGAGGAATCGCCAGCATTGAGCGACTGCGGTATCCGGAGATCGCGTCGTAGGACGGATCGAACCCGTACGGAGCGGTCTCCGGGAGGTCGTAGACGTCGGGGATGTTGACCGGTTCCCCTTTTGCAGCGGCGTAACCGGAGATCGTCTTGGTGGAGATGGGCACCGTGAACACCCGGTAGATCAGTTTGCGCCCCGCCGGGAGCTCGCGCTGCTTGGTGTCGTTCTGGGCGTAGTTGATGACCAGTTCACCGTCCCGGACGACGTAGATCGACCCGGCGTCGGCGTTGACGACGCGACGCGCCTCCAGCAGAATACGTTCAAGCAGGATGTCCTGGTCCTGAATCTGGTTCAGTTCGGAGTCGAGGGAAATGATGCTGCGGAGTTTGTCTGCGTCGTGGCTCATACGAAAGGTGCTGTCCCCATGATAAACATCCGCGGTGGAGCTGTCCAATGAGCCGCCTCGTGCGCCTTCTCGCCATCCTCCCGATCCGGCTGTATCAGCTGTTGATCTCGCCGCTGTTTCCCTCGCACTGCAACTACTATCCCACGTGTTCGGAGTACGCCCGCGGAGCGATCGTCCGCCACGGCGTGTTTCGCGGTGCACTCATGGGGCTCATGCGCATCGGTCGGTGTTCCGCACGCTTCTACGGCGGAAACGATCCGGTCCCGGAGCGGTTCGATTTCGATGAACTGCGGCATGAGTATCGCGAGCGTTCCGTTGCCCGTCACCGGCGCGGGGCGCAACAGCAGCGGGACGCCGGCGACGACCGCGACACGAACGACGCCCAGGACCAGCGAGATTGACATGTCCGAGCGATCCGCTCATGATTCAGCCATGAGCGAACAGCAGGTGGTCCCTCTCTCCGACGTGGTATCCGGCGCCCGCGTTGTGGTGGTCCGGCTCGATGGCGGTGAAGGCTTTCGGGGCAAGGTGATCGCGATGGGGATCATTCCCGGCAAGGAACTCACCGTGCAGTCCTACAGTCGTCGCGGGCCGCTGGTCGTTCAGATCGACGGCAGTCGGGTCGCACTGGGCCGGGAGCTCGCGGGCCGCGTGCTCGTTCGCCGGGCGGCGTAGCGCGCCAGGGACCCGCCGCGCGCTCGAGACCGGCATCCGGGGCCGGGCGCGCACAAAAAAAGCCATCCCCGACGGGATGGCTTCTGACCTCGGTGACCGTGGTCACCGGTGGTGTCGCGTACAACGAGCGATCGACGTGCTCAGGAGACCACGTCTTTGAGCTGCAGGCCCTGTTTCCGCAGGTAGGGAAGCAGTCCGATTTTGCTCACGGTGCGCAGAGCGCGCGTACTGAGCTTGAGGCGGACAAATCGCTTGAGTTCGGGCACGTACAGGCGCTTGGTCTGCACGTTGGGGCGCTGCCAGCGCTTGCTCTTGTTGTGGGCGTGCGACACATTGTTGCCGGAAAGCGGCTTTTTTCCAGAGATTGCGCAACGACGGCTCATGGTGACGCTCCTTTCAGACCTTTCCCGATTCCTTGAACAGGACGTGCTTGCGAACAAACGGATCATATTTCATGAACTCCATCTTGTTGGGAGTATTTCGCTTGTTCTTTACGGTGTAGTAGCAGTATCCGCTCTCCGTCGACTTGAGACGGACGCGTACCAGATTACCCTTCTTTGCCTTGGCCACTGTATCTCTCCTGTTGTACGTTCGGGAGCACTATAGTTATCACATAACCAGCAGACGGGTCAAGCTAGTCCGCCGCCGACCGACTGGAGAGCCGCCGACTGCAGGTGTCGAACGGCAACATCCCACTTGTAGGTGTTTCCGCGGGGATCGACACACGAAACCCGATACAGGCTGTTGTAGCAGTAGAACTCCAGGTGTTCGTTGTTCTGAACGTTCATGCCCTCGATCTCGGATATCGGAAACTCCCACGGATCGTCTCCGTCGGGGAAGAAGCGAATCGCATCCAGATGAAACTCGAGGCGGCCGGTCCCGATCGGTTTGAGGGGGAGCGCCTTGTAGCCCTCCTGGATGAGTACCGCCGGTTCGGTCATGATCGGGGTTGAGCTGCCGTCTCCGTCGCGGGTCCGGCGCTCCTCGACACGCCGATCCAGGTGCTGCCGGAATGCGTCCAGCTGCCAGACGTTCCACTCGCGGATCGTGCGGAACGCCAGCGACCCGGAGCGGGCTTCGAAAAACCCGTGGGGCGTGAAGTGAACCTCGTAGCCGCAGGCAGTGCACCCGAGCCGGCGGCGCTCCGACCGGAGGGTAAAGAACGAACCGCAGGACGGACAGGCGAAGAGCGCACGTTCGAGGTACTCCGCCTGCCGGGCGCCGTGAAACCGGATACCGACGCGTTCCTGGTACTCGAAGACATCGAAGGAGAGCGCCTCGCGGAGGGCGGCGCCGACCTCGTCGACGCTGCGTTCGCGGAGCTCCTGTTCCGTAAACAGGCGACGGTAGAAAATGCGAATCTCCCCGCGTCGGAGCCGACGACCCCAGCGCGGCCAGCTGAAATACGCGCCGCGGATCTGGGCTGTGTAAACCGGTACCTTGAGTGATTTCACGAGCTTGTCGGTGGCCCGGACGATCGGAAGGCTGTGGCCGTCCCAGGAGCTCTGCCCCTCGGGAAAGATGCCGATGATCCCGTGTTCGCGCTTTACCGCCACGATTCGTTTGACGGTGTCCAGGTCCGCCACCACTTTGGTCTTTGGTATGACCCCCACGAACCCCAGGAGCCACGACTGGAAGCGCGACCGGATCTGCGAGTCCGAGATGACGTACTGGACGGGGCGCCTGACAAATACCGCCACGATAAACGGGTCTATCACCGAGCTGTGATTGCCCATCAGCAGCATCGGTCCCTGCTCACGGTCGACGATATCCAGACCGTCGGTTTTCACGTTGAACAGTCGAACCAGAATCTGACGGGCGATGAATCTCAGAATTCGGTACACGGGAATGTTTGGTCGCGTCTTGCGTCGTTCCCGGCGTCGATCCCGGCGCTTTTTTCGCCGCAGCTGTCGTTGTTCACTCACCGGAGGCTTCCTTTCGCTCGTTGCCGAACAGGTCCCGGGACAGAGCCTCGGCCCACCTGCGGGCTTCGTCGGTGACCGCGTCCAGCGTCCCGTCCCGGGGTTCCCGGAGCGCCAGTTCACCGATGATCGAGTTGCCGATCAGGAGATCCCGCATGTGGGGAATGGCGTTCCCAGCGCGGCCGGCGTAGCAGCTGAACAGCGCGAACGATCGACGAAAAAACTCGTGATTCCTGAGGAAAGCTCGCACCGGTGGCGCCATGGACCCTCCCCACACCGGCGTCCCCACAACGATGAGGTCGGCGCTGTGAAAGCTGTAGTCGTCGTGAGTGATCTCAAGGGGCGCCGGCATCCGGATCTGGTGGCTGCCCCAGGCGAAGGTTGCCCGCTCCCGGGCGCTCCTCCGGTGGACCACCGGCTCCAGTTCCACCGGTGTGGCACCGATTTCCCCGGCGACGGCGTGGGCGATGTGGCGCGTCGTGCCCTGGTACGAAAAAAAAACGACTGCTGTCTTCATGCCGGTCCACACGTCCCGTTCGGTCCCGGTATTATAGGGGCATGCGGGCGAAAACGGAATACCCGCCGCGGCTTGTGGTCGCGGTTCTTCTTGCTGCTGCATCCCTCGTCACGACCCTTGTCGCGTTCGCCCCCGGTATCACGATCGCGCCGGTGGACATGGGGGATCTCCTGTACCTTGTCTTCGTGATGCTGCACCCGGCGTGGGCGGCGACGCTTCTGGCGGGGGGACCCTACCGTCCGCTGGACCACGGAGCCCAGCGCCGGTCGGCGGAGATGCTGTTCTTTTTCGGACTCTTCCTGTTCCTCTTCGCCTACATTTTTGCCAGCAACGCCAATATGGACTACGTGCAGCGGTTCGTGGCCAGCGGTGGCGACCTGCAGCTGGCACCTGACACGCGTACCGAGCGCCACATCGCCTCGGCGCGATTCGTTCCGCTGCTGGTGGTCGATCTGGCGATGTGGATCGCTGCGGTACGGGCAGATGCCCGGGAGGCGCTCCTTCGTGAGCGGTGGCCACGAACGGACTCCGTCCCTTCCGCGGCGGTCGTCCGACGGGCGCTTCGGACGGGGTCCGCCCCGACGCTCACGATTCTGTCTGTGATGCTGTCGGTTCTGGCGTTCCCGTCCTTCGTCCATCTGGAGGGCTTCGGAGTTCTCGGATGGGTGAGCCTGGTGCCGCTGTTCGTGGTGATCCGTCGCCAGACGGAGACGGGACACGCCGGTCGCGCCGTGGGCTACGGCATCCTGTACGGGGTGCTCCTTACCCTGCTCGGGAACTACTGGCTGGGCACCTTCAATCTGATCAGCCTGCAGGCGGTAGGGATCATATTTTTCGGGTTTTACGCAATCTACATGCCGATTGCCGCAGGGCTTCTGCGCATCGTGCCCCGCGGTCCAGCCCGGGCGGCTGTGCTCCCGCTCTCGTGGACCGCGTTCGAACTGGCGCGGAGTTCGGGGTTCCTCGGCTACCCGTGGCTTCTGAACGCCCACAGCCAGTACCGCAACCTCCCGCTCATCCAATGGGCGGAGTTTGGCGGCGTGTGGCTCGTCAGTCTCATCGTCCTGGTCGTGAACGCTGCGCTGGCCGAGGCGATTCTTGCCATCCTTCGTGTCCGCGACTCTCGTGAATCCCGCGATTTCCGTGAATCCCGCGACGGCGACGGGAGTGCCGCCTCCCGTCGGGCGGTACCGACTGCGGCCTGGCGACGACCGGTCACGGTGGCGCTCGCCGTGCTGGTGGTCGCCCACGCCGGCGGTGCCCTGCTGCTCCTGCGGCCGATCCCCACGCGCGATACGGTGCGCATGGCGCTCATCCAGCAGAACAGCGATCCGCGCAAACACGACTACCAGCGAACGCTGGATTCCCTGAT
>MDTD01030561.1_pt1 | contig 25223 bp, 14 predicted proteins | sample 811221 | NCBI WGS metagenome assembly MDTD01 (sample SAMN05326646, study PRJNA326480) | marine metagenome | isolation source: seawater | place: Pacific Ocean: South West | collected 2011 | reverse complement strand
TGGCGATGGAAATGGTTTGCTGCTCCATGGCTTCGTGAATGGCGACGCGATCTTCGTCGCGCATCTTATCAAACTCATCGATGCATACGCAGCCGCCATCGGCGAGAACCATCGCACCGCCTTCCAGATAAAATTCGTTATCGCTACCGCGTATCACGGAAGCGGTGAGACCGGCGGCTGACGAACCTTTACCAGACGTGTACACGCACACCGGTGCCGTGCGCTCGACAAACTTCAAAAATTGTGACTTGGCCGTGGAAGGATCACCGATCAAGAGGACGTTCACGTCACCTCGTCGCGCCGTACCGTCTGGATGCTGTTTTCGCGTGCCAGAAAAGAGTAGACACGCCACCGCAGCCTTGACGTCGTCGCTCCCGTAAATCGCCGGAGCGATTCGACTGCGAAGATCCTTGATGACTTCCTTGAACGGCCGATGCGCGAACGTCTTGAACTCGGTGTGTTCGGCATCGGTGAAGTGAGCGTCTCCTCTCGCCCCTTCGGTCTCCTCATCGATGCCGACAACGCGTATGTAGGCATGCTGCACCGCGACTTGACCTCCTCCGCGATCGCGCTTGCTGCTTCCGCCTCCGCCCGTCGTCTCGTAGACGCCCATAATCTTCACTCGCGTCCCCGGGACGACGGACAACACCATTGTTCGCTCCGCCAACACCGTCATGTTGCGCGGCATCTCACCCGCCGGCACACACTCGGGATTCTCTTGTAATTTCATATTCTGTTGATCGATGAATGAACTCTTTTGCGGAACAATCCTAAACGGGTCCATCCCGCACGGATTCGCCTCTTGCCCCACCTCTCGCCCCATGTTCGCCGTGCACTGTCTGGGTACGTTCGCACCGCTGTACCCAGACCCAAGCTGGAGCGAGACGGTGTTCCCACACTTTTGACACTCGAGCACCATATTCTTCGCCTTGGTTCTCGCCTTTGACGTCGCGATGACGATTCCCGGAACGTACACCAATTTCCCGACGTCGTTTGAGTTCAAACTTCTCAACGCGCGCGGTATCTCCTTCGACGTCAACTTCACCTGCACGTTCGCTCGATCTCTTCTCCCGCGTCTGCGATCCTCTTCCTCCGCGATGAGCGCCCCACCAGCGTCTGGCTCCTCGCCGTTCGTCAACGCGTCGTTCGGCGTGAAGCTCTCCACCACGTCCGCCACCGCCTCCTCCATGATCGGTAAATATTCGTTCGGTTTCTCTCTCACCTCTCTCGCCAACTCGGCATCGTGCGCGATCAAATCATCGAAACACACCGTCAACGCTCTCGGCGTCGTCGACTGATCCAACGCGTCCCGATACGAGTATCGTCCATCCGTCGCGTTCGCGTCCGGCGCGCTTCGAAAATTACGTAAAAAATCCCTAAACTTGGATCGCGCCTGCGACGGCGTCACACCTCGCGCCCGTCTCCGTTCGAGTTCCTCGTCCACGACGGGTTCCTCGCCGTCGTACGCGTCGTACGCATCGCCGTCGCCTGAGAATGGTCGCGCGAATCGCCCATCATTTTTTAAATCTTCGTCAGTCACCTCGTCGATCGGGGACGCACGACGCACGACGCGCGACGCGACGCGACGCGCGGGTCGACGACGCGCGAGGCGACCACATCACGCACCGTCCATATCACGCGCCGTCCTCGTCTCTGCGTCTCGCGGGCGCTCGCGCGTCGCGGTGTGAGGATGAATGACGCGAACGATCCATCCATCCATCGACAGCTCGTCGAGATTGCGTGAAACGAAACGAAAGGGGACGGGACGCGGCGTCTTCGTTTCGGGATTGGATTAAAAAATGATCGTCGAGTCGAGACGAAACGATCGCTAATTTATGGGTGAGAGCGGTGGTCGTGACGCCGAGGAGGGTGGAGGCTTGCCGTCGACGGTGGGACGACGGCGAAGGACGTCGTCGCGATGAAATCGAAACGCGCTCGGCGTGACGGGTTCGGCGAGCAGGGCGCGCGCGGATTCGCGCGCCGGGGTGGTTCCCGTGGGTGCGTCCGCTCGAATGGCGGTGGAGAGATCGGTGGTGAATCGTTTGCGGATGGAGATGAGATCTGCGGCGTGTTTGGACATGAAATCGGCGACGCCGCGCTCGGATGTCGACGCCACCGTGTCGGCCAAATTGGTAAAGGCGGCGCGATCGCTCGCGAGCGATTGATCGAGCGATTCCACCGTCTCGTCGCACCCTCGTCTGGACGCGACGACGGCTTGTACCGCAGCCTCCGCGGTAGCCTCGGCACCCGCGCGAAGCTCCTCGGCGGCGTGCGTCAACGCGTCGGCGTGTTTTAACATGCTCTCGCGTGCGTGGTCGCTCGCGCTTCTCGCCGCCCGTTCCACCGCTCGCTGCGTCGTCGCCAACGATTCCTTCAATTCATTCACCTCGCGCTCCTTCCTGATCATAAACTCCTCTAAAACGGTCTTGATGCGATCGCGTGCGACGCGCTCGACGTCTTGCACGCCCGCTAATCCCCTCTCGAGCGTCTCCAATCGCTCGTTCACCGACGCGCCGAGCTCGCGCACGGCGTCCGCGTTGGAGTCCATGACGCTCTGTTGGCGACTCACTTTTTCAAATAACGCGTCGACCTCGCCCCTCGCCGCGCTCATGTCCCTCACCATGGCGCGCGTCGCCGATGACATGTCCTCGTGCGTCTGTTCGAGGGTGCTCAATAAAAACTCCTTGTCTCGCGTGTCTCTCTCTGCGGAGCGCAATTCGCGCGTCGTCGTCTCCAAACTCTCCTTGGTCGCCCCGAGCTCGCTCTCCACCTCAGCATTTTGTTCCTTGAGCTGTAAAAAGTTCTTCTTCGTCTTGTCGAACATGCGCGTCACCTTGTCGTGCTCCACCTGCATGGACGCGAGAGCGTTTTCGAGCTCCTCGGCGCGTCTTCGCGCCGACGCGTGTTCGCTCTGTTCAGCGTCGTAGTTGCTCTTGGACATGAATACCCCGTTCTTCTCTCGAGTCGCCAGTAAATCGTCCTGCAGACGCTCGATGCAGTTCTGTAACTCCTTCATGAAGACGCTCTTCGGAATCTTACCGTTCATCAGCGGCTTATTTTTGATATTCTTTGCGCGGTGCGCGTACTCGAGCGTGCTCAGCGTCTCCTCCACCGAGTGCGACGCGGGCGAGACGGTGGCGATGATGCATGTCTTACACCTCCCACCGAGCGCGTCTCGGAGTAATCGAGTGAGTTTACTGTCCCGATACGGCACATGCGCCGACTTATCCACCAAGGCTGTGATGACGCGTCCGAGCGCGACGAGCGACTTGTTGATCTCGCCGGCTTCCTTGGCGCGCTTCTCCTTAGCGCCCGATCGCGAAATGTTTTCGCTCCCAGCCAAATCGACGAGATTCAATTTACCGCACCGCACGAATTCTTCTCCATCCGGCGATACGTCCTTGACGTGCACCGTGACGCTGAAGACGCTGTGCGATCGACTCGAGTGTTTATTCAAGAGCGTCTCCTCGGTGCGTCTTCGCGCGTTTCCTCGGTTGAGCACCGCGAACACCTCCTCCGTGCTCCCCACGTACACTTCCTCCAAACCTTTCACCGCGACGCCGCCTTTCCCATCCTCCATGAGCGCGTGTTTCACCTTACCGGCCGCCGACGAAGCCGACGAGGCCGACGAAGACGCCTCCTCCGCCGGCGGTCCGAGCAAGTCGGTGATTTCCTCATTGTACAGTTCTAAATACGTCACCTTGACGCTGTGCTCCAACTCTTTGCTCTCGAGATGTTCGAACAACTGGGACATCGCGCGCGGTATCACGCCCGCGTCTTGACTCAACACATCGCACTCGGCGTCTCTCGCTCCGCTCATCGTGTGCGTCTTCCCCGTTCCCGTCTGTCCGTAGGCGAAGACGGTGCAATTCATTCCCTCCAACACGTCTCGCACCATCGGACGCACCGCGGCGTCGTACACGCGCTCTTGTGTGGACGACGGCCCGAAGACATCATCGAACGAAAACTCTCTCGTCGCGCTCGCTCGCTCCGCGCCCGCGCGTTCACCGCTCGAGCCTCCGCCGCGCGGCGTCACCGACATGGTGCGCGCGCTCTCATCCACGGCGATGACTTCGGGGACTTTCTCCGCGCGTTCTTTCGCGTTCAGAGGTCTGCGAGTCGACGCGAAACACCACACACCCCACCATCGTCAGTCACACCCCTCGTCTCCACGCATCCGCGCGTCCACGGACCGAACGCGCGCGTCGCGTTCGGCGTTCGTTTCGAGTCGTTTAAACCCATGCTTTCGTCGTCGCGCGCGTCGCGTCTCTCTCGCACCTGCATCGCAAGACGACGCTCACGCGCGCGCTCGCGCGAGACGAACCCATCGCGGGTTCGTTCCCGCGCCCCCGTCGCGAGCTCATGGCGGATCACCGTCGTCGTGTGTCGACGCGCGCGCGGGCGATGCGCGGGCGGTTCCCCTGCGCGCGACCGACCAGGGGGGTCTGTATTGAGTCATGACCCGTCAAAGGGTGACACGTCGCTCGCGCTCTCTCGCGCGCGCCCCATGGTGGTTCCCACGGTTCCCATCGCCTCCCGCCCGTCGCTCGGCGTCAGTCCGCGTCGCGATGCCGGTGACGTCCGCGCCGAGCGGACGCGGTGACGGTTCGCGCGCCACCGCGCCCGCGTCTCGCGCCTCGCGTCGCGCGCGCGAGGACCGCGGGATGAATCTCGCGGACGGCGCGACGACCGCCGAGGACGGCGCGGCGCGTCGTCGACGCGGACGCGGCGCGCTCACGATAACCCCGTTCAAACGCGCGCCGATCGTCCCGGAGACGTTCGCGCGGGACGCGCGTGAGACGCTGCGAGACGCGATGACGCGCGTGCAAGAGAAACGACCGACGGAACAGAGTCACGAGACGCTGTATCGAATGGTTGAAAATTTGTGCGTGCACGGGCACGGCGACGACGCGTACGATGATTTTCGTCGAGGGGTGGACGCGCGAGCGGGGAAAGTGCTCGGGGTGTTGGAGACGACGAAGAGTGGGGATTCATTGGTGTTTTTGCGAGCGTTTGATGAGGTGTGGGGAGAGTATTGCGCGCAGGCGTCGGCGCTGCGGTCAATTTTTTTGTACCTGGATCGCGCGCGCGCAGAGGGCGGCGGGAAATCGTCGACGCTGTGGGACGTGTCGTTGCGGTTGTTTCATGAACACTTGGGAAAAACGGCGACGACGGTCAGGGTGAAGGTGGTGAGGGGGTTGTTGGATCTCATCGAGCGGGAGAGGATGGGTGAGAAGATTGACAGAGCGTTGGCCAAGCGCGTGTTGCGGGCGCTGAGCGCGTTGGGGGTGTACGGGGAGGCTTTCGAGCGCGTCTTCATCGAGGCGAGTCAGGAATTTTATCGCAAAGAAGGGAACGAGTGCGCGGCGCAGACGGATGTGTCGGATTACCTCAAGCATTGCGAGAGACGCTTGGAGGAGGAGGCGGAGAGGTGCTCGAATTATCTCGACGCGTGCACCGCCAAGGGGCTCATGCACGTGTGCGAACAGGGCTTGATCGAGGCGCACATAGGGGATATTCTCGAAAAGGGATTCCTAGAACTCATGCGACAGCATAGATTAGAAGATTTGAAGCGTCTCCACTCGCTTCTGTCACGAATGAACGGATTGGACCGTCTGTGCGAGGCGTTTGTGAGTTATCTCAAACAGCAGGGCACCGCCATCGTCAAGGACGAGGCGAACGATAAAGAGATGGTCGAGCGCTTGCTAGCGATGAAGAACGCGGTGGATGAAATCTTAGAAAAATCCTTCGGTCGCGCCGGCGCCGGCGTCGATGGGTCCAAGGATGCCTTCACAAACGGCGTCAAGGAATCCTTCGAGTCGTTCATCAACTGTCGACAGAACGTCCCCGCTGAGTTGATTGCCAAGTTTATCGATTCCAAGCTCAAGAGCAGCAACAAGGGTTCGAGCGAGGAGGAGTTGGAGATGATTTTAGACAAAGCGCTGACGCTGTTCAGATACATCGTCGGCAAGGACGTATTTGAAGGATTTTACAAGAGGGAACTCGCCAAGCGTCTCTTGCACGGCAAGAGCGCGAGCATCGACGCCGAGAAGAGCATGATTAGCAAGCTCAAGGCGGAGTGTGGAAGTCAATTCACGACGCACTTGGAGGGAATGTTCAAAGACATCGATCTCAGTCACGAGGTGATGCAAGCTTTCCGACAGAGCTATGAGAACGACGCAGACGTGAAGAGCATCGACATGAGCGTCAACGTGCTCACCGCGGGATGCTGGCCCACGTACCCGGCCATCGCGGTGAATATTCCCGATCAACTCAAAAACTTGCAGAATAAGTTTCAAAACTTTTATCTCGGCAAGCACTCCGGTCGGAAATTGACGTGGCAAAACTCCCAAGGACACTGCGTGCTCAAGGCGCGTTTCGGGAGCGGCTTGAAGGAGCTGAGCGTCTCGCTCTTCCAGTGCGTCGTGCTCTTGCTCTTCAACGGCGCCGAGAAGTTGTCTTACAAGGAAATCGCCGAGTCGAGCGGGCTCGAGGAAAAAGAACTGAAACGTTCGCTCCAATCCCTCGCGTGCGCCAAGGTTCGAATCCTCAACAAGGAACCAAAATCGCGCGACGTCAACGACGACGACGTCTTTGAAGTCAACGCGGCGCTCAACGAGCGTCTCTTCCGCATCAAGGTGAATTCGATTCAAATCAAGGAAACCACCGAGGAGAACAAACAAACCATGGAACGCGTCTTCCAGGATCGTCAGCAGCAGGTGGACGCCGCCATCGTGCGCGTGATGAAGACTCGAAAGAGTCTCACGCACTCCTTGCTCTTATCCGAGCTCATGTCGCAGCTCAAGTTTCCGACCAAGGCGAGCGACTTAAAAAAGCGCATCGAGAGTCTCATCGAGCGAGAGTACATCGAGCGCGATCGCGACGACGCACAAAAATACAACTATCTCGCCTAGATGAACGCCGCCGACGCCGCCGCCGACGCCTACGACGCGAAAGGAATGTGTGTATACAGTGTGACGCCAATGAATCCACGAGTCACGACCCCTCACCGAGTCCCCCCCCCGTCCCGCAACGCATGGATTTCAAACGCGTCGCTCGACACTCGTCGCCGCGTCGCGTCCGTCCGTCTCTTGCGATGGACCTCGCGAGCGAGCTCTTCGACGACGACGACGAGCGCGCGCTCGCCGCCGCGCTCGCGGACGTCGAGCGAAGGCGCGGATCGTCGACGTCGGCGTCGAAACGCGCGCGGGAGACGGATCAAAACGAGGCACCGCCGGTCGAGGGATCGACGACGCGAGCGGTCAAGGCGACGCGGACGACGCTCGGGGACGACGACGCGCGGTCGCTCGAGGACGACGACGCGCGGTTGCTCGAGACGCTCGAACGACGCACGGGTCTCACGAAGTTTCGTCCGGGACAGCTCGACGTCGTGCGCGAGGCGTCGCGCGGACGAGACTGTTGCGTGTATTGGAGCACGGGGAGCGGGAAATCGTTGCCGTATCAAATGGTGGCGTACTCGAGCGGGAAGACGACCGTGGTAGTGTCGCCGTTGATTTCGTTGATGCAGGATCAGGTGACGGCGTTGAATAATACGGTGGGGAGAGGCGAGCGGGAGGTGGCGGTTTTCTTGGGAAGCGCGCAAATCGACGCGCGCGCCGACGCGAGAGCGTTGGAGGGCGCGTACGAAATCGTGTACTGTACGCCGGAGAAATTGACGGCGAACGATTCGTTTTTGAATGGATTGCGTCGAATGGCGGACGCGGGGAAGATTGGATTGTTTGCGATCGATGAGGCGCACTGTATCAGCGCGTGGGGGCACGATTTCCGAGAGAGTTACTCGCAGTTGAGTGTGCTTCGCGAACGCGTGCCGAGCGTGCCCATCATGGCGTTGACGGCGACGGCGGTGCGATTCGTTCGCGAGGATATCGCGAAAATTTTGCGATTGAACGATCCGTTCGTGAGCTCGAACTCGGTCGATCGACCGAATTTACACATCGACGTGCAGCGGCGCACCGATTTCGGCCGCGATTTGGACGTCATTTGCAAACACATCTTGTCGTTGGAAGATAAGCGCGTGTTGCCGTCCATCGTGTACTGCGCGACGATCGCAGAGGTGGTAAGAGTCGCGGGCGCGTTGCAAAACCGTCTGGGCGAACGAAACGTGCGCATGTACCACGGAAAAATGTCGCCGCCGGATAGAAAAGACGCGCACATGGCGTTTCTGACGAGTAAATCGCCGTGCATCGTCGCCACCACGGCGTTCGGCATGGGCATCGATAAACCGGACGTTCGATTCATCGGTCACTTCGGCGCGCCGAAGACGATGGAGGAGTACTACCAGCAGATCGGTCGCGCCGGTCGAGACGGCTTGCGAAGCAAGGTGACGCTCCTCTTCGCCGATCACGAATTTTCGCGATATTCTTCCGAGTTTTACACCAAGGATCTCAAGACAGTGGAAGCGCGCGACGCGCAGCTCAAATCGACCAACGCGCTGAAAACGTACGCGCTCGATCGCGAGACGTGCAGACGCGTGATGATTTTGAATCACTTTGGCGAAAAGGCACCCTTCGCGCGGTGCGGGGGCACGTGCGATAATTGCGCGCGCGTAGAGCGCGGCGGCGAAGAGAACGCGCGACGAGATTTGGCGAAAGAATGTCGACCGATTTTTCTCGCGTTGCGGTACGTCGGGTCGCAACCGACGTCGAAACTTTTCGATTACGTCATGGGTAAAGATCCGAAGACGGGACGAAAGTTGCAGCCGTGGCAGAGAGACGCCATCCTCGCCGCGCGCAAATCGTTACCGCCGGCGTGCACGACCAAGGATTTCTGCAAGGAGATGCTCAGTCTGTTGTCGCGAGAGAAAATCTTATTCGAAAAAATCGTCAAAGGTGCGCACGCGACGTATCCGGTGTACGATCTCACGCCCGCAGCGGTGAGTTTTCTCCAAGACCCTCCGCCGCAGCTGATGCTCCTCGCGCCGGAATCCGTCGTCGCCGCCGAACGCGCGCGCGCCCAAAAGGTTGAAGAGGTCAAGAAGACGCTTAACGCCGGTGGCGTGGACATCAGCTGCATACCGCAACACGAACTCGCGGTCGGCCACGGCGAGATGATCGACGCCGAGCTGGATTGGATGAGACGACTCGAGGCGTCTCGAGGCACGCCTCGTCACGACGCGCTCGTCGATTTACTCGCCAAGATTGAAAATTGGCGAGACGAGCGCGCGCAACAGCTCGGTATGGCACCCGCGGCGGTATTATCGGCGTCTCTGTGCAAGAAAATCGCATATTCTCAACCGCGCTCCGTCGAGGCGCTTCGAGCCGTCGGCGTGCGCGTGACGGGCGTGGAGACGCTGAGCGACATCATCGCCGCCGCCACGCCCACCGCGGAACCGACGCCGGAGGCGTCGGGCGACGTCTTGTCCTTCGGCACCATCGCGAACCCGCAAAGGTGGGATCTCGCCGAGTATAAACCGAAAAAGGGACCCGGCGGGACGATGAAAAAGCCAAACTGGGAGGTGTCCTACGACGCCTTTCAACTCTCCGGCGAACACATCGAAGCCATCGCCGTGCGCGCGCAACCGAAATCCATCCAACCCGCCACCGTCTTCAACCATCTCCTCGAGGCGCTCACCCACGGTCGAACGCTCGATTACGATCGTGCCATCGCCTCCATCCCACCGTCCCACCGTCTCACGCGCGCCGACGTCACCACCTTCTCCGACCGCCAGCGGCTTCGACGCCTTCCGGATCCTCGCGTCGACCGCGCGCCGCCGCAGCGCGCGTACCTCGACGGCGTCGTTCGCGACTCGCCTCCATCGGGGAAATCCGAGACCGAACGCGCCGCCGACGCCGCGTGGTTCGCCAAAATTCGCGCCTTCTTCGCCCTTCGACGCGCCGGCGTCGTCTAGACTCTTCCCGTCTCTCCTCGACCGCCCCTTTGTCAAGTTGTACGTTTTCCCGCCAAAATTGCATTCATCCGCATCAGAGACGGACGCGACGATGACGATGAACGAGTTCGAGCTCGAACGCGCGCGACGCATCGAGAGTAACCGTAAGCGCATGGCGGAGATGGGTCTCGTCGCCATGTCCACCGATCTCGCGCGGTGCGCGACGCCGGTGAAACGACCGACGGTGCGCGCGCGCGCGATGCGATGAGAGAATTCGGCAATGCGCGCCGTGGCGACGAAAAACGGGCGAGACGCGACGCGAGAGGCGAGAGACGCGACGACTGACGAGACGAACGCGCGATCGATGACGGTCGCCGTGCGATGGACCGCGCGCAGACGCCGAGAAAATCACCGGTGAAGCGAAGGATGGTGCCGGAGAGCGAACGGCGGCGGTCGACGCGAGAGCGCGCGCGCGTGTCGTACGCGGGCATGGACGACGGAACGATCGATAAAAGCGATTCTGGGTTCACTCGCGCGGCGAACGTGAATTATAGACGCGTGGAGAAGAAATCACGCGCGCCGCGCGCGGTGTTTCAGGTGGGCGGTCGAGTGTACGACAGCGAGCTCGGGGTGACCTGTCACTGGTGTCGTCAAAAGACGGTGGAGACGCACGTGACGTGCGTCGGCGAGGCGTGCGCGGGCGCGCGGTTACCGGTGGCGTTTTGCAGGATGTGTCTGAGCAACCGACACGGTGAGGACATCGACGAAGCCGTGGCGAGCGGGTGCTGGATGTGCCCACGATGCCGAGGATCGTGCGGGGAGGGGTGCGTGACGTGTTGCAACTGCGGCCCGTGTCGAAAAAAGGCGGGACTCGCGCCGACGCATCAAATCATCGGTCTCGCGCGCTCGCATGGGTTCGATAACGTGCACGATTATTTAGTTCATCAAAACACGGGCGAGAGTCGAGAGGAAATCGCGGCGCGTAAGCTCGAGTTTCCGTGGGGGAAGTGGTTGCGAGACGACTTTTGCCGACCGGTGGAGGAGACGACGACGCGCGACGCCGAAGACGAGAACACTCGCGTCGTCAACCTCTCCGGCGGTTCGTCCGCGGACGCGAAGAGCGTTCGAGACGTGTCTTCCTCAGAGCTCAGCGATTCCGACGGTGAATCGAGCGAGTCTGACGACGACAGGTTCATGATCGTGCGCCGATCGCCCGTCGCGCGCGCGTCTCGCGCGTCGCCCGCGCCGGCTTCCGCGGTCGCGCTCCCGTTCTCCTCTCCGGCCTCGACGCCGTCGGGCAAGAGACGTCGCGACACTGCGTCGACCGTCGTTACGAGCGCCAAACCATCGTCACCGCGAAACAAGTCATCGCCGACGAAGAAGAAGACGCCGCCGGCGAAGAGGACGAAATCCGCGCCGCGCGCCGTCGTCTCTCCCCGAACTCCGGCATCGACCCCGCTCACCGATCTCGGCGACGACGTCTACGAATTTGAACGCATCCTCTCTCGCCGCAAGCGCGGCCGAGGCGAACAACTCCTCATCAAATGGCGAGGATTCGGCGAAGACGAAGCCACGTGGGAACCCGCGCGCAACATCCTCGTCGACGCTCCGCCGCGGTCGCCGCGCGTCGCGTCGTAGTTCACTCCTCGCTCGCGCGCACCACCACCGCGCACGCTTTCGTAACGCACATCATCATCGTCACGTCATCATCGACCCACATCGTCGTCGTCGTCTCTCGTCGACCCGTTCGCGCGCGCGCCCTCGTCTCGCTCGCGCCTCTCGAATTACTGTTGAAGAGTGATCATTCGCTGCATTCCCGCGTGAATGCGTTCGGCACACCGCGTCGCGCGCGACCATGTCCGCGACGACGACGACGACGCGCGCGGTGACGACGCGCGACGATGCGTCCACGCCGTCGACGCCCGCGCGCGCGAGCGCGACGGGGATCGCGTCCCCGTCGGTCGGCCCGTCGCCGTTACGAATGCCGGGTGGTTCGAGCGATGGGGACGCCAAGGCGAAGGAGCGCGCGTACGGCGCGTTCGATTGCGTGTATCACGATCCAGAGGCGCGCGCGCCCGTGCCGGGGAGGATGACGGTGTACGAGACGGCGCTGGCGTTCTCGTCGAACATTCTTGGCGTCAATTTCGGCGGCGCGAACGTCAAGGTGAAACTGCGAGACGTGAGTAAGGTTGACGGCACGTCGAGGCTGTCGCTGCGCGTGACGGGTAAAAACGATCGAGTGTTGAATCTGAGTTTTACGAACAGCGCGCCGGCGTACGAGTGCCTGGTGATGAATTGGAACTTGAACGCGCCGGACCCGGAGGAGAAGGTGGCGACGGGACCAGGACTGTCGCGAAAGAAAAAGGCGAAGAGACAGTCGAAAAACATCGTCGAGTACGCGCAAAATCAGATGCAAGAGTACAGGGAGACGCTCGAGGAGAAGTGTCGCTCGTTCGTGGCGGAGGCGGGGAAGCTCGGGGCGAAGCCGAGACCGACGCCGAAGATGCCGACCATCGACGTCGAGGACGAGGTGTCGAGGGCGTTATTCGTGCGGTTGATCAAAGCGAACGACGTGCTCGCGATGGATAAGGGAGGGACGTCGGATCCGTTCGCGTCGGTGCGATATCGCGGACTCGAGTCGACGTCGAAGACGGTTTGGAAGACGTTGAATCCCGAATGGGACGAAGTATTTACGTTTCGAGTGCCGCCGAATAAGATCAAGCTCGACGAGACGGACTTTGTCGAGCTTCACGTCTTCGATCGCGACGTCGCGCTGCATGATTTTATCGGCTACGCGAAAATTGATCTCACGGGCACTCGCGTGTACAGCGCGAAGAAGACGCGAGTCACGCTCGATCTGCAAAACTTGCCGGCGGATCAACAACCGGACTTTTTCGACATGAATCACTTGAAGGAAAAGCTCATGTTTTGGGAGGGTGAGCGACAAATCGCGGGCACTGTCGAGATCGAGTTCTGGCTGGGTAATCGTCACGACGCAGATTACCGCATAGCGGGCGTGCCTGTGCTGCGAAAACCCGATCCGTCGGCGCAACAACTCGTCAACCACTTTTGCGATCCGGTATCGGCGCTCCTGCGCGTCGAGGTGAAATGCGGTCGAAACATCATCAACCTCGACGACGACGATGGTAGCGATCCGTATGTCGAGGTCGCTGTCGAGCAACCGGACGGAACCGAGGAGAAGCATCGCACGCATTACATCGACGACGCGACGGACCCGGAGTGGAACAGCACGTTCAACTTCATCACCGCGAAGCCCTACAAGTCGGATTTGGTGTTGCGCGTGTACGATTACGACGGCGCGACGAGTTACGACGATTTAATCGGTGTCTTACGAATCCCCGTGTGCGAGCTTCCGGTGCACAACGGTATCAAGAAGTGCCCAGACGCGCATTGGTACACGCTCGTGGATCTCGAAGGAAAGAGTTGCGACGCGCACGGAACGCCGTACGGCGACCTCGAAATTCGTGCGTATCTCGACGAAGAATACTTTGAACACTTGCACGGAGGCAACACGAGCAAAGCCGTGGGGAGAGTGAACGTCGACGTGCTCGAGGCGAACGGTTTAGAGGGGTCCCCATCGACGTTCGTGATGGTGAAGACGGGACCGTATTGGTCGAGATTACCGGATAGAATCGGACAGAGTAATCCGAGCTGGAATCTGCGTCTGCGGTATCCAGTGATGGAACCGAGCGATCCGGTGACGGTCGGGATGTTTGACCTGAAGACGGGCGCGCTGATCGGTAAGATACGATGCGTGCTCTCTGGATTAGACGACGCGTTGCGTTACGAGGACGATTTCCCGCTCAAGACTGTGAACGGCAGCGGCGTAGTCGTCACCAATGGCACGCTCCGATGTTCTTTCACCTTCATGCACAAATCGGCCACGTCATACGCCAGGCGATGCATGGAACCGGTCTTACCAGATAAGTGGTACATTCAACCGTTGTCTGACTTGGAGAAACGACGAATGCTCAAGGCCCACTCGACGATGATGATGCGTCGATTGTACAACTCCAACCCGTCCATTCCCGAGGCGGTTTCGAAAGAGTTGCTCGACTTTTCCAGAAACGAGGCGAGCATCAAGAGCATCAAGAGCTCCATCGCTCGAATGGAGCGCGTAGTGACCAACCTGACGTCCGTGGGCGATGGATTCTCGTACGCGATGAGCTGGGAATCCATACCGGTGACGATTTTCACGCAGCTCGTCATCGTGTACGTCATTCATCATCCGCACATGTTTTTCCCGATGTTCTTCCTGGGCATCGCGCTTCAATCGCTCATGCGATTCCCCTCGCGGTATCGGCGCACGCTCGATCGATGCGTGCCGGACGATTGGCTCACCGTCGGCCTCGCGTTTGCCCCGGATTCAGAGGAGGAACTCGAGCGCAAACGCGCGAGCGAGGCGGAGGCAAAGAAGAAGCTCGAAGAGGCGAAAAAAGCGGAGGCCGAGGAGGAAAAACGTCGCGCGGCGGCGCAAAAAGAAGAGGCAAGGATCGAGGCTGAGAAAGCCGAGGCGGCCAAGCCCCGCGAGGTGTTTTCGTTTGATAAACTCAACCCCCTCGCGGCGTTGCAGCGTCAAATGGACGAAATCACGAAGATGATCACCGACGCTCAAGTCGTCCTCGACGATGCCGCGGGCATCCTCGAGCGCATCGTCAGCATCTTAGATTGGGACGAACCCCGAGTCACCGCCCTCGTCGTCATCGGTCTCATTCTCCTCGCCTGGGCTTTCATTTTTATCGACGCCGTCGTTCGATTCACGACGCACGTCGTCGTCGGCGTCTTCTTGAAAACCTTCTTCACCATCTTTTCTCCCATCGCCATCAAATGGGGCGTCTCGTTCACCATGCTCTTCACCTTCAGACATCCAGCCATCCTTCCCGACGCCGCCACCGCCGCCATCGAGGAAGAAAAACGCGTCCGCCGCGCCGCCGCCGAAGCAGAAGCCGAGGCGCAAGACTCCGGCGCCAAGGTGGAATCCAAAGCCAAGGGCGGGCTCGTCGACAACAAAGCCGCCGTCTTCGACCCTCGTCCCATCGCCCCGATGAACGTCTTCTACAGGATTCCCACCCAGGCCGCCCGCGTGCTCTGATTCTCGCTGTAACATCACTTTTACCGCCAACCGCCAACCGCCGCGTCTCGTCGCCGTCGAGTGGCTGCGAAAGCCCTCCGCGCGCCCTCGCGCCATTCGCGCCCTCGCGCGCGCGATCCGCCGTTCGAGCGGTCCGAGACGCGTCAACGCGCGAGAGAACGCGCGAGAGCGTCGATCGCGCGCGAGCGTTCGTCGTCGAGTCGTCGCGCGCGCGCGCCCGGGCGCGGAGGATCGGCGGTGGGCCAGACGAACGGCGGCGGCGGCTGGTGGGATTGGGGGTGCGCGAGACGCGCGTCGAGGCGTGAGACGCGCGTGAGGCGGACGAGTGGGTCGAAAACGTGATCTTGGACGACGCGCGCGCGCTCGGTGCGGCGACGATGACGGCGGCGACGCAGTTGGGATGGGATTTCTCCCAGGTTTTCGGCGAGCGCGCGCCGGGCGAGGAGGTGCAAGACGCCGATATCATCTCCGCGGTGGAATTCGACGCTGACGGGGAGAAATTGGCGACGGGTGATCGAGGAGGGCGCGTGGTGTTGTTTGAGCGGATTCATCAGAGTAAGAGCGCGGTGGAGGAACTCAGGTCGAGGTTCGACGAGAGCGGAATGGCGTGCGATGCGGACGACTCCGAATTCGGAGGTAAAGGTGCGGCGTTTAGTGGACGGAAAGAGCCCGTGGAGTACCGATATCTTACGGAATTCCAATCGCACGAACCGGAGTTTGATTATCTCAAGTCATTGGAGATTGAAGAAAAGATAAACACGCTCAAATGGTGCCACCAAGGCGCGAACGACGCAAACTTTTTGTTGTCCACCAACGATAAGACAGTCAAGCTCTGGAAGGTGTACGAGAAACACTTGGAGTGCGTGAGTGGTTTCAACACCGATAGAGATGACGATAGAATTGGATTTAGGCGAATGAACGGGGGGTCATCGCACGCGAATGGGGCGAGCGCATCACTCCCGGCGGGGTCTTTGAAGATTCCATCCGTCGTTCGGGGAGAGAGCGTCTTCTCGGCGCGCAATCGGCGCACGTACGCCAACGCGCACGCGTATCACATCAACTCTCTGAGCGTGAACAGCGATGGGGAAACCTTCATCAGTGCGGATGATTTGCGAATCAACATGTGGCATCTCGAGAGCAATCAACAGAGTTTCAACATTGTGGACATAAAGCCGACCAACATGGAAGACTTGAGCGAAGTCATCACGTGCGCCGAATTTCATCCGAAATATTGCAACTATTTGGCGTACTCGTCGAGTAAGGGGACGATTCGTTTGACAGATTTACGCCAAAACGCCGTGTGCGACGCGCACTGCAAGTTGTTTCAGCTTCCAGAGCCAGCGGAGAAGAAAAGTTTTTTCTCCGAAATCATAGCAAGCATCAGCGATATCAAATTTAGTCGAGACGGTCGGTACCTCCTCGCGAGAGACTACCTCACCCTGAAGTTGTGGGATTTGAACATGGAAAAGGCACCCGTGGCAATCATCAACGTTCGAGAGAGTCTCCGTCCCAAATTGTGCGATTTGTACGAGAATGACTCCATTTTCGACAAATTCCAATGTTGCATCAACCACGACGGCTCTCACGTCGCCACCGGCTCGTACGGAAACGTTTTCAAGAGCTTCAACACCGCGATCGACGACGAGGGCGAATCGGGAGGACAGTTTGAAGTCAGTAAGGATCCGCGCAGTAGGCTCGGACCGAAGACTCGAGGGAACGGATACTACGGCGGCGCCGCCGGCGCCGGCAATGTCAACGAACTGTTCAGCCTTCCTCCGGCTGATTTCCGAGCGAGCAAAATCCTTCACATGGCGTGGCATCCGAAGGAGGACATCATCGCCACAGCCGCCGCGAACTCCCTCTACTTCTTCTCGGGAAGCTCGTAACGCGCGTTCAACACGAGCGCGACGCACACGCACGACATCATTTTTTAAAATAAGTCTAGTCATCATAGAAGGTCGCGTTCTCTCGCCCGCCTCGTCCTCGTGTCGACGCTCGAACGAACGCACCCGTCGACGCGTCCCGACGTCGTCTTCGCGACGCGACCAACACCCGCGGCGTCTTCACTCGGCGTCGCGTCGAGTCGCGACACCGCGCGCGTCGCCGCCGCCGCCGCCGCCGAGGTATCGGCACCGATGGCGTCCGCCCCCGGCGATCTCGAGCGCGCGCCGCCCGCGTCGACGTCCGCGACCGGTGACTATCCAATCGGCACTCGCGCGTGCGCGCTCGGCTCGATGACGATCCACTGGCGTCCATCGCACACGACCACCGCGCTCAAGGTGACGGTCTCTCTCGCTCTCGGCGGTCTCTCCCTCGCGTTGTTCCTCTTCGTCGGCGAGGTATCGGCGGCGCTCGTCTTCGGCGGCGCGCTGTTTCTCAAGGCGAGCGCGGACATGGTGGTCGCCATTCGCGCCGACGCCGCGGATCTGTACCGCGAAACCGCCGACGATGAGAAATCACCGAACGGTTCTTTCGTGACCTACGACGGTCCTTTCGTGACCTACGACGCCGTGGACGCTCGTCCGTCCTCGTGACGCGACGACGCGCGCGCACGTCCTCGCCTCGCCTCGGTCGGCGGTTCGCCGCCGAAACAATGTATCAACGATAGAAATCACATCGACGTCTCGTCCCGTCCTCCTCCCTCGAGCGTTCGTCGTCGAACGCACCATGTTTCGTCCTCGCACTTTCCCGATTTTTACGCTCGACGACGCTCGACGTCGTCGCGAATCCCTTCCTCGCGCATTCGAGCTCGAGCTCGGGACAAAAATCCACTTTGGGGACGCTCGATCGATCGCGGTCCTCCACCGTCACAACGCGCGCGCGCGTCTCGTGAGAGTCGCCATGCTCAGAGAGATCGCGAAACAAGTCATCCCTCGCTCGCAGTGGGCGGCGACGTACGTGGACACGATGCCGACGATGCGACACGCGCGAGGCGCCGCGCGGTGGGGCGGGGTGGCCGTGTTCGGGCTGTTTTGGATGATCGGTGATCCCGCGTTTGAGTGGGTCGCGAACCTCGGATCGTCGGCGGAAGAGGAGGCGTGAGTCCGCGCATCGAGGGCGCGCGCGCGAGGCGGCGCGTGAGACCGCGGTGGGGGGGGCCGCCGGGTGATCTCGGGACGCGGGGTCGAGGTCGGAGCCGACGCGCGGAGAACGGATGGACGCGTCTCGACGCGATCGAGGACGATTGAGGAAAATTAAAAGATAGAACATGTGAAATATGACACGCATACGTACCCTTGGAACGCGCGACGCGACGCGACGCGAGGCGATGTGAACGCAGAGGGGGGTCTACCGCGAGACGGGTCGGAGGAGGCGTCATCGCGCGTCGGCGGTGGTTCGCTGACGCACGCCGTCGGCGGTGATATCTGCGTTCTGACGCGGCTCGTTGGGATCCCTGCCGGCGTGAAACACCGTTCCCGGCGTCGGTGCCGGCGCCGCGGGCACGGGCGTGGGGTCAGGGGACCACGACGCCGCGCCCTCGTCGGCAAGCTTTTTCAATATGCTCAAACCGATGGGAACGATTTTCGTGCCGAGGACGGTGAGTCCCGGGATTAATCCGAGCTGCATGGCGGACGCGACGTCCAGCTGATTGTAAATGGCGCGCGCGTAGAGACCGACGGCGACGAGGATGAACAAGGTGAGCGGATGCGTGAGAAGCCACCTGATTTCGTTCATGCCCAACACGATGAGCAAAACAATCATCCAGATTGGTGCACCACCCGTGAGCGCGCGTCGAGCGGCTTCCTTCGCCGCCATCGCTTGTGAGACGGCGTACAGAGTGTCCGACTCGAACTGAAGCCATACGGTGCGGCACTCAGCCGGGCTCAACATGACGTCGTCGTCATTGGCGTCTTCCCACTCCGTGGGGAGCGACGCGGAAACGTCCTCCTTCGCCTTGGGCTCCTCGTTTGCCTCGTCCGCGCCTGTCGTCGGTTGCACTACCGCGGGGATCAATCCGTAAAGGGCAGTTTCGATCGCCTTGATGTGTGCATCATCAGTCTTCTCATCTATGTTGTCGTCCAAGCGCGAGACGGCGAGGAGCGCTAGCACGCGCAACGCCTCGCGTTGCGCCTTTCTATTGATGGCGGCCACGTCATCCAACGGACGCCAAGTTCTAGGCAAACCTTTCGAATCTTTGGAGAAGACGCGAGCGAAAGCCTGCTTCATGTGCGCCAACGCGGCCGCCGAGGCGTCGCGCGACTTGGCCTCCACCACCTCTGTGATTCTATTACGCATATTGTCGTGGAAGTGCTCGAGCTCTTCCGCGTTCGGATCAAACTCATCAACAGTCTCGGCGACTTCACTGTCCCACTTTTCAACCGCAGCCGTCCGCATCTGGCGCATCCTGTGCCACATGTCGCGCGGAGCCTCTTCCAACAACCCAATGGCTTGAGAACCGACGGCGCGTTCCATGGCGCGTTCGCACGCGTGAATCGTGAGGTTCATTCGCTCCTTTCGAAGAGTGTCGACCGCTTGATCGATTTCTTTTTGAAACTCCTTCGTTTGAGCGATGACGAACTCGGCCCAAGAGAGATCGTCCGTCGGAAGCGCATCGTCGAGTCTGCTCCCCCACTCCGCGTCGAGTGTCGAGAATTTGCCCTTGATAAACTCTGTGAATCCAACCTTGTCTCCGCCCTTCTTCTTAGCCTGCGCGTACGCCACCGACGCATCGCCCAGGGTTGAATTCACTTCGTGCACGAGCGACGAAACGATCTCGCCGCGGACGTGATCCAGGTGTAACGCCGTGACTTCGCCGAGAGTCTTGACGATGCGTGCCTTCAAATCCGCGCGTTTCGCCTCGCGAACATCCTTGACAAAGTATTTTGCCTCGTCATCGTACGGCGTCACCGCGGTGTTCGTCAACTTTTCGAGTCTCGACGAAAGGTGCGACACCTTTCCTTGCTTCGCCTCGCCGAGCAGGCTCGTCAATTCCTCGTCCTCGGCGAGTCGCGCGTGCGCGGCGTCGGCGATTTCTTCGCATCGCACGGTGGCCACCATGATCTTGTGTGCGGGTAAATCCAAATCCTTATTCGCCTTGACCGTGGACCAAACCTCTCGAAGGGACACGCCCAAACCCGTGATCGGCACCGCCGCTTGCTCGGCGCGTAAACTATCCTCGTTTGATCGAGGCGCGTCGAAACGGTTGCGCAAAGCCTTCGCCTCGGCGACGAACGATTCGTGTTCGTGTTCGTAGTGCGGCAGGGACGTGAACTTCAACTCAAACAAATCCGTGATCTCACTGTTCGCGTACCTCTCCGGTTTCGTGATGCCTCGCCAGATGGCTTCCACGTCCGCTCGTAAATTTTCCACCAGTCGCTCGAACGGCGTCTTCGACCTGTCGCGAATGACAAACAACAAGACAATCTTCTTCTCCGGCGAAAAAACCTTCAAATTCACCTCAAAAATCGTCCTCAACAGCGGTTTCCCGCTCGCTTGCTCGCGTCCGATGTCGTTACACCATATGTTCACCAACAACACGTCCGCGCTCGCCATGGCGAAGAGCGCCGTCTGCTTCTCAAACGCCGTGTCCTCCTCCCCGCGTTCTCTTCCATCCGTTCCCTCCAGGTCCATCACCAGCGTCGGCGTCTCACACGTCTCACCTTGAGACAACCACACCCCTTGCGTCGTCTGAGACCGTCCGAGACTGTCGTCCATCTCCATGAACGTCGTTCCGAAGGCGTGGTTGAGCAGCGTCGACTTCCCCGAGCTCTGCGGCCCCATGATGGCGACGATTTGGTACCTCGACTCCCACGACGCGCTGTTCGAGGGCAAGCACGCGATGACATTATCCTCCGCGTACTCCCCGTCGAAGGTGACGATCTGCATCGCCGGCGACGGCATGATTTCGCGTCCTCACGCGCGCGGTGGAATCTCAACGGCAATCTCTCCTCGCGCGCGCGCGCCGGTTCGGTCGCGCGTCGCGCGCGCGAGGGCGTTCGCGAGCGCGCGCGAGACGAGGAATTCGAGACGAGCGTTCGAGCGACGCCGCGAGCGCGCGCGTCGGTCGGCGTCGCGATGGCGCGGTGATGGAATGAGGCGATGGGCGCGAGACGTCGTCGCGCGCACTCGCGGCGACCCATCGACGAGCGCCGAGCGCGCCGAGCGCGGACGAGCGCGGACGCAACGTGCGCGCGGTCGCGGCGTTCGCGCTCGGGAGAGGATGGCGTCGCGCGTCGCGAGCGTTCGTTCTGTGCGCGTGACGTCGACCGCCGGTCTCGGTCGCGTCTCGGTCGCGTCTCGGTCGCGCGCCGTCGCGCGCGCGGGGGTCTCGGCGCGCGGTGCGCGTCTCGCCGCGTTCGACGCGGTCGTCGCGTCGACGGCGGCGCGCGCGAGAGGGCGCGCGCGCCGAGACGCGTCGACGCGCGCGGCGGCGACGGAGGACGACGCCGACGAGGAACCCTTCGCGTGGTACAAGGATCCCGCGAGACTCGCCATCGCGGGAGCCTGGGTGTCGCTCGGATCGTTTGCGACGTTCGGTGCGCCCGCGGGGACGTCGGCGTTCGATTTGGAGTTGGTGAAGACCATCGTCGGCGCGCCGTTTAGCGGCGCGGCGAATCCGTTGTTCGAAGCGTTATTTAACGCTTTAGGCGTCGTGCCGGCGACGTACGCGTGCTTGCTTATGCCCGGCGCGAAGGATCAAAAGATTCCGGCGGCACTGTGCGTGGGCGCGAGCTTTGCGCTCGGATTCTTTGCTCTCGGACCGTATTTGGTCTTGCGAGAGCCGCGAACGGCGCCGACGAAGCGTTCGGAATTGGGCTTTGTCACTCGAAACGTCTGGGAGAGCAAGATCAACGCCGTATTCCTCGCCGGATTCGCCGTCTATCTCGCGTTTTACGGGTTTTCTCACCTCAACGCCGATACCCTGGCCGCATTCGCGTCCCTGTTCAAGGAACAGAGCATGCTCGCGTGCGTCTCCACGTGCGATTTGGTCGTCTTGAGTCTGTGCGTCGGCACCGCCATCGCCGAGGACATGACCCGAAGAAACGTCGATCCGACGAACGCCATCGCATTCGCGTCGCTTCCCGTCATCGGTCCGACGCTCTGGCTCTTGACCCGACCACCGCTCGAGGAATGAATGCATGCGTTCGCCGTCGTCCCGTCCCGTCCCGTCCCGTCCCGCGTCGACGAAAAAGTGCAATTCCAATCAGCCCCTCACTTCATGGCTCTCCTTCGAAGCCTCCTTCGCTCGCGCGCCTCGACCGTTCGCGTGCGCGCGCGCGACATCACCCGCGTCGTGTCCTCCGACGCGTCGTCCGCGACGTTCGAATTCGGCGACGCGCAGGCGCGATATTACGATGACGTCTTGGTCGACGGCATCTTCAAGCCTTGGACCGAATCCATGTTCGAGACGTCTCGACCGGTCGCGGGGGACCGCGTGTTGGACGTGGCGACGGGAACCGGCGTCGTGGCGCGCGAGATCGCGCGCGCGGTCGGTTCGACGGTGCGTAGGCGTGTGTTTCGAGAGCGGGGAGGAGGGGACGCGTCGGCGAGTCGGCGCGAGGGGACGCGCGCGCGGCGGTCGGTCGTCGTGAGGCGTCGGCCGATGCGACGCGCTCGTTCGTGCGACGTTCGCGCGGTGGTTGATCGATCGACTGACCGACCGACGACGGTGCGCTTCGTCGAACGCAGGGGAAGGTGACGGCGCTCGATAACTCGCCCGGTATGTTGAACCGCGCGAGATCGAAACCCGCGGATGCGGACGCGGCGACGATCTCGTACGTCGAAGAAGACGCGTGCGCGTCGACGACGCTTCCGTCTCGCGAGTTTCATCGAGCGTACTGTCAACAAGGATTACAATTCATGCCGGATCCCGCGGCGGCGATGCGCGCGGTGCTCGCGTCGCTCCAACCCGGCGGTCACTTCACCGCCGCCGTGTGGTCTCCCGCGAGCGCGGAATCCAACCAAACCATTTATCATCTCTGTGAAGCCCTTCGAGACGTCGGTAAAGACGATTGGGTCGACGTCGCCGACAAGCCCATGAGCTGGTCCACCACCGACGCCGCTGGCGTCTCGAAATTAGAAGATTGTCTCGTCGACGCCGGATTCATCAATCCCGACGCCCACGTCGAGGACGGCGAATTTCGTTTCAAGGACATGGCCACCGCCGTCGACATCGCCAAGGTGGGTCCGTTCGGCGAGGCCCTCGCCGCGGACGAGGCGTTATGGAACGCTTTTAGAGAAAACTACGCCGCGCGTCTCGCCCGCTTCGAGCGTCCCGACGGAGCCGTCATCGTCCCGGCGCGCTCCTTCATCGCCCACGGCGTCGCCCCGTGGAATTAACTATTCTTTTTCATTTGTTTACGCGCGCATCTCACCCTACTATTCACCCCTTTCAGCGCGCTCGGCGTCTCGCGCGCTCGGCGTCTCGCGCGCTCGGCGCCGACGAGAAAAAATCCGTTGTCGTCACCGTGTCATCCATCGCGTCACACCGCGTCACCCCCGCGCGGTGGTCGACGACCCCGCCATGCACATCGAAGAAGTATGCATAGATGGCTTTAAATCCTACGCCAAACGCACCGTCGTCCCCGGATTCGATCCGTTATTCAACGCAATCACCGGACTCAACGGGTCGGGCAAGTCAAACATTTTGGATTCCATCTGTTTCGTGCTCGGCATCTCAAACCTCACGCACGTGCGTCCGAACGATCGTCGCTCGCGTCGTTCGCGTCGGTTTTCGTTTCGTCTCCGTTCGCGTCGAGTGGATCCCTCCGCGTGTTCGGACGCGGGAACGCGAGAAAGATGAGACGCGCCGCGCGAGAGAGGGGAACGAGTCGCGGCGAGGCGCGCCGGACGCGCCGGACGCGCGAGGGCGATGTCCATCGTGAACGATGCGGTGGGTGTCGATGACTGACGCGCGTGATGCGCGCTTTGACGCGCGCTCGTCCCCTTCGTAGGTTCGCGCGGCGAGTTTGCAAGAGCTCGTGTATAAACAAGGACAGGCGGGCGTCACCAAGGCGAGCGTGAGCGTCACGTTTAACAACGAGGATCGAAGTCGTTCGCCGGTCGGGTACGAACACTGCGATCGAATCACGGTGACGAGACAGATTGTGATCGGTGGGAAGAATAAGTACATGATCAACGGTGCGACGGCGCAGCCGACGAGAGTGCAGAATTTGTTTCACTCGGTGCAGTTAAACGTCAACAATCCACACTTTTTAATCATGCAGGGACGCATCACCAAGGTGCTGAACATGAAGCCTCCGGAGATTTTGGGCATGCTCGAGGAAGCGGCGGGGACGCGAATGTACGAGAATAAAAAGGAGGGCGCGCTGAAGACGCTGGATAAGAAGCAGACCAAGGTTGATGAGATTGATAGGTTGCTCGAGGAGGAAATATTGCCGACGATTGAAAAGCTTCGCAAGGAGCGAGGCGATTACATGAAATGGGCGGCGGCGAACGATAATCTCGAGCGATTGCGTCGATTTTGCATCGCGTATGATTTTGTCAAGGCGCAAGAGGCGGTGGAGGAGGCGAACGCGGGGACGTCGAGCATCGAGGAACAAATCGCGGATTGTCGAAGCGCCGTCGACGACGCCAACCGCGAGTCGACGGAGCTCGAACTTCACACGCAGCGTTTGCAAGCGGAGAAGGAGGAGCGCATGGGCGGTGAGATGAAGGAGTTGGTCACTCGCACCGACGCGTTGTCCAAGGAGTTGGTCAAGGAAAACACGGCGTGGACGAATAAGAAGAACGAAGTCAAGGGCGAACAAAAGGCCAAGGACAAATTGCTCAAGGTGGCGGACGAGATGGAAGCCGCCGAGGCCAAGCGGGCGGAAAAGGTGGCCACGCTCGAGGCGGAGGCGGCAGACGAAGCCGCGTCTCTGGCCGAAAAGGTGGCCGCCGCGGACATGGCGGAGCGCACGTTGCAAGGCGTGCAATCCGGCAAGGGCACGGGTGCCGACAAATCGTTGCAGGCGCAACTCGCCGACGCCGTCGCCGCGCAGTCCACGTGCGATGCCGAGGTGAAATCTGCCGCGTTGAAGATTAAGCACGTCGAGAAGGAACTCACCACTGCAAAGAAGACGCTGGGCACGAAACAAAAGGAGGGTGATAAGCTCACCAAGGAGCTTCAAACGGCTGAGTCCGCCGTGGACGCCGCTCGCGCCAACCTCGCCAATTTCGGAGGTTGCACCAGCGAAAAGGCGAAGGAACTCGAAGGCGCCGCGGATAAGGCGAGCGCGGAAGTGCAAGATTTACAGCAAGAGGTCGATGTTCTGAACGCCACGCTAAGCGCGTGTGATTTCCAGTTCCGCGATCCGGAGG
>MDTD01022470.1_pt1 | contig 25230 bp, 19 predicted proteins | sample 811221 | NCBI WGS metagenome assembly MDTD01 (sample SAMN05326646, study PRJNA326480) | marine metagenome | isolation source: seawater | place: Pacific Ocean: South West | collected 2011 | reverse complement strand
CGGAAGACAGAAAGCATGGCACTCAAGTCGTACAAGCCGACGACGCCGGGCCAGCGCGGGCTGGTGCTGATCGACCGTTCGGAGCTGTGGAAAGGCCGTCCGGTCAAGGCCCTCACCGAGGGTCTGACCAAGAACGGCGGCCGAAACAACACCGGACGAATCACGATGCGCCGCAAGGGCGGCGGGGCGAAACGCCTCTATCGGATCGTTGATTTCAAGCGCACCAAGACCGACATCCCGGCCACGGTCGAGCGGATCGAATACGATCCCAACCGCACCGCCTTCATCGCGCTCATCCGCTACGAGGATGGCGAGCAGTCCTATATCCTGGCGCCGCAGCGCCTTGCCGTCGGTGACACGGTGATCGCCTCGGCCAAGGCAGACATCAAGCCGGGCAACGCGATGCCGTTTTCGGGCATGCCCATCGGCACGATCGTCCACAACATCGAGCTCAAGGCCGGCAAGGGCGGGCAGATCGCGCGCGCCGCGGGCACCTATGCGCAATTCGTCGGCCGCGATGGCGGCTATGCGCAGATCCGGCTCTCCTCGGGCGAGCTGCGCCTTGTGCGGCAGGAATGCATGGCCACGGTCGGGGCGGTGTCGAACCCCGACAACTCGAACCAGAACTACGGCAAGGCGGGCCGGATGCGCCACAAGGGCATTCGCCCCAGCGTCCGCGGCGTCGTCATGAACCCGATCGACCACCCCCATGGCGGCGGCGAGGGCCGCACCTCGGGTGGCCGTCATCCGGTCACGCCCTGGGGCAAGCCCACCAAGGGCGCGCGCACCCGCAACACGAACAAGGCGTCGCAGAAGCTCATCGTGCGCTCGCGTCACGCCAGGAAGAAGGGCCGCTAACACATGGCACGTTCTGTATGGAAAGGCCCCTTCGTCGATGCCTATGTCCTGAAAAAGGCCGAGGCAGTGCGCGAATCGGGGCGTAACGAAGTCATCAAGATCTGGTCGCGCCGCTCGACCATCCTGCCGCAATTCGTGGGCCTCACCTTCGGCGTCTACAACGGGCACAAGCACATCCCGGTGAATGTGAGCGAGGACATGATCGGCCAGAAATTCGGGGAATATTCCCCCACCCGCACCTATTACGGGCATGCGGCCGACAAGAAAGCGAAGAGGAAGTAAGCCATGGGCAAGGATAAGAATCCCCGCCGCGTGGCGGAAAACGAAGCGATGGCCAAGCTGCGCATGCTGCGCACCAGTCCGCAGAAGCTCAACCTTGTCGCCGCGATGATCCGGGGCAAGAAGGTGGACAAGGCGCTGACCGATCTGACCTTCTCGAACAAGCGGATCGCGCAGGACGTCAAGAAATGCCTGCAATCGGCGATCGCCAATGCCGAGAACAATCACGGGCTTGACGTGGACGAGCTCATCGTCGCCGAGGCCTGGGTCGGCAAGAACCTCGTGCTCAAGCGCGGCCGTCCGCGCGCCCGCGGCCGGTTCGGGGCGCTGCGCAAGCCGTTCTCGGAACTCACGATCAAGGTGCGTCAACTCGAGGAGCAAGCCTGATGGGTAACAAAGTCAATCCGATCGGCATGCGCCTTCAGGTCAACCGCACCTGGGACAGCCGCTGGTATGCCGACACCAAGGAATACGGCAATCTTCTGCTCGAGGATCTCGCCATGCGCGATTTCATCAAGGAAGAGTGCAAGCAGGCGGGTGTCAGCCGCGTGATCATCGAGCGCCCGCACAAGAAGTGCCGCGTGACGATCCACACCGCGCGCCCCGGCGTGATCATCGGCAAGAAGGGTGCCGATATCGAGACGCTGCGAAAGAAGCTGGCCGCGATGACGGCGAGCGAGCTGCATCTCAACATCGTCGAGGTGCGCAAGCCCGAGCTTGACGCAGCCCTTGTGGCCGAGAGCATCGCGCAGCAGCTCGAAAGGCGCGTGTCCTTCCGGCGCGCGATGAAACGCTCGGTCCAGAACGCCATGCGCATGGGGGCCCTTGGTATCCGGGTCAACGTCTCGGGCCGCCTCGGCGGGGCCGAGATCGCCCGGACCGAGTGGTATCGCGAAGGCCGGGTGCCGCTGCACACGCTGCGCGCCGATATCGACTACGCCCTGGCCGAAGCCTCGACCCCTTACGGGATCATCGGCGTCAAGGTGTGGATTTTCAAGGGCGAGATCCTCGAGCACGACCCGAGTGCGCGGGATCGCAAGGCCCAGGAACTCCAGGATGGTCCGGCGCCGCGTGGCACCGGCGGCCGTCGCTGAGGAGGACTGAGAGATGCTTCAACCAAAGCGCACGAAATTCCGCAAGCAGTTCAAGGGCCGCATCAAGGGCGAGGCCAAGGGCGGCTCGGACCTGAACTTCGGCACCTATGGCCTCAAGGCAACCGAGCCGGAGCGCGTCACCGCGCGCCAGATCGAGGCTGCCCGCCGCGCCATGACCCGCCACATGAAGCGCCAGGGCCGTGTCTGGATCCGCATCTTCCCGGATGTGCCGGTCTCGGCCAAGCCGATCGAGGTCCGCATGGGCAAGGGCAAGGGCTCGGTCGATCGTTGGGTCTGCAAGGTCAAGCCCGGCCGCGTCATGTTCGAGATCGACGGCGTCGGCGAGGATGTGGCGGTCGAGGCACTGCGCCTTGCCGCGATGAAACTGCCGATCAAGACCCGCGTCGTGGTCCGCGAGGACTGGTAAGGGCGGCGGGCTGACACCCGCGCCGCGAAATGAGGCCCCGTGCGAGCGATCGCGCGGGGCTTTGGCTTGTCGGCCGTTCCGCCCGAGGCAGACGTCGGCGCCTCCGGCTCACTTCAACTGGCTGTCCTTGGAGCCGCGCCGGTTGATGCCGCCGCGCGGACGGGCCGCCGCATCGCGTTCCCGCGCGCAATCGAGGCAGAGCTTGACGCCGGGCAGGGCCTTGCGGCGCGGCTCGGGGATGGGCTCGTCGCATTCGGCGCATTGCGTCAGGCTCTCGCCCTGCGGTGCGGGACGGGCGCGCAGCCGCTCGATCTCCTCGGCGATGCTGGCCTCGATCTGCTCGCTCACCGCCCCGTCGCGTGTCCAGCCGCCCGCCATGCGCCCCCCTCAGACCAGCCCCTCGGCGGCGAAAAGCGCCGCCACGTCCGCCTCGGGGCGGGCACCGTAATGGCCGATCACCTCTGCCGCGGCGATGCAGCCCATGCGTCCCGCGACCGCCAGCGGCCTGCCGGTGGCCAGCCCGTAGAGGAAGCCGGCGGCGAACTGATCGCCCGCGCCGGTGGTATCGACCGGATCGACGCGGGTGACCGGAACGCTCACGGTCTCCTCGCCCTCGACCAGCACCACGTCATGGCCCGAGCGTGTGCAGACGATGAGCCCGCTTTCGGCGGCTGCCCGTTCCAGCGCCGCGCCGAGATCGTCGGTCTCATAGAGCGCGCACCACTCGCGTTCGTTGCCGATGACGAAATCGAGCGAGCGGACAAGCTCCTGGAAATCCTTGCGGTGGCGATCCACGCAGAACGGATCCGAGAGCGTGATGCCCGCGCGCCCGCCGCCCGCGCGCGCGGCCTGCGCGGCGCGTTCGAAGGCGCGCTTGCCCTTGGGCTTGTCGTAGAGATAGCCCTCGAGAAAGAGGATCTGCGCCCCGCCTGCCACGGCCTCGGGCACGTCGGCCTCGTCCAGATCGGTCGAGATGCCGAGATGGGTGTTCATCGACCGCTCGCCATCGGGCGAGACGAAGATCATCGAGCGCGAGGTGGGCAGATCGCCCGCGCGCGGCGGGTTGACGAAATCGGTGCCGACGCTTCGCATCGCCTCGGCATAGTAGCGGCCGAGCGCATCGTCGCTTACCCGCCCGATGAAGGCGGTGGACAGGCCGAGCGCGCCGAGACCGGCGATGGTATTGGCGACCGATCCGCCGGGCATCTGCCGCCGCTCCGGCATCTGTTCGTAGAGATATTCGGCGCGCTCGGTCTCGATCAGTTGCATCACGCCCTTGTCGATCCCCATGCGGGCAAGAAAGGCGTCGTCGCAGCGCCCGATCACATCGACGATGGCATTGCCGATCCCGACAATCTGGTATTGGGTCATGGGGTCTTGTCCTCATAGGGGCAGAGATCGCGGATAAGGCAGGTGCCGCAGGCGGGCTTGCGCGCCTTGCAGGTATAGCGGCCATGCAGGATCAGCCAGTGATGCGCATGGCGCTGGAAATCCACCGGGACGTTGTCCTCGATGGCGCGCTCGACGGCCTCAACGGTCTTGCCCGGGCAGATGCCGGTCCGGTTGCCCAGGCGAAAGATATGGGTATCCACGGCCTGCGCGGGATAGCCCCACCACATGTTGAGCACGACATTGGCGGTCTTGCGCCCGACACCGGGCAGCGATTGCAGCGCGGCGCGGGAATTGGGCACCTCGCCGCCATAGTCCTCGACAAGGATGCGGCTGAGCTTCATCACGTTCTTGGCCTTGTTGCGGTAAAGGCCGATGGTCTTGATGTGCCGGATCAGCCCCTCTTCGCAGAGGGCCAGCATCTTCTCCGGCGTGTCGGCGATCTGGAAGAGCGCGCGCGTGGCGCGGTTCACGCCCACATCCGTGGCCTGCGCCGAGAGCGCGACGGCAACGAGCAGGGTGAAGGCGTTGACATGCTCGAGCTCTCCCTTCGGCTCGGGCTCGGCCGCCTGGAAGCGGCTGAAGATCTCGCGGATCGTGTGATAATCGAGCTGTGGGCGCATCCTCTCAGATGCCATGCAGTCATAAAAAAGTGCAACCCCATTACGGGGTTGCACGCGCGTAATGTAGATTTGTCAGGCTGCGGGCTGGCGGCGCCGGCGCAAGGCCCACAACATGCCCAGCCCACCCAGCAGCAGCGGAGCACCCGCAGGCAGCGGGATCGCCGCGATGGGTGCCGCAAAGACGGTCGTGCGCAGGGTGAACGTATCCAATGGGTTGTCTTCGGCGTCGATCAGATTGCCGGCAAGCTGGATGGCGAAATTCACGTTGAGATTGGCCAGGTCCTCGATTTCCCCCGGCAGCAGAACGGCCATGAGGTCCGTACCGCCTTCTCGATCTTCGAACCAGTCAACCACCGCGTCAAAGCTCGCCAAATCTACCGGTGTTACAAGAGCGGCGGCGGTTCCATCCGCGAGGCTGAGAATTTCGCGGCGGATTTCCCACGTCCCGTCTGGACGCTCCCAGGCCATGACGAGCGCATCCGTGCCCGGATCGTTGTCATTGTCCCAGAAGACGCCTTCGGGAACCGCCTGCCCGGGCAACCAGGTGTCGAAGAAGTCCGTATAGGGGCCGAAAATACCATCGCTGGCGATCTCGACGGCACTGAACGTGGTCTCGAAGCCGGTCCGCGCATCCGCGAAGAAGCCATCAAGCGTGAAATTGGGGTTGGTGTCCGCGTCCCCGAACAGACCGAACGGAAACTGCGTCGAGGCCGAGCCACTGCCCAGTGGCTGTGCGGCGAAGGAGGACGAGAATTTCAGCGCTCCATCGTCACTTGCCTTCATGAAGTTGTCTCCGATCCCGTAGCCAAGCTCGATCCTGAATCCATCGAGCAAAGCATTGGTATCGTTGATCAGGCGGTGGAACACCTGATAGGTTGAGTTCGTGTCATCGTTGTCAACTTCGAACACCAGATCGACCGGGCCGAGCCCCGTCATCTGCTGCTTGATACGTTTGCCGCTCTGGAACGGGCTGGTGCAGGTGGCCCCCGGATTGGAGGTCATCAGGCAACCCGAAAAGGTCAGGGCAGGTGCGCCGCCGCCGGATTGATCGTATGTTTCTTCTTCAATCTTGATGCCCGGGCTTTCCGCCTCGGGCGGGGTGAATGCGATCCGGCCGTTGGTCACGGCGTCCGCGTCGGGCAAAGCGCGATCATAGACGATGCTGAGCCCTGTTTCTCCATCGGGAGGCGTTGGGGCCACTTCGACATTGCCCGTATTCCAGCCGGTGATCGTGGCAGCGTGCCCGGTCCCGGCAAGGCTCAACGCCAAGCCGGCCACGGCCAGCCGTTTGAAATGTGTTGGTCTTGTCATACCATTCTCCCCAAGGGTCCAACTGGGTGCGCCACAAGGAGTTCCTGGCGCGGTTTCCAAAGGCGTGTGCTCCGGCACGGGATGCCTCCTGGAAACTCCGAGAGACCGCCCAGTCACCGCCACGTGAACTCTTGCATGAACATATTCATATTAAAATATGTATTTTTTTAATCTTATTTTCGCCACAAATTCGCCCAAAAATGAGGGTTTTGGCACATCCCGGATTCGTGCCTCGTGCGCCCTTCCCTGCGAACTGGTTCCGGTTCCGACACAGTGCGAATCTATGGGGATGACAATGCTCGATCCGCTGACAGTCGCGTTGCTCAGAATACGCATGATTCGGGTCGCATGAGATGGATGGTGGACCTAGTGTGATCCTCGTTTTCAGCCTGCTGAGGTTACGATGAAAGAAGACAGGTCCGACACCGCCTATCACTACAACGTCATGCGCCGTGCCATCGCGCTGATCGACGAGGCGGGCGAGGGGCTCACGCTCGAGGCGCTGGCGGGCGAGATGGGGATGAGTGCCGCGCATTTCCAGCGGCTTTTCTCGGCCTGGGTCGGGGTCTCGCCGAAGCGGTATCAGCAATACCTGGCGCTTGGCCATGCCAAGGAAATGCTGGCGCAACGCTTTACCACGCTCGAGGCCGCGGAGGCGGCGGGGCTTTCGGGCACCGGGCGGCTGCACGATCTTTTCCTGCGGTGGGAGGCGATGCGCCCCGGCGATTTCGCGCGCGGCGGTGCCGGACTCACGATCCGGTATGGCTGGTTCGACACGCCCTTTGGCGAGGCGCTCGCCATGGGGACGGAGCGCGGCCTCTGCGGGCTGGCCTTTGCCGCCGAGACGGGGCGCGCGGCGGCCATGGCGGACATGCGCGCGCGCTGGCCCGAAGCGGCATATCGGGAGGCCCCCGAGGCGATTGCGCCCTGGGTCACGGCGGCCTTCTCGGGCCGCGGCGAGGCGGCGCTGCACATGATCGGCGCGCCGTTCCAGATCAAGGTCTGGGAGGCGCTGCTCAATATCCCTTCGGGCCATGTCACCACCTATTCCGAGATCGCCCGTGCCATCGGCCATCCCCGCGCCGTGCGCGCCGTCGGCACCGCCGTGGGGCGCAACCCGGTGAGCTTCCTGATCCCGTGCCACCGGGCGCTGCGCAAGTCCGGTGCGCTTGGCGGCTATCACTGGGGCTTGCCGGTCAAACGCGCGATCCTGGCCTGGGAGAGCGCGCGACAGGAGGGCCGGGCATCGGCGGGAACCCGCGCCGCTTGTGTGTCTGATCGCCCTTGGGGCGGGGATTGATATTGCCTATCATGCGGTCATCCCGGCAAGATCGGGCTGTTTGATGAACGAGGTATGTCCATGATCCGAGCGAACAAGACCCTTCTCGCCCTCTCCGGTGCCGCCCTCCTGGGGGTGGCGGCCTGCACCGACCCCAACCAGGTGGGGGGCGGGGCCGATCCGAACCAGAGAACCCGGTCGGGCGCGATCATCGGCGGCATCATCGGCGCGGGCACCGGGGCCGCCGTCAGTGACAACCGGGCGACCGGCGCGCTTCTGGGCGGGGCGATCGGGGCGCTTGGCGGGGCGGCCATCGGCAATGCGCTCGATCGGCAGGCGGCGGAACTGCGCCAGCAGCTCGATAATGACGTGGGGATCGTGAATACCGGCGACCGGCTCATCCTGACCATGCCGCAGGACATCCTTTTCGCCACGGACAGTTTCACGGTCGCGCCGAGCCTGCGCGACGATCTCTTCAAGGTGGCGCAGAGCCTCCAGAAATATCCCGACACCACGGTTCAGGTGGTGGGCCATACCGACAGCACCGGATCGGCCAGCTACAACCAGACCCTGTCGGAGCGCCGGGCCAACGCGGTTGCGGACGTGCTGCTCGAGGGCGGCGTGCCCTTCTCGCGCGTCCGCGCCATCGGGCGGGGCGAGGATCAGCCGGTGGCTTCGAACCTCACGCCCGAGGGCCGCGCGCAGAACCGCCGGGTGGAGATCGTGATCCTGCCGAACTGACGGTTGCGCGGCCCCGCGCGGGGCATGAGTATTTGTGGAACAGTGAAGAGGGGGCGGGCGCGTGCGATCCGCCCCCCTTGCTATTCGGCGGCCATCTCGGCGGCTTCGACGCGGACCGCGGAGAACTTGAACTCCGGGATCTTGCCGTAGGGGTCGAGCGCGGGGTTGGTGAGGATGTTGGCCGCCGCCTCGACATAGGCGAAGGGCAGGAACACCATGTCCGGGGCAACCGCGCGGTCGGCGCGCGCCATCACCGTGATCGAGCCGCGCTTGGTGGTGAGCCGCACCAGGCCGCCCGGCGCCACGCCCAGCTTGCGCAGGGTGGCGGGGTGGAGAGAACAATTCGCCTCGGGTTCCACCGCGTCGAGCACGGAGGCGCGGCGGGTCATCGAGCCGGTATGCCAATGCTCCAACTGCCGCCCCGTGGTGAGCACCATCGGATAGTCCGCATCCGGCACGTCGTCGGGCGGGATGATCGAGGCGGGGGTGAAGCGCGCGCGCCCCTCGGGGCGCGGGAAGCCGTCGCCGAAGACGACCGCCTCGCCGGGGCCATCGGGCGTCTTGCAGGGGTAGGTGACGGCCCCCTCGCGTTCCAGCCGCCCCCAGGTGATGTTGTCGAGCGAGCGCATGTTGATCTTCATTTCCGCAAACACGTCCGCCGGGCCGTCATACTGCCAGCCAAGCCCCATCCGGTTGGCCAGATCGACGGTGATGCGCCAGTCCTCGCGCGCCTCGCCCGGCGGGGCAACGGCGGGGCGGCCCATCTGCACCTGCCGGTTGGTATTGGTGACGGTGCCCGATTTCTCGTAGAACGCGCTCGCGGGCAGGATCACATCGGCATAGTTCGCCGTCTCGGTCAGGAAGATGTCCTGCACCACCAGATGTTCCAGCCTGGCGAGCGCATCGCGGGCATGTGCCACGTCCGGGTCTGACATGGCCGGGTTCTCGCCAAGGATATACATGCCCTTGATCTTGTCCGCGTGGACCGCATCCATGATCTCGGTCACCGTCAGGCCCTTCTCGGCGCTGAAGTCGCCGGATTTCCAGACCTCCGTGAAGGCGCGGCGCACGCCCTCGTCCGTCACGGTCTGGTAATCGGGCAGGAACATCGGGATGAGGCCCGCATCCGACGCGCCTTGCACGTTGTTCTGCCCGCGCAAGGGATGCAGCCCGGTGCCGGGACGCCCGACATGGCCGCACATCAGCGCCAGCGAAATGAGGCAACGCGAATTGTCCGTGCCGTGGATATGCTGCGAGATCCCCATGCCCCAGAAGATCATGGCGGCCTTTGCGGTGGCGAAATCGCGGGCGACGGCGCGCAGCGTCCCGGCGGGGATACCGCAGATCGCCTCCATCTTCTCCGGCGGGAATTGTGCCAGATGCGCCTTCTCGGCCTCCCAGTTCTCGGTGAAGGCGTCTATATATTGCCGGTCGTAGAGCCCTTCCTCGACGATCACATGCATGATCGCGTTGAGCATCGCCACATCCATGCCGGGCTTGAATTGCAGCATGTGCGTCGCGAACCGGCGCAGGCCCACGCCGCGCGGGTCCATCACGATGAGCTTGCCGCCGCGCTTGGCGAACTGCTTGAACCAGGTGGCTGCGACGGGGTGATTCTCGATCGGGTTGGCGCCGATGACGATGGCCACATCGGCATTCTCGATCTCGTTGAACGTGGCGGTCACGGCCCCCGAGCCGACATTCTCGATCAATGCGGCCACGGAAGAGGCATGGCAGAGCCGCGTGCAGTGATCGACGTTGTTATGGCCAAAGCCCTGCCGGATGAATTTCTGAAACAGATACGCCTCTTCATTGGTGCATTTGGCGCTGCCGAAGCCCGCGACACTCGCACCGCCATGGGCGTCCTTGAGTCGTTTGAGTCCCCCGGCGGCGAAATCGAGCGCCTCGTCCCACTCCGCCTCGCGGAACACCTCCTGCCAGTTGCCGGGATCGACATTCAGGCCCTTTTCGGGCGCATCCGCGCGGCGGATGAGCGGCTTGGTCAGGCGGTGCGGGTGGTGGATATAGTCATAGCCGAACCGCCCCTTGACGCAGAGCCGCCCCTCGTTGGCCGGGCCGTTGACCCCCTCGACATATTTGACGCGGCCATCCTTGACCTTGAGCGAGACCTGGCAGCCCACCCCGCAGAAGGGGCAGACGCTGCGCACCTCATCGTCGTAATCGGCGCTGTCGCCCTGCTGCGCGTCGTCGAGGACGCTGGCGGGCATCAGCGCGCCGGTGGGGCAGGCCTGCACGCATTCGCCGCAGGCGACGCAGGTGCTTTCGCCCATCGGGTCGGCGAAATCGAAGACCGGCCAGGCATCGTGGCCGCGCCCGGCCATGCCGATCACGTCATTGACCTGCACCTCGCGGCAGGCGCGCACGCAAAGCCCGCACTGGATGCAGGCGTCGAGATTGACGCGCATGGCCACGTGGCTGTCATCGAGCAGCGGGATGCGCGCCTGTTCCATTTTCGGAAAGCGGCTCTCGGTCACGCCATTGGCGTCGGCCATGTCCCACAGGTGGCTGGAGGCATCATGCGCGGCGTCACGCGCGGGCTGATCGGCCAGCAGCATCTCGACCACCATCCTGCGCGCGCTCTCCGCCCGCGCCGAACTGGTGGTGACGACCATGCCGTCCTTCGCCTCGCGGATGCAGGAGGCGACGAGCGTGCGCTCGCCCTCCACCTCGACCATGCAGGCGCGGCAATTGCCGTCTGGGCGGTATCCGGGGGCGGGCTTGTGGCACAGATGCGGGATCACCAGACCCCGGCCATGGGCCACCTCCCAGATGGTCTGACCGGCCTCGGCCTCGACCTCGCGGCCATCGAGCGTGAATCGGATCTTGCGGGACATGGCGCGCCTCCCTTGCCTCGGGAACCATAAAACATGGGGGTGGTGCGGCAGGTCTGTCAATCCCGACACAAGCGCGCGGTTTTGCGCCACGGCACCATCAAACGAAGACGCGCCGCAGTTCCCTGCGGCGCGTCCAGGCGCGTGGCGTCCGGGGCGGTCGGCTCAGTCCGCCGCTTCCTCGGCCTTGATCTCCTCGCCGGTCTCCTGATCGACGACCTTCATGCTCAGGCGCACCTTGCCGCGGTCGTCGAAGCCCAGAAGCTTGACCCAGACTTCCTGGCCTTCCTTGAGCACGTCGGAAGGGTGGTTGAGGCGGCGGTTCTCGATCTGGCTGACATGCACGAGCCCGTCGCGCTTGCCGAAGAAGTTCACGAAGGCCCCGAAATCGACGATCTTGACGACCTTGCCCTTGTAGATGCCGCCCTCTTCGGGTTCGGCGACGATGGACCAGATCATGTCATGGGCCTTCTTGATCGAATCGCCGTTGGGCGAGGCGATCTTGATGATGCCCTCGTCGTTGATGTCGACCTTGGCCCCCGAGAGCTCGACGATCTCGCGGATCACCTTGCCGCCCGAGCCGATCACTTCGCGGATCTTGTCCACGGGGATCTGCATGGTCTCGATGCGGGGCGCGTGGACCGAGAAGTCATTGGCCCCCGAGAGCGCCTTGTCCATCTCGCCCAGGATGTGCATCCGCCCCTCGCGCGCCTGCGCCAGGGCCTGTTTCATGATCTCAGGCGTGATGCCCGCGACCTTGATGTCCATCTGAAGCGAGGTGATGCCCTGCGCTGTGCCCGCCACCTTGAAATCCATGTCGCCAAGGTGATCCTCATCGCCGAGGATGTCCGACAGGATGGCGAAAGAGCCGTCTTCCTCGAGCACGAGGCCCATGGCCACACCCGCGACCGAGGTCTTGAGCGGCACGCCCGCGTCCATCATGCTCAGCGACGAGCCGCAGACCGTGGCCATCGAGGAAGAGCCGTTCGATTCGGTGATCTCCGACACGAGGCGGATCGTGTAGGGGAAATCCGTCGCAGGCGGCAGCACCGCCTGAAGCGCGCGCCAGGCCAGCTTGCCATGGCCGATCTCGCGCCGCCCCGGAGGACCGACGCGCCCCGCCTCGCCCACCGAATAGGGCGGGAAGTTGTAATGCAGCAGGAAGTTCGATTTGAAATTCCCGTGCAGCGCGTCGATGAATTGCTCGTCATCGCCGGTGCCAAGCGTGGTGACGACAAGCGCCTGCGTTTCGCCGCGCGTGAAGAGCGCCGAGCCGTGGGTGCGCGGCAGAAGGCCGGTCTCGCAGACGATGGGGCGGATCTCGTCGAGGCGGCGGCCGTCGATGCGGTTGCCGTTCCGCACCACGTCCCCGCGCAGCACCACCGATTCGAGCTTCTTGAGCGCCGAGCCGAGCTCTTCGTCGGCAAGCTGCTCTTCGGTCAGCTGCGCCTTGATCGCCTCGCGCGCGGCCGAAATCGCGGCGGTGCGCTCCTGCTTGTCGCGGATGGCGAAGGCGGCGCGCATCTGCGCCTCGCCTGCCGCCTTGACCGCCTCGTAGAGCGCGGAATAATCGGGCGGGGTAAAGTCGAAAGGCTCTTTCGCACATTCCTCCGCAAATTCGATGATCAGGTCGCAGACCGGCTTGATCTGCTCATGCGCGAAGGTCACCGCACCCAGCATCTCCTCCTCCGAGAGCTCGTAGGCTTCGGATTCGACCATCATCACCGCATCCTTGGTGCCCGCAACCACCAGGTCGAGCCGCTGCTCGGGGTTGTTGCGCAGGTCGTGCATGTCGTCGATCTCGGGGTTGAGGATGTATTCGCCATCCACGAAACCGACGCGGCAGCCGCCGATCGGCCCCCGGAAGGGCGCGCCGGAAATGGTCAGCGCCGCCGAGGTGGCGATCATCGCCACGATGTCGGGATCGTTGACCAGATCGTGGCTCAGCACGGTGCACATCACCAGCGTTTCGTTCTTGAAGCCCGGCACGAAAAGCGGGCGGATCGGCCGGTCGATCAGGCGCGCGGTCAGCGTCTCTTTCTCGGTCGGGCGCGCCTCGCGCTTGAAGAAGCCGCCCGGCACCTTGCCGGCGGCATAGTATTTTTCCTGGTAATGGACCGTCAGCGGAAAGAAATCCTGGCCCGCCTTGGCCTCCTTGGCGAAGGTCACGTTGGCCATGACCGAGGTCTCGCCAAGCGTGGCGATCACCGACCCGTCGGCCTGACGGGCGATCTTGCCGGTTTCGAGGGTGAGGGTCTCCTCCCCCCATTGCATGGATTTTTTCGTCTCAGTAAACATCGCGTTTCCTAGCTTGGTCCGGGCGGGCGTATCCCGTCGGACCCGTTTCATCCGGGGCCCCATTGCCCCGCGGCCTTTCGGTCTTCATCCTGCCTCCCGGCAAGGCCGGTCCGGGCGACAATCGGATCATGCGAAAACCGCGCCCCGATGAGGGCGCGGCGTCTTGTTTCAGCGGCGGATGCCCAGGCGCTTGATGAGCTCGGCATAGCGCGCCTCGTCCTTGCGCTTGAGATAGTCGAGCAGCTTTCGGCGCTGCGCGACCATCATCAGAAGGCCACGGCGCCCGTGATTGTCCTTCTTGTGCGTCTTGAAATGCTCGGTGAGCGTGGAGATCCGCGAGGTCAGGATCGCAACCTGCACTTCGGGAGAGCCGGTATCGCCCTCCTTGGTCGCGAACTCCTTGATGACGCGGGCCTTTTCTTCGACAGTGATCGACATCGGTCTCTCCTTCTGACAGATTGTGGCGGGCACAAGCCGGGATGTCGTCCAGCAAGGTCCGGGATCGCCTCGGGCACAGGGCACGAAGGATACGCGCGTATAGGGGAATTCCGGCCGGATGGAAAGCGGGAATCCGCGCTCAGATCTGCGCGAGCCCCGCCAGTTCGGATTGCGGCACAAGCGCGATATGGGCAAGCGTCAGCCCGGCGGCATCGGCGATCCGCGCGATCTCTGTCCCGTCGAGCAGGAGGCGCAGATCCTCGGGGTGATCCGCGTCGGGTTCGAGCGTCACCTCGGGTTCCGGCACCGTGTCGTCATAGAAGACCATGAGCATGTCGTCGGCGGGTGAGAAATCGAGGATTTCGGCCTGATGGGCCGCTGTCAGCCAGTCCCCCAGAAGCACGGAATCCGCGCCGCTGCCGGTGGTCACGACATCCCCCTTCCCGGCGAGGATCACGTCGTCGCCCCCACCCCCGTTGAGATAGTCGCGCTCGGTCTCGGTGTCCTCGAACGGCTGCGACGCCGGGTCGTCCTCGGTGCCGATGAGCGTATCGTTGCCGTGCCCGCCGAAGAGCGTGTCCGCCCCGGCCCCGCCTTGCAGCCGGTCGTCATCTATATCGCCGTGCAGCGCATCCGCGCCGTTGCCGCCAAGAAGCGTGTCGGCCCCGGCGCTGCCCACGAGGCTGTCATCGCCCGCGCCGCCCGCGAGCCTGTCCGCGCCATTATGCCCGAAGAGGCGATCCGCGCCGGTCCCGCCGTCAAGACTGTCCTGCCCGTTCTCGCCGTGCAGCGTGTCAGGACCCTCACCGCCTTCGATCACGTCATCGCCCGCGCCGCCATGCACGTCGTCCCGGTTCGCAATTCCCGTGATCGAATCGTCTCCCGCGCGCCCGTGGATCAGGTCGTCGGCCGCGGTGCCCGGGATGGTGTCGGCCTCGGCGCTGCCCTCGGCGATCCGCCACCCGTCACCCGCGTCCGGTGCGCCGCCGGACCCGCCGGCGGCGGCAAGAGCGTCGGATGATACCAGACTGTCGAGCAGGTCCGGCAGGTCTGTTGCGTCGCTTGCGGTCTCGTCCGTGCTGTCCCCGCCCGCGTCTTCCTCGGCCGCCGCCAGTTCCTCGCCCATGCCTGCGAAAGCCGTGGCCGACACCGCCACCAGACCCAGAAGACTCGCAAACAGCAACATCCCGAAACCCCGCGCAATTCCGACAGAGTTTGCCATGACGGTACTGCGCGGCACAAATGGAGATGCAAAAGCAGGTTAACGCAGGGTCGGCCCCTCGCCATCCGGCGCGCGCCGCCAAGGTGCCCGGCGTGGATGGGCGTGGCGGGGAGCGGCACGGCCCTCTCTCAGCCGTAGCTGCGGGGGGCCGCAGGCGTCAGGGTGAAATCCTCCGAATGCACCACAACCCCCTCTCCGGTCAGCAGCAGCAGGCCATAGGCCCCCGGCTCGTCAACCGAGAGGCAGGGGTCATGGTCTCCGAGGGTCATCGGCATCTGGTGGCAGGGGCTCTTGAGAATGGCCACCGGGATGCCGCCCGCCGCGCCCAGGATCGTGCGGTGGACATGCCCCGAGACGATCTGCGCCACCCGGCCGGACATGCGCAGCCGCTCGACAAGCACGGCGCGGTTGCGCAACCCGATCCGGTCCATCCCCGCAAAGCCGGTCTCGACGGGCGGGTGATGGGTGAAGACGACCACCCGGCGATTCCCGGCCCCGGCAAGCGCGGCGTCGAGCCAGTCGAGCCGCGCATCGCAGAGCCAGCCGGAATGCAGGTCCTCCGCGGCCTCGTCGAGCGTGTCGAGGCAGACCAGGCGATAGCCGGGCAGATCGGTGACATGCTGGATGTGGCCCGTCTCCATCCGCGCGGCTTTGGGAAAGGCGTCAAGGAAGGGCGCGCGCCGGTCGTGGTTGCCGAGCATGAGCGAGACGGGCAGCGGGCAGGCCCCGAGCGCCGCGCGCAGCCGGGCATATTCCTCCGGCGCGGCGTTGTGGGTGAGATCGCCGCAGAGCACCACGCGCTCGGCATCAGGATGCCGGTCAAGCGCATGGGCAAGGCCGCGGGTGAACCGGTCGAACGGGTCGAGGCCGATGATGGTCTCGCCCTCGGGGAGGATATGGATATCGGTGAAGACGATGAGTTTGCGCATGGGCTGCCTGCGTCGTGGACACCTGCGGCGCAGCTTGGCCCAAATACCACAGAAGAGGAAGCCCCCGGATCGCCTGCCCACTTCCCGTCATCCTCCGGCCCGACCGAAGGATCTGTTGGCCAGGAGACCCTCGGGTCAAGCCCGAGGGTGACATCGGCGCGTTGGGGGCAGACCCCCGGATCAGGTCCGAGGGTGACGGGGCTGTGGGGAGCGGCGCCCTACTCGAACTCCACCAGGAGATCCTTGGCGTCGATCTGGCCGCCGGGCTGGACATGCACGGCCTTCACCACCGCGTCGCGCTCGGCATGGATGCCGGTCTCCATCTTCATCGCCTCGATGGTCAGCAGCATGTCCCCGGTCTTGACGGCCTGACCCGGCTGCACCGCGACCGAGGCCACCACGCCGGGCATCGGCGCGCCGACATGGGCGGGGTTGCCGGGCTCGGCCTTGGGGCGTGCCGCGGTCCGGGATTTCACCAGCCGGTTCGGCACCCGGATCACCCGGGGCTGGCCATTGAGTTCGAAGAAGACCTTGACCTCGCCATCCTCCTGGGTTTCGCCGACGGCCTGAAGGCGGATTTCGAGGATCTTGCCCGGGTCGATCTCGACGCTGATCTCCTCGCCCGGCTCCATCCCGTAGAAGAAGGTTCGGGTGGGCAGCGTGCGCACCGGGCCATATTGCCGGTGGCGGCCCATGTAATCGAGGAACACCTTGGGATACATGAGATAGCCGTTGAGGTCCTCGTCATCGACCGCCTTGCCCTCGAGTTCCTTGACGAGTTTCCGGCGCGTAGCCTCCAGATCGACCGGCGTGAGGTGCCTGCCGGGGCGCTCGGTCACGGGCGTCTCGTCCTTCAGCGCCTTCCTGACGATCACCTCGGGAAAGCCGCCGGGCGGCTGGCCGAGATTGCCGCGCAGCATGTCGATGACGCTATCGGGAAAGGCCAGCTCCCGCGCGGGGTCTTCCACATCGGCGCGGCTGAGGCCCTGCGCCACCATCATCAGCGCCATGTCGCCCACAACCTTGGAGGAGGGCGTGACCTTGACGATGTCGCCGAACATCTGGTTGACCTCGGCATAGGTGCGCGCGACCTCGGGCCAGCGGTCTTCCAGCCCGAGCGAGCGTGCCTGCGCCTTGAGGTTGGTGAACTGTCCGCCCGGCATTTCGTGGAGATAGACCTCGGAGGCGGGGGCCTGTAGCCCGCTCTCGAAGGCCACGTATTGCGCGCGCACCCCTTCCCAGTAGGTCGAAATCTCGCGGATGCGCTCGATGGGCAGCCCGGTATCGCGCGGCGTGTGGCGCAGCGCCTCGACGATGGAGCCGAGACAGGGCTGCGAGGTGCCGCCCGAGAAGGCGTCCATCGCCGCATCGACGGCATCCACCCCGGCCTCGGCGGCGGCAAGGATGGTGGCCCCGGCAATGCCGGAGGTGTCGTGGGTGTGGAAATGCACCGGGATGTCCAGCTCGTTCTTCAATGCCTTCACGAGCACGGTCGCCGCCGCGGGCTTCAGCAGCCCCGCCATGTCCTTGAGCCCCAGAACATGCGCGCCCGCCGCCTGCAACTCCTTCGCCATGTTGACATAGTAGTTCAGGTCGTACTTGGCGCGGTCCGGGTCGAGAATGTCGCCGGTATAGCAGATCGCCGCCTCGCAGATGCGGCCCGTCTCGATCACCGCATCCATGGCGACGCGCATGTTCTCCACCCAGTTGAGGCTGTCGAAGACGCGGAACACATCGACCCCGGTCTCGGCCGCCTGACGGACGAATTCACGCACCACGTTGTCGGGGTAATTGGTATAGCCCACCCCGTTCGAGGCCCGGAGCAGCATCTGCGTGAGCAGGTTGGGCATCTTGCTTCGCAGATCGCGCAGTCGCTGCCAGGGGCATTCCTGCAGGAAGCGATAGGCCACATCGAAGGTGGCGCCGCCCCAGCATTCCACGCTGAAAAGCCCGGGCAGGTTGGCGGCATAGGCGGGGGCCACGCGGATCATGTCGATGGAGCGCATCCGCGTGGCCAGCAAGGATTGATGTCCGTCGCGCATGGTGGTGTCGGTCAGCAGAAGCCGCTCTTGCGCGAGCATCCAGTCCGCGACGGCCTTTGGCCCCTTCTCCTCCAGCAGTGTTTTCGTGCCCGGTGCCGGATCGGCCAGCGGGGCAGGGGGGCGTGGCGGTTTCGCATCCGCGGGCTTCGCGCGGCCCGCCGTCTCCGGGTGCCCGTTCACCGTGATGTCGGCGATATAGGTGAGCACCTTGGTGCCCCGGTCGCGCCGCTTGGAGAACTTGAAAAGCTCCGGCGTCGTGTCGATGAACTTGGTGGTATACTGGTTGTTGAGGAAGGTCGGGTGCTTCAGCAGGTTCTCGACGAAGGCGATATTGGTGCTCACCCCGCGGATGCGGAATTCGCGCAGGGCGCGGTCCATCCGGGCGATGGCCGCCTCGGGCGTGGGGGCCCATGCCGTGACCTTGGTCAGCAGGCTGTCATAATAGCGGGTGATGACGCCGCCCGAATAGGCCGTGCCGCCGTCAAGCCGGATACCCATGCCCGTGGCCGAACGATAGGCGGTGATGCGGCCGTAATCGGGGATGAAGTTGTTCAGCGGGTCCTCGGTGGTGATCCGGGTCTGGAGCGCGTGGCCGTTCAATGTGATGTCGTATTGCGACGCCTTGCCGGTGGCCTCGGTGAGCGTCTTGCCCTCGGCGATCTTGATCTGCGCCTGCACGATGTCGATGCCGGTGACTTCCTCGGTCACGGTATGCTCCACCTGCACGCGCGGGTTGACCTCGATGAAGTAGAATTCACCGCTGTCCATGTCCATCAGGAACTCGACCGTGCCCGCGCATTCGTAGTTCACATGCTTGCAGATGCGATAGCCAAGCTGGCAGATCTCCTCGCGCTGCGCCTCGCTGAGATAGGGGGCGGGGGCACGCTCCACGACCTTCTGGTTGCGGCGCTGCACCGAGCAGTCGCGTTCGTAGAGGTGATACATGTTGCCATGCTTGTCGCCGAGGATCTGCACCTCGACATGGCGCGCGCGCAGGATCATCTTCTCCAGATAGCCCTCGCCATTGCCGAAGGCAGCCTCGGCCTCGCGCCGTCCCTCCAGCACCTTCTCCTCAAGCTCGTCAGGGCCGTTGATCGGGCGCATCCCGCGCCCGCCGCCGCCCCAGCTTGCCTTGAGCATCAGAGGATAGCCGACCGCCTCGGCCTCGCGGCGGATGGCCTCCATGTCATCGCCCAGCACGTCCGTCGCGGGGATGACCGGAACCCCCGCCGCGATCGCCACGCGCCGCGCGCTGGCCTTGTCGCCAAGGGCGCGCATCGTCTCGGCCCTCGGGCCGATGAAGGTGATGCCGTTGGCGTCGCAGGCTTCGACGAAATCCGGATTCTCGCTCAGAAGCCCGTAACCGGGATGGATCGCGTCGGCACCCGCTTGCTTCGCCACGCGGATGATCTCCTCGATCGAGAGATAGGCCGCGACCGGCCCCAGCCCCTCGCCGATGCGATAGGCCTCATCCGCCTTGAACCGGTGGAGCGAGAGCTTGTCCTCCTCGGCGAAGACCGCGACCGTGCGCTTGCCCAGTTCATTGGCCGCGCGCATGACGCGAATGGCGATTTCGCCACGGTTGGCAACAAGGATCTTTCCGAACTCGGCCATGGGCGGTCCTCCCGAATGGACGTTGGTGCTGCGCTGCGGCGCCGCTATTTTCCATGCGTTGTAAGATTTGTGAAAGGTTTCCGCAATTGCGCATAATGGCTCAGGTGAGACGCCGCGTCCGGGCATCCGCAAGCCGGCCCAGGCCAAGCTGACCCATGTTGGCCTTGAGATCCTCTGCAAGGATCTCCACCAGATGCGCGGGGCCCTCCGCCCCGAGCGCGCCAAGCGCGTAGTGCCAGCCCCGTCCCATCATCACGAAATCCGCCCCGAGTGCCACGGCGCGCAGGATGTCGAGCCCGCTTTCGATCCCGCCGTCAATGATGACCGGAAGGCGCGTGGCCGCGCGCACGCAGGGCAGCGCCTCGATCGTGGCGGGCGCGGCGTCGAACTGGCGGCCCGCATGGTTCGAGACCCAGATCGCATCGACGCCTTCCTTTTCCAGCGCGGCGGCGTCCTCGGCCCGGCTCACCCCCTTGACGACAAGCGGACCCTGCCAGTGCTCGCGCAGCCAGCGCAGATAGGTCCAGTCCGGCGAGGTGCGCAGCAGATAACCGGCATGCGCGGTCGAGGGCAGCCCCTTCATCGCCCCGGCGTAATCGTCGATGAGCCGCATCCGGGGCATGCCGCCCCTCGCCATGCCGATGGCCCAGGCGGGACGCATCGCCACCTGCGCCAGCAGCCGCGGGGTGAGCCGGGGCGGCTGCGTGAGGCCGGAGCGCACCTGCCGCTCGCGCCGGCTGGCCACCGGCACATCCACCGTGAGCACCAGCACCGAAAATCCTGCATCTCGCGCACGTTTCAGCATGTCGGCGCGGATGGTCTCGTCGCGCGGCGGATACATCTGGAACCAGCCGCGCCCGTCGAGATGCGGCCCCACCTCCTCGGGCCGCACCGACGCCACGGTGGAGAGCGTGTAGGGAAGCCCCGCCCGCGTCGCCGCGCGCGCAAGGATGTGCTCGGCCTCGGGCCAGATCAGGCCCGACATGCCCACCGGGGCGATGCCGACGGGAAGCGGATGGCTCTGCCCGAACAGCGTCACCGACAGATCGGGCGCGATCGCGCCATGCAGGATCGAGGGGCTGAGCAGCACCCGGTCGAGCATCGTTCGGTTGCGCGCCTTGGTGGCCTCCACCCCGGTGCCGCTGTCGAGATATTCCCAGACGAAGCGGGGGATGCGGCGGCGGGCGCGGTCCCGAAGATCGGAGAGGGCGGGGTAGCGGGCATGCAGGCTCATGCCTCATTTGCGCGGGTTTTCAGAAGCTTGTCCAGAGCGCGGGACGGGTTGGAACATTAACCGAACACCGGGCTTTATCTCGGACCCGCCCGGCGCTATTGTCGCGCCCATGAGCAGTGTTGACGACACCGACGCCTTCGAGGGCGCGAGCCTTGCCGCGCGCGCCATGGCCGCGCGGCCCGCACCCTATCTGGACGGGCTGAACCCCGCGCAGCGCCAGGCGGTCGAGACGCTCGACGGGCCGGTGCTGATGCTCGCCGGGGCGGGGACAGGCAAGACCAGGGCGCTGACCACGCGCATCGTGCATCTGCTCAATACCGGGCGCGCGCGTCCCAATGAGATCCTCGCCGTGACCTTCACCAACAAGGCCGCGCGCGAGATGAAAGAGCGCGTCAGCCGCCTGATGGGCGAGCGGGTCGAGGGCATGCCGTGGCTCGGCACCTTCCATGCGATCTGCGTCAAGCTGCTGCGCCGACACGCCGAACTGGTCGATCTGAAATCGAACTTCACCATCCTCGACACCGATGACCAGCTGCGCCTGCTCAAACAACTGGTGCAGGCGGCGAATATCGACGACAAACGCTGGCCCGCCCGCATGCTCGCCGGGATCATCGACAACTGGAAAAACCGCGCCTGGACGCCCGACAACCTGCCCGCCGCCGAGGCCAGCGCCTATGACGGCAAGGGCCCCGCGCTCTACCGCCAGTATCAAACCCGCCTGCGCGAACTGAACGCCGTCGATTTCGGCGATCTGCTGCTGCATGTGGTGACGATCTTTCAGAAACACGAGGACGTGCTGGCGCAATACCGGCGCTGGTTCAGATACATCCTCGTGGACGAATACCAGGACACCAACGTCGCGCAATATCTCTGGTTGCGCCTGCTGGCGGGCGGGCATCGCAACATCTGCTGCGTGGGCGATGACGACCAGTCGATCTATGGCTGGCGCGGGGCCGAGGTGGGCAACATCCTGCGGTTCGAGACGGATTTTCCCGGTGCCGCCGTGATCCGGCTGGAACAGAATTACCGTTCCACCCCGCATATCCTTGCCGCCGCCTCTGGCGTGATCGCGGCCAACCGCGACCGGCTGGGCAAGACGCTCTGGACCGATGAAAGGGAGGGCCACAAGGTCCGCCTCATCGGCCATTGGGACGGCGAGGAAGAGGCGCGCTGGATCGGCGAGGAGATCGAGGCGATGAGCCGCGGCACGCGGGGGATGCGGCCCTATTCGCCCGACGAGATGGCGATCCTCGTGCGCGCCAGCCACCAGATGCGCGCCTTCGAGGACCGTTTCCTGACCATCGGCCTGCCCTATCGCGTGATCGGCGGCCCGCGCTTCTACGAGCGGATGGAGATCCGCGACGCGATGGCCTATTTCCGTCTCGTCACCTCGCCTTCCGATGACCTCGCCTTCGAGCGGATCGTCAACACCCCCAAACGCGGGCTGGGCGACAAGGCGTTGCAGACCATCCAGCGCATCGCGCGCGCGGGTGGCGTTTCACTGCTCGACGGCGCGGCGCTGGCGGTGGAGCAGGGCGCGATCAAGGGCAGGGGGGCGACGGCGCTGCGCGACCTGATCCTCGGCCTCGCCCGGTGGGGCCGGATGACGGGCGACGCGGATATCAGCCATGTCGAACTGGCCGAGATCATCCTCGACGAGTCGGGCTATACCGCGATGTGGCAGAACGACAAGACGCCCGAGGCGCCGGGGCGGCTGGAGAACCTCAAGGAACTGGTCAAGGCGCTGGAAGGGTTCGAGAACCTGCAAGGCTTTCTCGAACATGTCAGCCTGATCATGGAGAACGAGAGCGACGAGGCGGGCGAGAAGGTCACGCTGATGACGCTGCACGCCGCCAAGGGGCTGGAATTTCCCGTCATCTTCCTGCCGGGCTGGGAGGACGGGCTCTTCCCCTCCCAGCGATCGATGGATGAAAGCGGCACGCGCGGGCTGGAGGAGGAGCGGCGGCTGGCCTATGTCGGCATTACCCGCGCCGAGGAGGTCTGCACCATTTCCTTTGCCGGCAACCGCCGCGTCTATGGCCAGTGGCAATCGCAGATGCCCTCGCGCTTCATCGACGAATTGCCCCCCGGTCATGTCGAGGTGCTGACGCCGCCCGGGCTTTATGGCGGGCCGGTCGCGGCCGCAAGCGCGATCGAGAGCCGCGCGGCCGAGGCCAATGTCTACAACTCGCCGGGCTGGCGGCGGCTTCAGGCGCGCGGGGGAGAGCGCCCCGTGAGCCAGCCGCGCGAGGCGCGGTCCCCGGTGATCGACGCGCAGGCGGTGAGCGTGCACAGCGTGGGCGAGCGCGTCTTCCACCAGAAATTCGGCTATGGCGCGATCACGGGGATCGAGGGCGACAAGCTCGAGATCGCGTTCGAGAAGGCGGGCACCAAGAAGGTGGTCGCGCGGTTCATCGCGCGCGCGGATGACGTGCCGTTCTGAGCGGCCCCGACCGGCGGGATTCGAGTATTTCCGGAACGATGAAGCGCGGCCGGCCTTCATCCTTCCCCGAATACGTCCGCCGGAAGCGGCCCGTCAGCCGAGTTCGGCGAGCCGGTCGAGGGCGGCGCGCAGCTTGGCCGCCTCGTCCTCGCGCAGGCTCAGGTTCTCGCGGGTCTCCTCGACGACCTCCTCGGGCGCGCTCTCGACGAATTTCGGATTGCCGAGCCGGGCGCGCAGGCCCGCAAGTTCCTTGTCCAGCCGGGCCAGCGTCTTTTCGAGCCGTGCCTTTTCCTCGGCCACGTCGATGATATCCGCCAGCGGCAGGCCGAAGCTGCCGCCTTCGACGGCGACGGTGACGCAGCCCTTGGGGAAGGCGTCCACATCCGTCAGGCTCTCGATCCGCGCCAGCCGCTTGATCATCGCCTCGTTGTTCGCCCAGGCCGCACGGCCCGCCGCGCTCAACTCCGTCACCAGCAGCGGCACATGAAGCCCGGCGGGCACATGCATCTGCGCGCGCGCCGAGCGGATCTGCTCGATCAGCGCGATCACCCAGCGCATCTCGCGCTCGGCGGCGGGATCGACGAGGGCCGGGCCGTAATCCGGCCAGTCGGCATGGATGAGCATCTTCTTGCGCTTGCCCAGCTTGCCCCACAGCTCCTCGGTGACGAAGGGCATGATCGGGTGCAGCAGGATCAGGCACTGGTCGATCACCCAGGCCATGGTGGCCTGCGTCTCGGCGCGGGTCTCGGCATTGCCCTCCATCAGCAGCGGCTTGGAGAATTCCACATACCAGTCGCAGACCGTGCCCCAGACGAAGGCGTAGAGCGTGTTCGCCGCGTCGTTGAAGCGGAAATTCTCCAGCGCCTCGTCCACCGCCGCGCGGGTTCTGGCGGTCTCGCCGATGATCCACTTGTTGACCGTGGCAGAGGGCGCGGGGATCGCCCCGTCCGAGCCGGTCGCCTCGTTCATCTCGGCAAAGCGCGCGGCGTTCCAGAGCTTGGTGGTGAAGTTGCGATAGCCCGCGATGCGGTCCTTCGAGAGCTTCAGGTCGCGCCCCATGGCGGCCATGGAGGTGAGCGTGAAGCGCACCGCGTCGGCACCGTATTCGTCGATCAGCTCCAGCGGGTCGAGCACGTTGCCGAGCGACTTGGACATCTTCTTGCCCTTCTCGTCGCGCACGAGGGCATGGACATAGACGGTGTCGAAGGGGCGCTGGCCCACCACGGCATATTGCATCATCATCATCCGGGCGACCCAGAAGAAGATGATGTCGAAGCCGGTGATGAGAACGGAGGTGGGGAAGTATTTCTTCAGTTCCTCGGTCTCCTCGGGCCAGCCGAGCGTGCCGATGGGCCAGAGCCCGGAAGAGAACCAGGTGTCGAGCACGTCGGGGTCGCGCCAGACGGGATAGACCAGGTGGGTCGGGTCCTGAGTGGCCGTATAATCGGCGAGCGCCGAGGCGAGACGGTGGAGCGCCGCGTCGCGGCTTTCGACCTCGACCACCTGCATGGCCGAGAGCGGCACCGGCAGGCTGGCAAGCCGGTCACGGAAGGCGTTGGCGACCGATTCGAATTCCGGGCCGCATTCCATCAGCGGGCCGAGATGCCCCTCGTTCAGCAGGCGCAGCATTTCGGCAAGGTCGAGCGTGCCGTCGCCCTCGTCATCCTCGAAGCCGGGCGACCCCAGGTCGAATCCATACCACACCGGGATCTGGTGCCCCCACCAGAGTTGCCGGGAGATGCACCAGGGCTCGATATTCTCCAGCCAGTGGAAATAGACCTTGGCATCCTGTTCGGGCAGGATCGTCACCTCGCCCGAGCGCACGGCGTCGATGGCGGGCTGCACGATCTGGGCGGTATCGACGAACCACTGATCTGTCAGCATCGGCTCGATCACCACCTTGGAGCGGTCGCCGAAGGGCTGCATGATGGGTTTCGATTCCACGAGGGGGATCATGGGCACTTCGTCCCCCTGCGGGCCGTCATCCGCAAGAGAGCCGTCATCCTCGGGCTTGACCCGAGGATCTCCTGCCTCCTGAGATCCTCGGGTCAAGCCCGAGGATGACGGGGCTGCGGGGGGCTGAGATCCTCGGGTCAAGCCCGAGGATGACGGGGCTGGGACGGGCTGAGATCCTCGGGTCAAGCCCGAGGATGACGG
>MDTD01017572.1_pt1 | contig 25231 bp, 13 predicted proteins | sample 811221 | NCBI WGS metagenome assembly MDTD01 (sample SAMN05326646, study PRJNA326480) | marine metagenome | isolation source: seawater | place: Pacific Ocean: South West | collected 2011 | reverse complement strand
GGTCTTGTACAAGTTCACGAAAAGTTTGCCTCTGCAGCGCAAGATCATCGTTTTCCTCGCCTCCATCCCGACGTGACCAGGCCATGGACACTTTCAAAATCAGAGCGTTTGCTTTCTCTCCATGCGTATGCAACAAAACATGGTATCCTTTCGACGTGGGAAGAAGATCCCGGCGCATTTGAAGCAGATCGGATTCTTTCATCGTTTGAAAACGAAAATCTTCTGCATGAGCACCACGTCATCGCCCGAATTTGTTCAGCACTCGCCGATTTGAATGTTCCAACGCCTTACACGCTTGGAGCAATTCGTGGTATCCTCCTTCTCAACCATCCGCCTGACTTTCATGAAGATGAGAAGCAGTTTCTCAAGGCCTTATCAGTGCGAAGCCCAATCCATCATCTTTGTGTCACAGGCTCATTCCGTCTCGGATTTCATGGAGCATACATCGATGATGAACTACCGCTTTTGGAACGCGATGACCAACTGCCAGAATGGGTCCCACGTCATACCGTTCTGCCTCCAGCATCCGGTAACGCTGATTACGCGACAGAAGGAATCCACTTACTGAGTTTCGACCGAGCCTCGCAGATTCCAGATGCCGCAATTTCAGTCATCAATCATTTCAACAAGCATGAACAAGGACGTATTCTTCTCATCGATGCCGACAAGGGCCGCCACAAGGAATGGATTCGCCGTCTGCAGCGCATTGGAATTACATGCGATACTCAAGCAGATTCAGTTGGAAGTACCTCTGCTATACAAGCAATACTTCGATTTCTGTCAATTCCTAATGGCCAAGATGCATGGTCAACAGCTAAACTGTTCGATATCGCCCAGTCAAAGGCGTTCCCGATTATTGGCAAATTGTTTTCCGATTTGACCCATCCAGAAAAGAAGGATTGGCGGCCAAGGCCACACTTGGACGTGATTGAAAACATCGGCCGCAGTTTCCACGTTCTTGGCGGAAAAGGAGCGCTCCAACGGTGGCTTGGCTCTTTAGCTGTTGCAAAACCATATGCTGTTGAAGCCTATCGTCGTGAGGAAGAATTGCGAGCGATTGAGGAGACGCAGTGGTGGTTGCAATGCCTTGCAACATCATGGACTGCGTTACTCGATGAAACCGAGAAAAACTTCCTTGCGAATCCATTCGTTGGCGCGTCATCAAACATTTCTCTACCCTTGCCCGAGCCAAGTAAAACGCCACGAGACGTACTCAGCACAATTTTACATGCATGTGACTGGGAGGCGTTGTTTGAACGTACACGGCATTACGATGCCTCCGTAGGTGCCGTGCAATCATGGGTCCGATCCGTTGATGGTTTGCTCCAATATCAGTCGAGTCTTCCATTCATTGATTTTTGTCGGTTAGCAGCCGATCAAACCAAACTACCTATGAATCGAGTTCGTCATTTCGATGTACATATCTGTACACCAAAGCAAGCGTTTGGGGTAGCATCGGACCTCACTCTCTTCGTTGGAATTGATGCTGAGTCATGGTCGATGAAGCCTGAGCGAGTGCCTTGGATTGACGATTCTGTTCGAGTCGAATTAGGCTTGAATGATGGAGACTTACCCGTTCGTCAGGCGCGTCATCTCTTCAAATCTGTGCTAAATTCAAGCCAACAAGTGATCCTCTTCGATACCGAACATGATGAATCTGCGGGTAATTCGACACCGGTTGTCGAGTACCTTTCAGGCGTTGAACTGCAAGGTGATTTACGGAATCTTGCGGCCATTCCAGCGTTCCTGCAGGAAGAAGTTTCTGATGGTGCTGGATGGTCAATTGTGACTCGAGAAACAGGAAATTGGCTGACATATCGAACTTCTTCATTATCTGTGAACGGTGGTGAAGTGGAACTTGAACGAGCAGAGAACATGCAACGAGATCTGCAACAACAGACTGGTCTTGAATTGAAAGCGTTGCGGACTCCGAGTGGAACGATTCAGTCAGCGAATACCATAGCGAATCGATTTGAACGCGATGTGCATCTCGATCGCTATCGTCGCCAACCAAAATTCAAGCCACTTGCAAATGGAAGCATTCTGCCATGGGAGATACGGGAGAGCTTGCTCACAACAACGGGCCTTGTCATCGAACCCACGGTCTCTCAAGCCGAGGTGAGTGGTGGTCGAACCTCAGCATCCTATCCGCATCTCGGATACAAGAAGAATGGCAATTCGAGGGGGCCTTCACTCGACCCTCGTCCGCTTCCTCCGCCTACGTATGGTTCACCAAGCCTGAACGAAATTCTTTCCAGTCAACCGATCGAAACGGACTCAAAGACATGGTCAACAAGCCGATTAACACCTTGGCTGACTTGCCCCCGACAAGCATGGTCTGAACAGACACTCGATGCCACGGACAACACTCCCGAGCCCTCTGAAGACATCGCGCCACTCACAAAAGGAACGTTGGTTCATGCCATTGAGGAACATCTCATGACACTTCTTGGAATTGAAGTAGGAGGGACGCCACTGGCCGAAGGTACGCCAATGCATCAAGGAACTTCACTATCAAACCAAGAAATATGGGAAAGTTTGCTCTGGCATTTGTCTGAAATCGCTCCCTGGTTATCGAGAACAAATGCAGTTTCCGTTCATCGCTGCAACGATTTGATTGGCTGCTCGCCTGAAGATTGGAACGATTGGCTTGAAGGCAACGGAACGCTTCCGATTGGAGGGCGACTCGGACGTCTACTTTTAGCAGATCTCAACCTGACCTCAGCAGCACCAATTGCTAGTGAATGGGCGTTGCAACATGGAACGGAGTTGAGTGTAGAAATCGAAGGGTTTGATGATCAATTTGAAACCTCATGCATCAAGTTACGTGGGCGAATTGATCGCGTTGATCACCTTGTTCTCGATGAATCGCTCCTTGAACGACTAACCGAGCGTGGGCTCTATGATGAGAGCGCAGAAAGGATGCCACTTTTCTTTGATGGAAGTGGACCTCCTGCGAAGCGCTTCATCATCATTCGAGACCTCAAAACCATCGAAGGACCAAAACCTGGTGAAGATGGCATTCGACATGTCGCGGGCCTCTTCAAGGAGATTCAATTAGCACTCTATGCTCGTGCTTGGGAATTAGCACATCCAGGCGATCGCGTCATTGGCGTTGGTATCTCAGAAGTGGGCGATGATACGGAACATCTCCTTGAACTCGATCCGAGTTTTGCTTTTCTTGAGGAAAGCCGAACCATCGGAACTCGAACGTTTTACTCTGGAAATCATTTCCGTATACCAACTGAAGGAACAACACCGGAGAGTAACAGTTTCCGGGCGTGGATGAGTTCAAGAATTACTGCCGCAATCCGGGCACAAGATGCAAGTGAACTCGGCTGGAATCATCCTGCACCAGGAGATCACTGCAAGTATTGTTCACTCGCAAGTGCGTGCTCTTCTGCATCCATTGGAGGTGAAACAAAGTGATTTCCTTCAACAGAAGTCAGCGACTGGGTCTTAATCTCGATCAACACATCGCATTGGATGCTGGTGCTGGAACAGGTAAAACCACCGTTATGGCTGAACGATATGTTCAGCATCTTCTTTCAGCAGAGCAACGAGCTACGCATGTTTTGCCGCCACCAATTCGGTTGGAACAGTATGGTGCAGGCCACGTTCTCGCAGCAAAGAAAGATCGCACTCCATTGAATGAATGGAAAGGACTGTTGCCACAAGAAATCGTCGCGATTACCTTCACTCGAAAGGCGGCATCTGAACTGCGGTCAAGAATTCGACAAAGGATTCAATCGCTTCGTGCTCATCCTGTAAAAGACGATGACCGAATGGGGATGCATGACCCACGTCTGCGTCACCAAGGCGATGTTTCGATGCTGATGTCGTTGCTTGAATCATCACCAATATCGACCATCGATGCGTTCCTGTCGGAAATTCTCTCACCGCATATCGATCTCGTAGCAATCCACGTCAGTCGAGAACAACTTCCTGAAGAAAAAGCCCCTCTTTTGAGAAGTCAAGCATTGAATGCGGCTTGGCGTATACGAAATGCTCGCGATGCAATCGAAGCGGGCATGCTTCAATCAGCTGATGCTTTCATCGCTGCCCGCAATCGTCTCGCAATCCGGCTTGGAGGTCAAGCAAGTGCACAAACGGCATTGGAAGGATTGCTAGAATCGTCGCTATTTGTCGAGGAATCTAAGCGAAGGCTTCGCTCACGTTCGATTCGAATTGGTTTACCATGGGATGGTGACACACCTCCAGATTACCGACTTATTGAGGACATGATTTTACAGGAGTGTCACCACCTTATCACTCCGGTCGTTCAAGATGTACATGCATTCCTTAACGAATGGGTTGATGTTTTCCTCGAACATCATTCTGTGATTGTCGCTCCAGCGCAAGTTGCTACAACAAATACTCGTTTCAATCAACTCGCTCATTTGGCACGGGAAGCACTGCCTACAACTCCGATAGAACAACTTCAGTGGTTGTACCAGGTGGTTGCAGCGGCCGCATCGCATGCACAGTTGAAGGAGCCAGCACCAACGATTCTCAAGGACGGGCACTTCCCCCGAGCAAATACGCTAGCAGACTGGCCTTCAGGCTTGATGACGTGGTCATCAGTCTTCAAGCGTAAATCTGAGGAGGCAACCAAGGAACAACTCATGAAAGATGCTTCCAAGGCTGCAACTCGTTTGCAAAACCGGATTCATGACCCAAGTGATGGGCGTCTGGTGTTGATGCTTGCAAAAGTTGCCTACTGCCTCAATCCTGTACGGCCTTTTGTCCATCGAGATGCGAATGAAAAATACGACCGCCATCCACTGGGCGTTTCGTTGGGTACCGAACCACCATCTGGTATGCAGAGGGTTTCTAGTGACCTTCAGGTTGAAGTTCTGAACGATTTGTATACAGTCCATTCAGGCTGTCAGGATTTACTTCGTCACTTGAAGGCACAAGAAGAAGCGCATGATTTTGACGATGTTCAAGTCATGGTCGGCGATTTACTCCTTGTTCGCTGTCCAGCCATCGTTCGTCATTGGTATCCGCCCGAGGCTGTCCAGGCATTGGATGACCTTGGTGATGAGCCATGGTCGGATGAACATATTCGAAGAGCACTGACCATTATGCAACGTGATGAAGAGAAATACGTTGATCTTCAACGAAGATTTGCGCTATTAAAGCAAATTCGTGCACGATATCGAGCCTTCATTATCGATGAGTATCAGGATACGAATCCAGAACATGCTCGTCTCCTCTCGCGACTTTGGGGGCGAAGAGAGGGCATTTCCGAAGAACACCCTGAACCAGCAGGTCCCTGGGACCCAACCATCTGCATTGTTGGTGATATGAAGCAAAGCATCTACCGATTCCGTCAGGCTGAGGTTACGGTTATGCGTCGAATGGTTGCATCCATTCGTGTAGCGAACCAGCTCGAGGCTAATGAGAAACGGATGGAGACTTTTACTCAAGAAGGGCACGGCCGAGATCCTCGGCCCGTCGGCGCAGGTGGTGAATCTGGTTCATTCATCTCCGCCGCTGATTATTCCCGAGATGAGAAATCAGCTCCGTACGACTACGTTTCCTATGGAATTGACGACGCAGGTCTCGCCATCGATGATGATACAATCGTTGAACGAGCCGAAGGCCATATTCAACTGAGAACGAATTTCCGAACAGCACCTGGCCTACTTCAAACGCTCAACAATATGTTTGATGACACGTTTAATCATCGGCATCACCAATTCCCAGGCGATTTCCATGCAACTGCTCAGCCCTTAGAATCTGGACGAGATACGGAACGCATAGGGACAATCGAGTGGCTTCTTCCGACTCAAAACGATACCGAGGAACTACCACTTGGCCTTACACAAGGGTACAACTTGTTCGATGCAGGAAATGCAAATCTCCGTCATTTGGAACATGAACTTATCGCTTCTCGATTGGATGCCTTGGTTCGAGGCTCACCAACTCGGATATGGTCAACAGAAGCGGAAGATTTTGTTGAAGTAGAACCAGAAGAGCCAATTCTGCCTGAAGATGTGATGATTCTCGTCCACTCACGAAAGCACATTCCCGACTTAATCGCACGACTCCAAGCTCGTGGATTGCCGGTTATGGCTGATAAACAAGGTGAGTTGCTCAAGCAACCCGTCGTTCAACCGTTGATGGCTATGTTGGAACTTCTCGCACGACCAGGGTCAAGACATGCCGCCCATTCCGTCCTTCGTTCCTCAATTATTGGGGCATCATCCATACAGATTGAGGAGATTTTCCAAACGAAGGATGTGGACAATTATTGGCACTTCTTTTCCGACTATTTTGATGGCGAACCTCAAGGGCCACTCATGGAAGCATGCGCTCGTTTGGTACATTCTGGCGCCATGTACGAAATCTTTGATGCTGTCTTGGATTACAGCGATCTCCTCATCGCATTCCCAGATGAATCTGAACGACAAGTTGCTGAAGCATGGTACGCAATGTTGCAAAAATTAGGTGGTGAATCAGGACACGAACCCGCCTCGATCCTTGATCAGATGAAGGCGTTCGGAACACTTGGGAACAAAGGTCCCCAAGCCCGTTCTTTACCAACAAGTGGCGCGATTCAGATCATGACAATTCATGGGGCAAAAGGTCTCCAAGCGCCGGTTGTGATCGTCACAGGATTGTTTGAAGCAGGACGTCGCAGTTCAAGCATTGAAGCTCAGAACAATGTCTTGATTACACCAGATGTAATTGCAGGCCGTATTCAGCCATGGAAGTCGAAAGAGAAGCCTGAAGATGCCTTGTGGATGTTGGCTGAACAAATGAACAAGGCACAAAATCAAGCTGAATTGCGTCGTCAATTCTATGTTGCACTTACCAGGGTGAAAGATCGCTTGATCTTCGTTGGCTCGCCAAATGCTCCTTGCTTGTTGAGTGATGATGCAATGGTTGAGATGAAGGTGAATGCAAAAGGGAACAACATGGGCGATTTGATGCTTGAAGGTTTCCGATACATGGGATTGGCATCAGGCGATGAACAGCCTTGGAGTCTTACCAACGATGTTCAAGGAGAACGTTTAGCAGAATATGGCGAGCAGACGTTGAAGTTTGATCCCTATGCGTTGTATACGTCGAGTGGATTTATGCAAGATTCGCTACAGAGCTTGCGTATGTATCACCATCCTGATTGCTTTGCCGAACAATCACCAACTTCCGTACTTTCCAACTGGCTGAACATGGAACAACTCGTTAAACAAGCGACAGATGACAGTGAGATTGAACAAGCCGTTGTTTATCAAACTCCGACGTTAAAGATGACAGCCCATGGCTTAGATACGGCCCATTCCTGCCGACGACGCTATTGGTTGTCGCATGTACGAGGCTGGCAATCTGAGCCTTTCAAACTTCATCAAGAAACGAAGTTCGAATCGAGTGAGGAGGATACTAAAGATCGGTCCGATGGGGAAGATGTAACGGCTAATTCTGTCGGCTGGCCATCGGCAACTGCCTTTGGATCGATGTTCCACAGACTCGTTGAAATTGGAATTGCAAATCCAGCAGAAATGAAGACAACAGGCTTTGAATTAGGACAAGTTTGGTTGAATGCTCAACAAAACCACCTGTTATCGGATAAGGAAATCGATGATGCAACGCAATCACAACCCGAGTGGCATCGATTGTCCAGCGATGAACAGAAGCAAACGAGGCAACGAATCATTGATTTGGCCAAACGACTATCAAATGGAGCTTTAGGGAAAATGGTCGAAGGTCAAGCGATTCATGGCCATGAAATCGAAGGGTTGCGAACGGAGTTGTCGTTTTCTTTCAATCAACAAATCGACCTGAAAGGTCGTTTGAGAACACCACTCACAGAACTTGACCAGTCATTTCGAACAGTGATTGATGCGGTCAATGTTCTCTTTGAAGGGCAGGCAGATCTTGTGGTTGCAGGATGTGAAAATCAACAGGCTTGGTTGCAGGTTATTGATTTGAAAACAACAGGTGCGCGAGAGGAAGAACTCGAACTGCACCCGTTGTACGAGACGCTGAATGAACCACTCTCGTTTGAACCACAAAACCGAGCGGAGGTTCAGATGCTACGAAATCATCGTTTGCAACTGATGCTTTATTCATTGGTTTTGCGTGAGCAAGAAGAACGAAAACCCATTGAAAAGAGACGAGATATTCGGCCACCAGCACTCTTGATCGCCACGACGGGACGTCTTGTTCAAATGCCGGATAAGATGTGCAAAGAAGCAGAAGAAGAACTGATGAATCTCCTGCATTGGATGGCAACCCTTACTGCAGATTCAAACGGTGTTACCGAACCGAAGCGCTTACCAATGGAAGCGATTGATATCTGCAAAAAGTGTCCATTTTTCAATGGCGATGTACGAATGTGTGCACCACAGGGCCTTGAGTTGGGGATCAATTCTGATTTTTCTTCCCAATGATGGCGAGTGTTCCTGGTTTTCCTTCGGATTGGTTTGCTCTCCACGCATGAATTTCAGTAAATCCAACGTCATTCCACATTGCAATCCATTCCTGCTCTGTAAATGTCGACATATGTACATCGAGGGCTTCTGGCCAACCAAGACTTTCCTCATGTTCCGCATAATGATCGATTCCAATTACTGCCCAACCTCCATCGGCCAGCCAATCATCGTGAATTGACTGTAGCATCTGCTGGGGTTCATGAAGGTAGTAAATGAATTCCATTGAATGAATGAAATCGTATTGTTGAGGAGGTTGTGTATCAGGAAACAGAGCAAGATGATAACCATGTTTCGAATCAATGTTGTTTGCCTTCTCAATCATGTGCGGTGCACCATCAAAACCATCAGCTCGCATGCAGTTCTCATGCCCACCAACCAATCGTACAACCCAGCCATTTCCACATCCTAAATCAGCGAATGAAAAGGGTTGATTTCCTTGATTGACTCGTTGGAAAGCAACCTCCAACATTTCATTGACAGCAGGACTGTGTCCACGTTCCATACCCTCGTCTTTGCCTCGGTGTGCCCAATCGTTGAAGACGTCTGTTGCCTGCTTCATGTATCGACGATGGCATCCGTCGAAAAAAGGCATCGAAAGCAACATCATCCCCATTCGTATCGGATGTAGTATGAGCCTAACCTCTCAATCGATTGACGACGTACTCTACCCGAAAATTGAACCGTATTCAACAGGCATGCTTGCAGTATCAGATCGCCACACAATTGCTTGGGAATGTGCAGGCAATCCTGACGGCACCCCAGTCATTGTCATCCACGGTGGCCCAGGTGGAGGAAGCCAACCATCGTATCGACAATATTTCGATCCACAAAAGTGGAACATCATCCAGTTCGACCAACGAGGTTGTGGAAAATCAACGCCTTATGCAGATCTTGAAGAAAATACAACCATGCACCTCGTTTCCGATATCGAGGCATTACGAATGCACTTCGGTATCGATACGTGGCATGTCTTTGGAGGCTCATGGGGTTCAACGCTTTCGCTCATTTACGGAATTACTCACCCTAGCCGCGTCCGATCGTTCATTCTTCGAGGCATCTTCATGTGCAGAACATCTGAATTGCACTGGTTCTACCAAGAAGGAGCAAGTCATGTTTTCCCAGATGCCTTTGAGCCGTATCAGCAACACATTCCAGTAGATGAGCAATCGGCGCTCATTCCTGCCTATTACAAGCGCCTAACGAGTGAAGACGTTGAAGTTCGCCGTGCTGCGGCGAAGGAATGGACGCGTTGGGAGATGGCGACAAGTCGACTGTTCCCCGACCCAGAATACCTTGAAAAGGCGGAAGATCTTGATTTTGCAGTAGCGTTTGCTCGCATTGAATGCCATTATTTCATCAATGGAATTTTCGTAGAAGATTCCTACATTCTCAACAATGCAGAGGCAATAGAAAACATTCCTGCAATCATTGTACAAGGTCGCTATGACATGGTCTGTCCTGCGAAAAGCGCATGGGAATTGCATAAACAACTTCCCAAATCGACGCTTCATATGATTCCTGATGCAGGCCATTCAATGGGTGAAGTTCCGATTGCAAAAGCATTGGTTGAGGCTACCGATTCAGTGTAAAAAGCACGTCATGGATACTGAGTAGAATAAATCAGTCAATAAAGGAGAAGGGTGACGTAGTACCATGGTCAAAACCCCGTCGAGAGGCAGGTTGCTTCACCTTCAGGCAGGAATTTGTCTTGTAATTCTGCTTCTAGTTCCTATTCAAACAATTGCTGAAGAAAGCACATCACTCGAATTAGATTGCCCGAAGGCTAACGTAAACCAAGCCGAGTCAATGGAATGTAGCATTGATCTCAGTGATTATGTTGGTATCTCGACAATTCGTTATGAATTCGTCTCAGTGGATACGATGGCTTCTAAAGCACATTCATCTGTACTTGCCACTGGAAACTCGCATAGTTGTGCAATCCTTGAAAATGGCTCAGCTATGTGTTGGGGGCTCGATAATTATGGTCAACTTGGCGATGGTGGCGATGCAACGAATTTGAATAAGCCTACTTCGTTCGTTTCAATTGCTGAAGGTCAAAGCGTAGACCAGATTTATGCGAGACAATTGCGAACGTGCATCATTTTCGATGACAACTCTGCAAGTTGTTGGGGATTCAATGAAGACGGGCAGGCCGGTGATGACTCAACCAATACCTACAAATCTCCCAGCGTGAAGGTACAATTTCCAGATGGTAAGGGTGTGAAATCAATCGGTATGGGACTTAAGCACACGTGTGCAATCTTAGAAGATGACAACTTGACCTGCTGGGGTCTTGACTCATATGGAGCTTTAGGAAACGGAAATTTGGATACAAGCGACAAATACACGCCTCAAACAATTACGACTCCATCGGATCGGAAAGTTGTGAAAGTCGAGCCTGGAGCAACACACACCTGTATACTTCTTGACGATGGAGGCGTTATGTGCTGGGGCCGTGACAATGTGGGTCAACTTGGAAATGGCGATACGAGCGATACGATTCATACCCCGTCTTCAAATGTCGAGTTACCTGAAGGGCGCGCTGCGACAGATCTTTCTGTTGGAGACCATCATTCATGTGCTCTACTTGACAACGGCTCAATCACTTGCTGGGGTTTGAACAATTATGGTCAACTTGGAGAGAATACTACCACCAATCGACTCATTCCAGTCTATGCTCAATTGCCAGACAGTTCATCAGCAGTATCGGTTTCAGTAGGCCCACATAGTTCGTGTGCTATCTTAGAAAACAGTAGTCTATACTGTTGGGGGCACAATCACTTTGGCCGCCTTGGGATTGGTGTCACTGGCGGTATTTATCTTACACCAATGTTCGTTGAAGGGCCAACAAACATCGTTGATTTGAGCGTGAATTATGACCATGTCTGTGGTCTGTATGAAAACGGGTCGGTATCGTGCTGGGGTCGCGGTAAATATGGACCATTAGGAATTGGTTCAGGAAGCGACAAAAACACGCCTCAACCAATCGATTACAATATCGCTCCATTCGCCTCAGTGGCGGGTCCAGCACCTCAAGGCGATTGGGAAGATGAATCAGACTTACGCGGTAGAGTCACTGCCTCGGAAAATAGTGTATGGAAGGTTGAGATTCAGGCACCAGAATTCGCAGAAATGTCGATGTACGATCTCCAAATAACGTTGCTGAAAATTGGCGGTATCCGAGAAACAATTGTTGTTGAGAATGCGATTGAAATAATCGAAAGAGATTCCGATGGCGATGGAACAGTGGATTCTCTTGATGCGTTTCCAAATGATGCATCTGAAACAACCGATACCGATGGCGATGGCGTTGGGGATAACACGGATGCATACCCGAATGATGGCACGCGCTCAGAAGAAGCATCCTCTCTCGATGCCAACACAATGTACCTCATGATTGCAGCAATAGCAATCATTGCCCTCCTATCACTCATATTCTTTAGAAGGGAAAAATATGAGAAGAGCGAAGACAAAGCAACGTCTGAAAAATCCAGTCGCTGGTTATTCCCTGGTGGTCCTAAAAAGAAATTCTAGTCGTGCATAGAACATAGGACCGAGAAGTGTGCAATCGTTCTCAACGAGGCGTCGGCTTCATAGGGTAAAGGCGGCTGGGTTGATGTGGAGGCATACCTCCGGGTGAAAAAATGAGTGAAGAAGGAACCATCACTCCCGAAGTTCGAATCGGCCAGCTTGAAGAGGCACTCGCCACTGAAACAGACCGTCTGAAGAAACTCTTTGCAGCGTATGAAACACAAGAAAAGGAACTTGTTGATGCACGAGCAGAGATCGAAGTTCTCGAAAAAGAAATTATCGACAAAGAGATTGAGCGTGAAGCGCAAGAATCACTTATCGCGGAGAAAGATTTCCGTATTCGTGAACTTGAGATGAAGGCTACAAAAGCAGACAAGCGTGTTGAGCATTTGGAACCTGCTCTCCAAACAATGGAAGAGAAGTATTCTCGAGAGAAAGATCGTCTTGGGAAAGTGTTTGGAATTGCGGAAGAACTTGACAATGATTTGAAACTCGCAGTTACTGAAATGAAGGCTCGTGATGATTGGTATGTTGCTCACATGACACTCTTTGAAGACCTCAACAAGGCCATTAAGGAACGTTATGAGATGATCGAGCGTGCGGTTGAAGCCGAACGAGAATCTCAACACATGTCTCGAGCGTTCACAGAACGTATGGATGAGATGGTCGAAGCACGTGCTGCTGAAATGACCGTCGAGGAAGCTGAAGCACTCATTGAAGAAGGCGTTGTTGAAGAAGCACCTTCGGAAGAAGAAGCTGTCGAAGAGCCAGCCGAAGAAGAAGCCCCAGAAGAAACATCAGAGGATTCAGAAGAGGTCGCAGAAGAAGCAGAGGAACCTGCTGAAGAAGCGGAAGAACCCGCTGAAGCAGATGCAACCTGGAACTCCGATGTCGACCCATGGGCTGACAACTGAGGTGAACCATCTTGGCAGGCCTTGCTCAGGGAGGTCATGCTCCAGTAGCAACCTTCGCTCTTGCAGGTGTTGCAATTCTTGTTGGCGGCATCTATCTTGACTCATTGAATGGACTGTTACCGCTCCTAGGCGTTCTTTGTTTGATGGTTGCAGTTTTCTTTGCTAATTTCTGGCGAGATCCTGATCGCCCAATTCCTCAAGATTCAGGCATTTTGGTTTCACCTGCAGATGGACACGTGATGTTTGTTCGTCGTGAGCGAGCCAATGGTCGTCGACCATCGCAAACTGAGCGAGATGAGCAGAGCATTGAGACCGATGAGCATACGGGCGACTGGTATCCTCAAGCATGTGACAATCCTCTAACCTTTGAAACCGAACAGCGATTCGAGCCCGTGGAAGGAACGCTTCATGACTCAGATGTTTGGCGTGTTGCCATCTTCATGTCACCTCTTGACGTTCACGTCAACCGAGCGCCACGTTCAGCGAGGATTATTGCAATGGAACATCGAACGGGCAAAGGACGTCGTCGCGGCCCCTTTGCGCCTGCCTATCGCAAAGAAAGCGAATACAATGAACGTGTCCGTACTGTTTTCGAAGCAGAGGATGGAGAGCGCACTGAAGTCATGCAAATATCGGGTGCGCTTGCTCGAACGATTGTTCCTTGGAAAGGGATTGGAGATACACTTCGAAGAGGCGAGCGTTACGGAATGATCCGTCTCGGCAGCCGAGTCGATGTTCGAGTTCCTGCAGCACTCTATGAGCCTCAAGTCATCTCTGCAGAAGACAACCATCCTCAGCATCCAAAAGGCCAGTTTGTTAAAGCGGGTTCGGATATTCTCTTTCGAAGAATTTCCGAAGAAGAATAAGGGGTTGCTAGATTGTCATCGAAGAAACCTCTTACGATGTTAGGGGATTCCTCAAAGAGCCTCAAAATCCACGATCTCGTCAAAGCCCCTGCAAATACGCCATGGGCAAAAGAACGTCAACAATCATGGGATGCATCGTTTCCTGCAACGGTGTATTCCACACCAGAGATGACGACTGAAGGTGAACCCTGCTCAGCGGTTACGGTTATTCTTCGGACCAAAGGTTGCCATTGGTGGTGGTCCTCAGGTTGTACATTTTGTGGCTATTTTAACGATACACGCGATGATGTCACAAGCGAAGATCTTCATGCGCAATGGCAACACGCGAAGGATAAATTTTCTAATTTTGAAGGCCAATCGATGGTCAAGGTTTACACATCTGGTTCGTTGCTTGAAGATCGAGAAATCCCGGTTGATTTCCAAGAAACGGTCTTACGAGATTGTTTCGAACTTGGAAAGGAACTCATTGTCGAGAGTCGAACCGAACAACTAACTGAAGAGAAATTGGCTTGGGCCACATCAATCAATCCAAATTTTACGGTAGCGATTGGCTTGGAAGCCTACGATGATGAAGTCCTACGATTTCACGTGAACAAAGGATTTTCTGCAGCATCGTGGGATCGAGCAGTCGAACGCCTCAAGAAATTCAATCTCCGAGTCAAGACCTATTTGATGTTCAAACCCCCGTTTATGAGCGAAGCTGATGCACTCGATCATTGTGTAAAGTGGATTGAAGCTGTTGCAGAACAGAGCGATGAGATTTCCATCAATCCAATGAACATCCAGCGAGGGACTGTTATCGATCGACTTCATCGCCATCGTGAATATCGCCCTCCCTGGCTTTGGTCCTTGGTCGAACTCATTCAACAGAGTCACCACATCGTCCATCCAAATGGCGGAATGAATGGAGATGATGATCAAATTTCTCGTTTGATTATCCATCCAACTGCCGGTGGAAAGATACGTGGCTCTCACAATTGTGGAGAATGCGATGCTGAAGTTGTTGCAGCGATCGAGCGTTATGCTGTTTCTGGTTCACTGGATGAGTTTCAAGGATTGGATTGTGTCTGCAAAAATCAATGGAATCAGGAGTTAATGAATGACAGAACCATTCCGGTCCCACTTGGAACTTCAATGCCAAGACGTGGTTCTCTTACCAACATTCTTCGCTCGCCGTGAATAGGCGAGTTATTGAGCGGTTCAATGATGCTCTTGGTGAATGTTTATCACCGCGCTTTGAGTCGCAGGCATGTCCATCTTGGACGCATGAGGTCAAGGTATGTCGAATAGTACAGAACTCCCTGATGCAGTCATCGGAACTGCAGAACCATCATCAAGCCGAATTATTCTTGTTTTGCTTTCGGTTGTAACCATCGGAATGTTTGGTCTTTTCAGCACCATCTTCGGCTGGGATAACATCCCGGTTATCGGCGATATCGTGCCACTGATGTCCAATCTTGGAGGTTCAGGAATTTGGTACTACCTGCTTGGTTTCATCATTGGACTTGGAGCGATTGTATCGACACTGGCAGGCGAGGTCCTAGCAGATTGAGGTGATATGAATGGATGCAGTATTTATCGCACTTTTCTTCTTCTTCACGGTGGTTGGTTTTGCTACGTTCTATCTTCAACGTGGGATTGGAAACATGGCCGAACCGATGCGTCAATTTGGCCTTTTTCTGCTCAACAAAGCACCAGCTGGAATTGTTGATCTCTTCAACGATGACAAAGGAAGTGGATCGAAGACGTGGATGAACCTTGGAATGATCTGGCTAACTTTTGCAGCAATCGGCACATTCCTCGCACTATGGCACGATTATGATGCTACAGCCCTCGATTCGCTCGCAAGCATTGGATGGGAATATGACGATGGAAGCGCGTTGGCTACATTCGTTGATGTGACCTTGATGACTGGTCTAATTTCGATTCTCGTCGGCGGTGGCTTGGTTGCTGCAGCACGAGCAGGAGCAGGCCGTCTTGCAAGCGAAGCCAATGCCAGTTTGACTGGATTGTTGTTTTCAGTCCTCACCATTTCATCGATGCTTCTACCAACAATCCTTGGCCTTGTTATCGATTTAACAGCCGCAAATGAAGCCCTTATTCAAGACCTCTTCATGCATGCATTGCGCTCATTTATCATCATTGCAGTGATGATCAACGTTCTCCTAACAGTGGCACAACGAAAGGGCGACATCATCTCAGCAAGCAACTGGTTCATGTTCATGGCTCTTGCATCGTTCATCTTCGGTTCACAATTCCGATTCTTTGGGGAACTGGCTGACTCAACCCAAACAGTTTGGCTCGGAGAGCGAATGACACAATCTTGGGCGCTTATCGCCCTTATTTTCTCGGTTGCATATCACGTAGTTCCTCGAGCAGCAAGTCGCCCGATTTGGTCCGATTCAATGACGAAGGCAAGCCTTCTTCTTCTCTTCTTCACCTTGCCTCCATTCATGCTATCATCGGCTGATGCTGGGACACTCCTCGAGAATCTCGGGGCCATCCTCATGACGCTTGCCCTCTTGCCAATTATGGCAGGTTCGGTGAACATCATCATGACCTCGCTTGGCAATGCAACAGGTGTTGTATCTCGACCAGGCGCATTAGCGGCAACGCTTGCAATGGTCTTCTTCCCACTGTATGCAATTGGAGGATACTTCACTTCACTTGACGTATTCATTGGCCTTGGCGCACTGAATGACATGGCCACAACCGTTGATGTTGGTTTCATGTGGACTGTTGGCGGACTTATGGCCGTCGCCTGTGTCGCAGAATCCTATCCATTAGCAGGCGGCCGTAAACTCGCATCCTCATCATCTGCATCCCTGTCAACCATGCTCATCGCCTTTGGTGCCGTCACTTCGACAGTTGCGAAGTTGATGGGTGACTTCACCGAAAAAGCACTTCTCGATTCCGGTAGTGAAGACGTGGTCATGACAGATGGTGGATTCAGTTTAACCGCATCCGTTCTCTTCTACTTCGCTTCGATTGGTGTCATTCTCTTGTTCTTGAATCTCATTCGAACATCCATTGGAGGAATGAAAGTCGATACAACCGTTTCGACAACCTCGGACATCAGTCGTTATTCCATGCAACGTGGTGAATCTTCGATTCGAAAGCTCTTGCAACGCGGCGTTGGTGTCGATACCGTTTTGGTCGTTGGAGCCGATGTTGAAGACGATGGCGGAATGACCATTATCGAAGTTTCGTCAACCCTCCACAACGATGAAGTTGATGAATTCCCAGTTGAAAAGAATGAACTTGAGATGCTGTCAGACTATCTCGCAAAGAAGGACATGAGCATCTTTGAATTCTTCCGTTCAATCGATTTGGATGACTCTGGCCTTATCGATGGCTATGAACTCCAGCAGGCACTACGAAGTACAGACATTGCAGATTTGCCTCCATGGGATATCGCACGTCTCATGGAATTCATCGATCTTGACGGAGACGGTCGAGTCAACCTCCCAGAACTTGACATCGCCATTGCACGAGTACGCTCTGGTGTCGTCGAAGAAGAGTGAAGCGAGGCGGTCAAACCGTGCGAATTGGATTGGTTGGTAAACCAAACGTCGGCAAATCGACTTTCTTTGCAGCATCGACATTGATTCCAGTCGATATTGCAAATTATCCGTTTTGTACGATTGAACCAAACGTTGGATTTTCCTTTGTTCCAAGTCGAGAACCTTGCCCCTGTATGTCCCTACGAGAGCGACTTGAACAAGACGGTCGTAGCCAACTCAGTGATGATCGTGGAGGCAGTATCTGCACACCACGCACAGGCTCTTGTGAAGGGCACAGGCGATACGTTCCTTGCATGTTGGTCGATGTTGCAGGCTTGGTTCCTGGAGCAAGTGAAGGACGAGGCCGAGGGAATGCTTTCTTGTCCGATTTAGCAGAATGCGATGCATTGATTCAGGTCATTGATGTTGCAGGAACAACCGATGCTGAAGGAAATCCAACAGGATTGAAAGCAACAAAAGAACAAGCGATTGAACAAGCACTTGCAGAAATCACCTTCCTTACAGAGGAACTTGATGCATGGATTCTAGGGCTTGTCAAAGAGGGCTGGTCTCGCGGCGCTCGTCGAATTCAAGCCGAAGGTGTGAAGGGATTCACTCAATTTCTGCAAGAGCGCCTATCCGGATTGGGAGCAACAGATTCCACGTGTCAACGCGCCTTTGATGCATTCACCCAACTCCATAGCGACATGACATCTCCATGGGATTGGTCCGATGATGTACTGATTCTCCTTGCCTCTTCATTGAGGAAGCAGTTGTTTCCTATCTTTATTGCAGGGAACAAAGCGGACATGGCCCCTGATGGTGTACTCGACCACCTTCAAGCCATACTCGATCAATTTACACCGTGCTCGGCAGAAACAGAATTAGCGCTCCGTCAAGCGAGCAAGGCAGGATTTATTTCCTATACACCCGGTTCAACTTTATTTGAATTAAATCAAAATCAGCCGATGAACGATGCGCAAATGAAAGGCATGTCGGTTCTTGGTGAACGTTTGAATAAATTACAAGGAACTGGATTGACCAATCTTCTTGATCAGGTTCTTTTTGATGAACTCGATCGTATTGTTGTTTATCCTGTCCAAGATGAAACCCATTGGACCGATGGGGATGGTAACGTATTGCCTGATGCTTTTGTGGTTCAGAATGGTATCCAAGCCAAACAAGTGGCATACAAAGTGCACTCCGATCTCGGAGATGGTTTCATCAAAGGTGTTGATGGACGTACACGACGAATCGTTGGGGCTGAACATGAACTCTCCGATGGAGACGTTCTAAGGATTCATTCAAAGTGAATCTCAATGGCCTTTTGGGCGCTCAAAATCAGGCGTTAGCCGAGCAAGTGTGCTGGAAAACTTTGCAGCACTGGTGAAAAAGAGCACGATTGAAGCGAGTGTTAGAATTGCGAGCATAATCAGCATGTACCAGCCCCATGGGTCAATACTTCGAACTGTTGTGATGTAAATCGTCCACAGAACTGTGAGGTAGAGGAAGGGCCGATATCGGCGAGTAACAGTGCTGAGACGTGAAGACTTCAGTGTATCATCGTAGAGATTTGTTGCCTCATCTTTACTGATATAACCGTGCTCAACACCACATCGTGCACAGACCTGTGTTTTTGGTCCATTCCCATGAATGAAGAATTCGCGTGGATAGGTTCCAGAACAGAGTCGACAGACTGGCATCTTCTTCCCTCATTCCTACCCAAATACTGCCGTCATTTCAACCATGCGCTCAATATTCAAGAAATCTTGACAGGATTTGTACACCTGATTGACTGCCAACCGATTCTGGATGGAATTGTACGCCAAAGACGGATGCTTGTGTTGAGCGAAGGCCAAGAACAAGCGACTTCGTGTCATCGGTTGCATCAATAACAATGCTATCATGTCCTTGACATTCAACTGTCAACAATGTTAAGGAATTGTAACGGGTCATCGATAGTTCATCTAAGCCTTCAAACAAACCATTTCCTTCGTGTAAACACTTGACGGGTGTGCCATGAACGGGTCCAATCGGACTAGGGGCGACGTCGAGACCAGATGCAAGACCTATTGCTTGATGACCAAGACAAATCCCGAGAAGTGGAGGGGTATTGCCTTCAAGTGCTTGCTTTGCGAAATCCATCGTCAAGGGACTGTCTTGTGGCCATCCTGGCCCCGGTCCTAGAACGACATGGGATGGTTGTAATTCTTCGAGAAGTTCCTGAGCGGAGTGATGTGAATGATCCCTTCCAGAAACAATGTTCACATGATGGCCAAGTCCACAAATATCGTGAGCGATGTTGTAGGTAAATGAGTCCAAATTATCGATTAACAAGACCGCATTCTTCACAAGATCATCGGTATGAATTGAGAATGAAACTTCGTGATTCGATTGCTGGCTTTCGAGTGGTAGAGAATGAATGGCAAGATGTTTGACAGGGGAAGCGAGAACAGTGTCGTCAATCCAACCACATGATCGTAGGAGTCCATTTGCTTTCCACTTGGCTTCAGCAACCTCCGATTTTGGATTTGATTCAATGGTAATCCCTCCTCCTGCTGTAACTCTAGATGTCCAACCGTCGTCCCTTTTGTGAAGTTCAGCCGTTCGTATCAAAATATTCCAAGATGAATCACCAGTTGAAGGGTCGAACCAACCCATCGATCCAGTCCAAAACGAGCGAGGGTATTGCTCCAATTCATCGATTGCTGCACAGACAACGGTCCTTGGACAACCTGTAATCGAGCCTCCAGGAAATACGTTTTCAATCGCGTCAAAAACATCGATACCATCGTTCAATCGACCTTTGATTCGTGAAACGAGATGCTGAACTTCAGCATAGGCTTCAACATCAAATCGTTCCACCCAGACTTGATTTGGCTTTGAGATGCGTCCGACATCGTTTCGCATAAGGTCAACCAGCATTCGATGTTCAGCTCGTTCCTTACGATCAGAAATCATATCTTCACGAAGAAGTATCTCCTCGGCCTCTGATGCGCCCCTTGGTGCAGTCCCTTTGATCGGAGCTGTTGTGATGATGCCTTTCTCAGTTGCAAGAAGTGATTCTGGTGAAGCAGAAATGAGTGCAAACGATTCATCTTTCATGTGCAAAAAACCAGAATATGGGGCAGGATTTGATGCAATTGAATGACAGAAGACATCCCATGGTTCTGTCAAAACCGTTCCTTCCCATGAACGACCGTAATTAAGTTGGTAGAGTTGACCATCAACGATTGATGATTGAACAGTTTTGACAATTTCTTCGTGTTCGGCATCGGTGCAATTTGAAGATGGTTTCTCGCCAATCAAAACATCGAAAGGAACTGTTTCCAGTGGAGCATTGGATAGACACTCGTTCGCTCTCTCCTTCCAATGAACATCTGTCGATAAAACAACCAACGCATCACGCTCCTTATCATGAACAATACAGTGTTCGATTTCCCACAATACGCAGAGTAGTTCGCCTTCATTTGGAGGATATTGTAATCGTAATGGCTGTGTCATTTGTACCAAATTGTACGATAATGCGCCCGTCCAAAATGGACCATGGAAGGGGACATCTGTCGAATCATCCGGTTTGAATTGCCCGTTGGAACATGTACATATTTTCCTCAATCCAGTTGAAAGCGATGCACTTGTGTACGACACATCAGGTTTCCAGGACGAACCATCCCACGTCTCTCGATCAAATGTAAATGGCAACTTGGTGGCCAAATCAATTTCTCCAGCCAAAGGTGAATGAGGATTTGCTACAGGTACTTGTTCTCTCGACGGTTGTCGGACGATGACCCTTTTTGTTGAAGGCCCACAGAGTAATGAGAAGCGAGAGAGATGGCTGACAGGTCCTGCAGAAACCAGCATGATTTCATCTGGTGAACCAAAATTAGCAGCATCTTCCCCTAAGAGTTCATGTTCCATGAGACAATGCCGAACAGCGTCTAGGGGATTCATCACCACACCTCGGTCCAATGTTCTGTAATGTCGTAGAGTTGTTTGAGCGCTAAAGTACAGGCTTCAAAGAGACGTAATCGATCGTCGCCAACAGGTTCATCATCAATTGACTCAATGCCTACAACACCTACACCCGTTCCGACAGCAACCAATTCGGCACATCGTGCAACCAGACGTTCGTTGAGTTGGCCAGTTTGGATGTGATAACCTGAAGCGATGAGAAATGGGCGAATCAATTCAATTGTGATTGAATCAACAGCAAGTGGTGAATTACTGATCCAAACGACACCATCTTCATCGAGAACAATCGGGGAGCATCGATCTCCATCAATAATTGAATATTCATGTACGAGTAGTGCTACATCAGCCCCTTTCCTTTCTGCTTCCTTTCTTGCTTCAATGTATGCTGACCAAGCACCGTGCTTTGTTCCAGCAACACGCTTTGGCCAACGTGGGCTGGGATGTGTGATCGCATCTATGCATTCGTTTTGAACTGAGAATGGACGATACGTGATGGTGATGTGCGATGAATCTGAAACATCAACTCGAACGAGACCTTCATTCAATTCTGGGGGGCTCAGTTCCAAGTGCTTAACAATCGAACGTTCATCGATGAGTGAATGATCAATTCTCAGTTTCGTTGCATGTTCTTTCAATCGAGCAATATGATGTGAAAGAAGAAAAACACCGTTTACTTTTGAGAATCTCATCGTTGTAAAAACGGATGAGCGAGGGCTCTGACCATCCTCGCTCATGAACCGTCCTTTGCACACTATGCCTTGAGCATCACGGTATCACAACAAGTCATCCAAGAACGATGTGTCGATGGAAGAACTCGATTGTTTCTGCGATGCACCAATATCAAGATCGTTGAGCAATGCATCATCGATCGGCGCTCGTACTGGGCTCATAACCGGCCTTTGTGCAACGTATTGTTCTCGTCCGACGTCCTGTTGTTCAATTCGCTCCGCAGCTCGGAAGAGGGACTCTGTTTGCGCAGGTGTCGTTGGAGGTGGTGGAGGCGTGTTGACTTGTGAAGGTTTGTCCCATGGATCATCACTGATCCCCCATGTCGCAGTTTGAATCTCCCATTCTTTTTCCTTCTGTGATTTCCTGCCTCGTCCTCTGAAGATTGCAAGCAAGAGAACGAGGGAGACAAGAACAAGCCCAGCGGCGATGAGATTCGGCGTTGTCAACAAGGATTCGAAGTTGTTTTCAGAACCCGTATCCTTTGTGATTTCCCCGGTCGAATCAACCGCATTGATTTTCTTAGCATCAACGGTTTCTCGAACCACGCCGTCTCCATCGAATGTAGTAACAGAGATGTACCAGTCGGATGTGTTCACAAGGTCAGGGAACGTCTCCGTTGTGATGACGTATGAGTTCGAAGTTGTCGTATTATCAAGCAATGTAGCCTCTGAAATGTCCATGAAATCCTCTGAATTGATGTGGATTTGATAGCCTTCCACATTGAGACTATTGGAATGATTCCACGTCACGAGAATACTGGTTTCTTCAACCCATGCAAGGGTTATGCCTTCAATGCTCGGAAGGTAATTCCCAGGATCGGTGATTCCATCATCAACCGATTGTGCAGATACGACCGTTAGGTCGGTCTTCAACGCATTTGCTGCAGAGTCAACAGGTACAACCGTAACCCACGTTTCCTGTCCTGGAATTACAGGTATGTCGCCAGCAAGTTCTTTGATTGTCGCAGGTAGATCAGGTGTTCGTTCCAAGATAAAGACCGGTGCGTTCGGGCCATCAGCTCCAACACCTACGCTTGTGAAGGACCACGATGCAGCATAGACTTCGTATTGATACACATCACTGGCTGTTGATAATTCGAAATCTACGAGCAATGCCGAGCCATCATCCATAGGGCGATCGGTGAGGCTGATGTTGTCCAAACGAGGTGGAGGCGTTGTGTCTTCGAAGTTATTGATTGGAACAACGCTTGCAGAGAGCAAGGAATCGGTGTAAACATTTCCTGCAAGGTCGTGAACAGTGACGGTCACAAACAACTCAATTCCGGGTTGTATAAACTGTGGAGTATCTGCAAGTCCGAACTGATCGCTTTGTGTTCCAACACCATACAAAGCGGCATTCAGTGTCAATTCAATTGGATTCTTGTCTTCATCAATCCATTGCTTATCGATGACAACGCATCCACATCTATCAGGGTCATCGCCGTGGAGATTCCAGAGATAACCAACATCATCAACAGGTTTGTCAGCAGCCCAAATGACGTACTTGCTGAAATCTCCTGCATCAGAAATGGACCACACAACATCGATGGCTGTACCATCATCGTTTGGATGATCGTAGGCTTGAATATTTTCAATTCGAGTTGGTGGCATTGCTGCACCGCCAGAGTTGTCTATTGGTGTAGCGGTTACAATCTGCACATCGTTCGGATTGCTGTTGAGCCAGGTATCAAAGGCAACTACACCGATGTAATATTCGAGATTATCGACAAGGGATAGACCGTCAAGTTGTGAAACAATGGTCGAATTATCGTCGCAATTGTTGACGACGGTTGATTCTGAGAATCCTGCAATAGAGGTAGGGTTGTTTACAAACACTACACCAGTGACCATGTAGACAACGTAGTATGCACAATCATCTGCATCGCTAACATCCCATCCAACGGTGATCCGTCCTCCTTCATCATCAGGCGTATCAATCGCCCATACATTTTCTAGTCGAGATGGAGGGATGCCATCGTCCACGCCTCCGGTAGGAACAACAGGTCCAATGATGGTCGCATTTGCAAGGTCTTCTTGACCAGTGAGATCTACACACGTGAAGCCAAGCCAGTATGGTTTACCAGGTTCTAAATTGAGAATCGTCGTGTTCCCTTCAGTAGGCAAAACGGTCGTACCGACAGACAAACCGAGTACATTGGTCATTGGTTGTGTTGAGGTATAGATGCGTGTCTCAAGGAGATCGAGAGCAGTACAACGTGACCATTCGGTTTCAAGGTCACCCGCGACTCCACCATCGAGCGGTTGAGCCATTGCCCAGGCAGGGGGTGTCGGGACCTCGTTACTTGTTGTTACAGGTCCGAAAACTTGGCTTGGCAAACCATATCGTCCATTGTTGTATTCGACAACAACGAGCGCGTAGTAATCCACACCATCGACCAGTGGAACACCATTTGCTGTTGTAACATCAGCCTTCAATCGGCTGTGGATTGATTCAGATTTGTCGATAATTCGACCAACGAGATCAATATCGGTTGGAAGCGCAGTCCACGGCTGGTCGCTCACGTAAACAAGATATCGGCTGAAGTCGGGGTCGTGAACCAAAGTCCATTCAATGGTTAGTGCACCACCACCATCATCTGGGCGGTCGTACATATCTGAAATTTCAACAGGCGTATCCAAGCGAACCCAGTCATATGTTAATCGAACTTCAAGCGAACCGTTTGTAGGGGCAATGAGTTTAATCGGCACAAATCGTGTTCCGTTGATGAGTTGTCCATTGTTGATAGCAAGTTGCAAACTGTCTTGCACACCGGATGCATTGTCAAGTTCAAGAATCGCATCGTAACGTAATGTGTTCGATTTTGCCCATACTGCGGCATTTGAGATTGGTGAGGTCATAATCAATGGAACGGTTTGGAACATTAGGCCATGCACGCCTGGTTGACCCATAGAAGAATTCAATGCAACTGGATTCTCTGGAGAAACAAGATCAATGCTGTACCCAGGATGCGTCATATTGGAGATGTCCATGTATTGCGAATTGAAACCAATGTTCAGTGGATTTGCGTAGCGAGATGATTGACTCTCCATCTCATCAAAGGCTGTTGCTGGTGTCCAACCCCGAAGTCCCGCATCGGACGTTGTTAACCAGAAACCATTCGCACCAACTGCAACATTTGTCGGATTTTGTACAGTTGCAGACTTTACGCTTGCATGTGAAGGGGTGTGTGCTTCAACGATGGCCATTCCGTTCAAACCCATCAGCATAAGATGGGTTCCATCACTGCTCATTCTGTAGATTGGCCACGAGGGAAG
>MDTD01113740.1_pt1 | contig 25234 bp, 16 predicted proteins | sample 811221 | NCBI WGS metagenome assembly MDTD01 (sample SAMN05326646, study PRJNA326480) | marine metagenome | isolation source: seawater | place: Pacific Ocean: South West | collected 2011 | reverse complement strand
CGACTGCCCTGGCGGGCGGATCCGGAGGTGCCGCCTCAATTATCCGCGGTGTAGTTATGGCTCCAAGTGGTGTCACACTAGCGCTGTCTGGAAACTTTACATGGAACAGTACAGCACCTGCAGCAAACTTAATTGCTAGCAAAAGTTATGGTCAATTTTCAGGAGACGAAGAGGCGCCCATGAGAGGTGCTGCAACAGGCTCTATAAAACTGGGAAGTCAAGAGTTCGTCATGCTGCTGAACGGCCACAAGGGATCGTCTTTATATCCACGTGTCGTTACAGCCTCCATGGATATGAGAAATCCGAACTATTTTGCAAACGTCTTTAATACAGACTCAACCAAAATCGAAGAAGCCGGTCACTATCTCTACAGTCGCTATGATGTACACCCAGCACTAGCAACAGTCACAGGATCAGGTGTCCTCAAAGCAGGTGCAACCAAAGATCACGCTGGTTTTAACGACGCTGTGTTTTTAGCAACAGGTTCAGAAGGTCACAATCAAGGTTCTTCAACTGTGCCTAATTATGAGTCTTTTGAAAGTAGATATACAACAGCATTCTCACCGTTTGTCATAAGTCAAGGCTTTGGTGGTTCACCGTATGATATATTTAGAGTCGAAGCGCTTTCCGATGGCGCCGTCTCAACAGACAGATTTAAGATATCCATTGAAAATATTAAAAAGACTAATTCAGACACAGACAAGTTCGGATCGTTTGATTTGGTTGTTAGGCAGTTTGATGACACAGATGAACTTCCCGTCGTACTAGAAGCATTTAGAGGTGTCAATCTAGATCCTACTTCAGGTAGATTTATAGCTCGAGTCATCGGCGATCAAAAGGCATTCTTTAACTTCGATGCAAATTCTGGTGCACAAAAACTTATAGTTGAAGGTGACTATCCGAATAATTCTAGGCTTATCAGAATTAAGCAGTCTGAAGCGCTTAGAAAATCTGAAATTCCTGATGAAGGACTTCCAATGGGCTTCCGAGGTCCATATCACCTAGTCACATCCGGTACAAATCCACTTACACCAATTGTTGACGACGATGGAGACTTCACCGGTGATTATTACAACTTCATTGGGAACGTTGCTGGTCTAAAAGGCGCAGTTGAGCCACCAATCCCGTTTAGAGAGACTGTTGCACTAGGCACAGGTCAGACAAAGCGCGCGCACGCGTCTCTTTACTGGGGTGCACAGTTCAGCAACAAAACAGACGTTACAGAACCTAACAAGGTTGCTTTGTTTAATAAAACAATGAGATCATATGCAACCTTCTTCCCACGCTTTGAAGGCTCAGATCAAGATGTTTCAGTCGGAAATAACGCGGGTGTTGCAGACTCAGGTGGTGTAATATTCGATTCAGATAGATTCAATAATAACAAATTCACGCTCGAGAGAGTTCAAGTCAGAACAGGCTCAGACACACTTGCTGATCCTGCATTCTGGTTAAGTGCGTCATACAACCGCAAGGGTACCATCGTCGCTAATGAAACTAACAAGACACGAGCTTTCAAAGTCGATGATCTTAAGTCTGCAGGAAACAGAAACTACGCTAAGTTTACGTTCTTCTTGCAGGGTGGTTTTGATGGTACGAATATTTTTAACAAGGATAAGATGAAGCTGACTAATGCAGCAGCAATTAGAGAAATGGATGACGCTACAGCGCAAGGAGCAACATCAGGACCAACTGTTGCATCGTTCAGGAAAGCTATTGACATAATGGGCAATACTTCTGATGTGTCAATTAAACTTCTTGCCATTCCAGGTATGCGAGAGACAGGCATTACAAACTATGCGATAGACGCAGTTGAAAATAGGTTTGATGCACTTTACATCATGGATATTGAGGAAAGAGATACACTTAACACAGTTATTACATCTTCAGCGCAAGTTGTGCATGTTAAGAATACAACAACGGACTTTACAAACAGAGCACTGGATACATCCTTTGCAGCTGCGTACTTCCCTGATGTCATTCAAAGAGATCCGGGAACAGGAACAAACGTACAGGTACCACCGTCAGTCGCTGTTTTAGGTGCCTTTGCTCTGAATGATGCGATTGGTCACCCCTGGTTTGCACCTGCCGGCTTTAGTCGAGGCGCATTAAGGGAAGCTCAGCGAGCTGCTGTTGAACTTAAGAGATCAAATCTTGATGACCTTTATGATGTCGACGTCAACCCTATTACAGACTTCCCAGGCACAGGATTAGTGGTCTTTGGTCAGAAAACACTCCTCGCAGCTGCGTCTGCACTTGATCGAGTTAATGTTAGACGTCTTCTTATCGAAATTAGAAGAAATGTTAGAACTGTTGCAAACACGCTGCTGTTTGAACCTAACAGACAGACAACTTTAGATAAGTTTAACGCACTTGTCAACCCAATCTTGCAAGGAATTCAGGAGCAAAATGGGCTTGATAGATTTAAGGTAATTATTGATTCGAGTACAACAACGCAAGCCGATGTTGAAAACAACACCATTAGAGGAAAGATATTCGTCCAACCTACACGCACGGTCGAATTTATTGCACTTGATTTCGTTGTAACTAATGCAGGCTCAGGTGCTTAAACTTTAGGAATACAACGACACTTTGATATACATAGTATAGAAGGATCTAGGAGATTTAAAACATGGCAGAGACACTATCAGTACAGGATATGCTACCTAACAAATTTGAACCTAAAAGAGTATTTAGGTGGATATTTGCCATTGAAGGTATAGACGCGTTTCTTATGAAGACAGCAGCTCGTCCCTCGATGTCAATTGCTGAGCAAGAAATACCATTTATTAATGCAAAAAGATATGTAGCAGGAAGATTAACTTTCAATACAATGGACGTTACGCTTTATGACCCAATTGCACCCTCAGGAGCACAACAGGTTATGGAGTGGGTGAGAACGCATCAAGAAACTGTATCAGCACGAACTGGCTACGCTGACTTCTATAAGCGCGATTGCCAGATCAAACTACTTGATCCAGTAGGAACGGTTGTCGAGTTGTGGGATGTTAAAGGTGCTCAGATCACATCAGTTGATTATCAATCACTTACTTATGAAGATGAGTCAACTCCCTTGACTGTTGCTATGACACTTAGATATGACAACTGTGTCTTACAATTCTAAGTTTTCTAAATCTTAAAACAAAAGCCTCTCTTTGAGAGGCTTTTTTATTTTACATTAAGAATGATGAAAAATATAATTTTTAATAGAAACTGGAGAAAATGTGTCTAAAAGAAAGAATGAAATTTTTGGTGCGCAAGCGCTTAGCCAAACAGGAGTTCCAAAAAGCAACGTTATGAAAGATGATTTCGGGTGGGAAGTGCCCGTAGAGTCTGTGCCGTTACCCTCAGAAGGTAAAGTTTATGCGACAAATTCTCCCTTGTCAGGCAAAGAAATGCTTGACATAAAAGCCATGACTGCTAAAGAAGAGGATATTTTAACTTCACGTGCTTTGATTAAGAAAGGCACAGTCATAACAACGCTACTACAGTCTTGTATTTTAGACCCAGGAATAAATGTTAGTGACATGCTTACAGGAGATCGCAATGCGCTGATGGTCGCTGTCAGAATCACAGGGTACGGTGCAGATTATAGAGCTGATGTTACCTGTCCTGCGTGTGATACTAAGAGTCAACAAAATTTTGACTTAGGTGAATTGCCCATTAAAAGACTGAATATTGATCCTGTCTCACAAGGCTCAAATGAATTTTCGTTTACACTGCCCGTGACAAAGAAAGAGGTACATTTTAAGTTCTTAACAGGGCGCGATGAAGAGGAAATGAATATTATTGCAGAGAGAAAAAAGGCTGCACTTCCTGGTATGCAGGGAGAAAGCTTAGTTACATCTCGAATTGCACGTTCTGTAATTTCAATCGACGGAATAACAGACAAAAATAAAATTAATCAATTTGTTGAAAGGATGCCTGCACAAGACTCTAGAAAGTTAAGAGCATATATGGACACTAATGAACCAGGAATAGAGATGAAGGCCTGGATGGGGTGCCCACACTGTGGAGAGACTTCGGAGGTTGAGCTCCCAATGGGAGCCAACTTTTTTTGGCCTAGGGATTAGTGCTAGAGAAGCGTTTTTAGAACACTCGTTTGTCTTGCAATATTACTTAGGAATGAGTTACGCTGACTCTAGAGCGATGCCTATTAGATATCGAAACTGGTTCATTGATAGGCTTGCAAAAGAAATAGAAAACAAACGATCAGCGATGTCTGATTCTGTTGATGACACTTCTGCGAGATCCGCCAGACCCTTAGGCGTAAAGCATTTCTAAGGTAAACTCCGCACAAGTATATTTATAGTGTGAGGAAAGTGCTTTAATGGCTGACCAGTCTGAAATATATAGAAAGATTAATGCTCAACTAAGAGTGACAAATCAAACATTGCGTGATCAAGCAGTTTTGCATGAAGCAATTAATTCGCTCTTAGCAAGCGGTCTTGATGCAGTTGCAGGCTCAGGTGAGCGTGTTGATGAAATGCTCAAGAAGCAAGGTGTCACACTAGCAAATAGCTATGCCAACCTTGAAAAGAAGAGTAAGCAAGCAACGGACAGTGTGACAAGAGATGCTGTTTCTATCGATGAACTTATAAGTGACCTTGAAACTAGAGGCCAAACACAGGCTGCAAGTGCTCTAGAGAACTTAAAAGGTATGTATAAGGGTGCTAAGATAGAAACAAACAAGGCCTTAAAAACTGCCCAAGATTCACTAAACTTCATTGGTGGCGATGTTTCGAAGAAATATTACGAGATTCAAGCAGGTATCGGTGGAAATGTACTTGCAACAAATCGTCAATTCACAAATAGTATGACAACTTTTTTGATGGATGAAACTGACAGACTTTACGAATTGTATCAGTCCCAAGGCGAGGACGGTCGCAAGGCATTTCAAGCTGTCTTTCCATCATTTGAAGCGATGCTAGGCTACCTTGATGCGCATGCTGAAAAAGGTATGGTTGCTTATCAAATTATGAAAAAGGGCAACGAAGATGCGCTGTTAGCAAATCAAATGTATGCAAGGGGCTTGCACATATCTAATGAAGAAATGGCAGAACTTGAAATTCGTCAAATGTCAAGAACAGGAAAAGTCACAACAGACATGATGACTCAGATGGTTACTTTTGCAAAAGCCATCGAAAAACAGACAGGAATTGCTTCTAAAGATGTAGGTGAAGCAATGTCTGCGCTGATAAGAGACTCAGATAGATTTGCCAACTTGACTGTAAAGAATGCTGCAAGAGCTGCAATGGCAATTGGTAAGATTGGAATTAGTGTTGAAGATCTTGGTCAAATGATGAGCGGTTTTGACGGATTTGAGAGATCAATAGAGTCTGCATCAACTCTGCAGTCTGTGTTTGGTGGAGTTTTAGACCCGATTGAAATGATGTTTGCTTCAAAGAATGACCCAGCAGGTGCTTTGATGCAATTGCAACAATGGTTTAGGTCAACAGGTAGGGACATCCAGACAATGGGTGCTTATGGTAAAGACCTTATTCGGGAAATTATACCGGGCCTTGACGTTCCAACGATGGAGCGACTTTTTGCGCCAGGCGCTGGACCAGAAGAAATAGCAGATCTAGCTAAGAGTCTCGAGGGTGTTCAGCAGTTAGATGAACAAACTGCCATGAAAGCAGTCCAAACAGATCTTGAGCTTGTTGGGCTACAGAGCAATCTTACTGCTGAGGCAATTGAAAATAAGCTAGCAAAAGCACTAACGTCTCGCGCTGCTCCTGCTGCAGCAAAAGCAAAACTTCAATTTGAAGAATTTGCAAATGTCCTCCCTGTAACAGGAGTCGATAAACTTTCAACTGCCGTAACTGATCTTGCAGGTTTAACTGAAAAAGATATAACAAAAGCAGTTGGTCATCTTAACAAACTGACTGATGGGCTTGTACACATGCTGGATAAGGCAGGTAGACTTGATCCTCAAAATGCGCTCGGTCCGCTTGTGGAGACATTTGACCAGATCGGCGGAGGCATAGCGAAAAGTATTGTCAAATACATGACTGAGATGAAAGCTGAGTTGGAAGTCTTGTTTGACGCTTTAGGCGTGTCATTAGCAAATGCGTTTAATAGAGTTGCTAAGAAAAACTCACCACTCCCACCCGTTCAGCTAGCTATTCTAAAATATATGAATCAAACAGCGAAAAGTTCTGTTGAAGGTTTTAATAAAGCGTTTGAACCTAAGAACTTTACATCTTTAAAAGACTTCCAGGGCGCGATGAAGGAAGCTGTTGCAGGAAAAGAAGTTGAAGGCTCTCTAAAGAAATTTGTTGAGATGACAGACGACGAGCTTAAAAACATTGAAGAAAAAGTGAAAAGCGGTGACTTCGATATTGGGTCTATGGGATTACCCTTCCAGAGATTCGACCTATCTAAAGAACCAGGCTTTCAAGGTATTAGTGAACAGGCCAATAAACAGTTGATGGAAAGCATGTTAAGCCTTGCCGCTGAAATGGATAGTGGGCCTTTAAACAGTGTTGCAGCTATTCACGATAAGATGACAGAAATAGGTTCGCCACTCGCAAACATGATTAATGCGCTTAAAGAAGCAAATGTGCCCTTCGGGATGCTGACTGACAGCACAAAAACAATGCTTAAAGATCTAGGCAGAATTAAAGATGATGATCTTCTAAAATTCGCATACGACGGTGGCGATGAAATGTCTAAATTTAAAAAGGATTTCGGGCACATTGAAGATAAGCTTAAGTTGCTTAAAGATTCTAGTCGTGGTATGAGTTCTCTTTCAATTAATCAGCTCAATGATGTGAAGAGTTCACTTAAAGCTATGACAGGCAACTATTCTGAAGAAGCGATAAGCGCAGCCTTGAAAGATACGAGCAAACTACAAGAAATTATTAATGATGAAAAGTCTAGGCTTGCTGACATTGTTAGGCTTAAATCAGAAAATACTAATTCTGATGAACTCAAAAACATATCAGCCGGCACCGACAAAGAGGCAGCAAGTAGGTCACCGAGTGGTGCTCTCGAGAGTGTAGATAGATCAATAGGTAAGTTAACAAGAGCAATTAATAATCAAAATGCACAGCCTGCTAATGTTTATGCCACAATTGATCTTGTCTTAGGGAACGATAAACTTAGAATACTTACTGACAAACTACTTAGGACAAGATCAACTACGGGTGAGTCAATTAATCAATCAGAAGGGCGTGAAGGATGAAAGATTTACTTTTAGAAGTAGAGAAAAACCCATTTTACCAAGAGTTGTTAGCATCTGTTCCAAAAGAAAATAGAGAGCAATTTATAAAAGAAGTTGCTGAAATGGCAAAAGCAATTGATGGATTATGCAGCGATTTCGATGTGCTCATGAATTCAGAAGGCGGCCCTGATAAATTTTTAAGCGCTTTAGGTTCTGCTATAAATAGGCGCTCATTTTACGGTAATAACGGTGTAACGGAGATTCCATGGCCAGAGAAAAGTTAGGAAAGTTTTTAAGAAGTTATACTGGTAATGACAGTGCGTCTGACTCTATTTCTTTTACTGTAAACAATCGCGGAAATGGCACGCTAGATGTGGGAGATGACCTAGGAGTCGACCCAGGTACGAATAAGTCACTATTACCCAACGATAGTATGGTAGGCTCAACAGACCCAGACTCAGATTTATTTACGCCTGCTGGAGTAAAAAATACTAGTGATGAAGCACTTTTATCACAGTGGGTAGCGTGGCTGCAAGAAAATGAGAAAATGTTATTTAGAGTAGGCCCAGAAGGGCAGTTTGCTGCACCTAGCAATCGAGGCGAGTATTTAGCAATGGCTGAATTGCAGGGCGTCGATACTTCAGGAGATCAACCTACAACTTTTGTAACTAGAGCGAATCCTAGCGAGAAAATTGGTGCGACGCTTTCTCAATATTCAAATAGCGGAAAATTTGATGCAAATAATCCGGATCTCGGTGAAGGAGTCGGAGGCGCATTAAGAACCTTAATAGATAAACAAGGAATAGGTGATCAGTTATCAGATAAGACAGGTCACTATCTTTTAGCTTCAATAGAAGGGAGCGATCGTGATACAGCTGGCTCAACAACAGTTAACACAGATCCGTCTTTGCTAGGTGATCGGAATGCACCACAAGCTGCTACTAAAATAATTCAAGAAGAGAACAGGTTTAAACCAGGCCCAGGTCCTTTAAACAGCGTCTATGCAAATAAAGACTTAAATATCACAAATGACGATTGGAATACAACTGATTTTAGTACAAATCAGCGAGACTATGGTAAATATGATAAATCAGCTGAGACATTAATATTTGAAAACTTACAGCGTGTAGGTCTGTCGTTGATGGTTGAAGCAGCAGGTTATAATTACACTGCTGATCCCGGCGAAGATGGTGAAAGTTTTAGGAACAGTTTAGACCCTGAAAGATTAGGCAGTTTTCCCGAAGGGACAGCAACTGATCAAGGCGGCGTGCGACTAGATAGGTCTGTAAGGGCGGGTAGGACACCGACGTCACCAAACGTGCCGGGCAGTGCAGGAGAAATACTTGATGAAGGTACCACGCCGTATGAAAAGCAGTCATTTGGCGCCTTTTCTACACCTAACACTCCCTTTTCAGGACCGCAAGCTGATTTAATGCCTGCTCAAGCAGCAGCTGCTCTCTTGTTAATGGGCACAGCAATGGGCAAGATTGAAGATTCAATATTTAAAGCCGCTAAAGGTAGGAAGACAAATTTAGGTCACGGCCCTTACATGAAAGGTGAGAGTTCTCAAAATGCATATGCAGATCCAAAATTAAGGCTACTTAGAAATTTACTGCTTGTCCCAACACAAAGATCTTATTCAGAATGCGTGAAGTTTGGCACAAAAATAATTTTTGGCACAGGCTCACCTGGATTTGCTGATCTTAGAGATGCTGACAACTTATCAAATTCAGCAGGTTATTATTTGTCAGTTGCTAGAAGTGTTCTTCGTTCAGCAGGTACCGTTCAACAATTGTTTGGTGGATTAAGTAGTGTCAACCTTAACACTTCAAACGTCAACACGCTAATCGATACTTTCGGTCGGTCAAGAGTATTGGGTATGTTAAATACAATAGCCTTGATTGGTAATATAGGGTTTATGAGATCTGGAGGTGACTCTGATGTCTCTGAGGGTGTCAATGGCAAAGGACCGTTTCGAGTTGATCAGTTAGCAGACTCTCCTGCTTCTAGAGTTATGAAAAGTCGCTCCGGCGGCGGTTTCACGAACATGTCTTTGGCATGGCGGAACAGTTCTTTACCCGCGCTTTATATGATACCGAAAAATGTCATGCGTGCGAGTATTCGAATGGGTACAGGAGGTACAGGTACCAACCCGCTTAAAGGCATGCTAGTGTCAAGCTTGGCAAACAAAACATACATTGATATGAACATGGAGGGTTCTGCAGCAAGAATTCCAAACGATATTGTGGAGAGGATGGAAAATGCTTTAGATGCAGAATATGTGCCCTTCTATTTTCACGATTTAAGAACAAATGAAATAGTCTCTTTTCATGCGTTCCTAAGCTCACTTTCAGATGACTATGCTATAAATCACACCGAAACTTCTGGTTACGGCAGAATTGACGCTGTTCAGACGTACAAAGACACTAAACGAGCAATCGGTTTTAGCTTCCACATTGTTGCAACATCTCAGGAAGATTTTGATGAGATGTGGTTCAAGATAAATAAATTGACAACGATGGCTTATCCTCAATGGACAAAAGGTGTTACACTAGAAGATTCAGAAACCATGGCAAAATTTGTTCAGCCATTTAGTCAAATTATGGGTTCGACACCTGTCATTAGGCTTAGGATAGGCGACGTGATTAAGAGTAATTACTCTAGATTTCACATATCAAGAATATTTGGTATTGGTGAAGCTGACACAAACGTTTCGCCTTTAGTCGGAGGGCCGAGCGGCGCCGCTGCTCAAATAGCAGGAGGTGTGACACAAGCTTATGAAGATTTGTGGCTTGACAAAGTTTTTGCAATCGCATTTGGATCACCCTTGGCATTCTTAGGAGGTTTCACGGGCGATCGAGCAGTTAGATCAGTTGCTTCACAGTTTTTAATTAATGGTTTTGCTAATCCGCTTACATTGCTTTTTACAAGAGTCCTTAGAGATCCTGATAGTGTTCAGAATACTGCAGAAATGGGAATTAATTTAGCTAGTGTCGGTGAGGGTGCTCTCGGTTTATTAGAGAGAGGAATGGCTGATGCCTCTATGTTTGGTTACCACTTTGGCTTATTTGTATTTCTTAAAGCAACAACACATAAGCCTTACACATTTGAGAATGGTGAGCAGCATATGTTTTCTAGACCTATTAGAGGTTTTGTTGTAGGGCGTAAAAAACAAGATGTGCATATGGCAGTAGGCTCAGCAGGAGAAAGGTTGTCAAATGATAAAGGAAATTACCCTAAATCAGGCACAAAAACAGTCTACACAGTTGCAATTGTCGATTTTGCTGTGCCTGCCAGTTTATTTGGTAGAATAGTTGAAGTGACACATAGTGATGTCATTTCAGATCCAAATGGAATTTACAATACGTTTGTGCTTCCATTTTTAGATCCGCTGGGTGCTCTTAAGAATGTTGCACAGGGTCTAATTAATGAAGTTTCTATTGCTGCTGGTGTTCCAATCGATCAAGTTCAAGTTTTTGCAACAGACGAAGCAAAATTTATTTCTGACGATAACGCAATTATTAAGTCGTTTAATGCTACTAGGGGCCGAGGTTTGGCAGGCGTTATGTCAAGTTTACGATTTAATTGGATTGATGAAGATAACTCTACGTGGGAAATTGATTGGAACTCTAGAGCGCCTAAAGTGTGTAAAGTTGAAGTGCAGTTCACTCCAATTCACGACATACCACCCGGCCTCGGGCACGACGGATTCAACCGTGGGCCTATTTACAATGTTGGGCGTGTCATGCGTTATGTTGGTGGAGATCCTTATGATGACGATGGCGCAGCGTCTAAATTCTCTTACGACAATGCCAATAGAGCTACTTTTAGAAAAGTTGGTAATCAAGCTGATGAAGATAAATAATTTTAGCGAGGAATTATAAGCATGGGTGCAGGTAGATATACATTCGTTCCAAAACTTTTTAATTTTAAATCTTACGCAACATCTGAATTGTCTTCTAGAATATATTTTGCGTGTGAAAATAATGTTATTGCAACTGCTACACACATTGTCAAGCAAGGCGAGCGTCTTGACACTATTGCCGGAAGAATTTATGGATCAGGAAATATGTGGTGGGTAATAGCCGCAGCATCAGGCATCGGTTGGGGAACACAAGTTCCTCCAGGTACACTGTTAAGAATTCCAACAGATTTGTCAATGATCTTGGTACTCTCTAGACAATGAGTACTCAACTTACAAAAGCAATGGAAGACTTGCTCAGATTTTTTGCGTTTCAAGGTAGGATTGCATCTGAAGAGGGTAAATTTAGTGAATTGTCACCTGCACCAATTACTCCGAGTGGTGGCCTTTTTGCATTAGTGGGAGGCCTTTTTGGGGGTGGATCTGATTCTGGCGAGACTGAAGAAGACAATCCAGCACAAACAGGCAAGATCAGAGATCTGGTTATCGACATGACTGAAGGCGGCAGATTTATATCTGATTTTGCAGTTGATCCTGAGCTTATTGATGCAAATGACACTTCTAATTTTGTTAGAATATGTTATGAAGAGTTAGCTAATTTTAATGCTGCTAAAACACCCCTGATGATGGACGACACAGGCACAGTTGTGTCTGCAAAAAGCGTCGTAGCGCCTGTTATTAAACGAACTGCCGAAGGTGAATCAACAGCGCAGACATTTGAGTCTGAGGGTGGTGAACCCCCTATTGAGACCGGGAACGGTTACTCGCAATTAATAGATCCAGTAATTAACGTTGTCCCAGGACTACCCGATCGTTATACAGCACCTTCTTTAGGCGCCATTGTTATGGATAAGATTAATTGTTCTCTAGCAAAGAGGAACACAGACGCTGTTGCACTTTTTTGTGCAGGCATCCCTACAATTGAGATGTCAAGGTGTGCACCTTACATTGACATGAGATTTATATTGGGAGAACCTGCTGTATCACCTGATAATGGCTCTATAAACACTATGTCTTTGCTTAGATTTTTAGGTGTATATCAAGTTAATCAGAAAAAAGATAGTATTAACTACGGTATAGCGAGCGCAATGCCTACTGATATGTCTGACCCTAATGCAGGAGTTGCACCATTACCTCAATTAGGCGGCGGTGCAGACACAGACACGGACGCCAACTTAAACACTTCAAACGCTGGTATGGAGTTATTTACATCTCCTCAAACTCTGGTTAACCCAAATATAAATTCTAGCTTTGCAGCACAGGGAGAAGCAGCCCTTGATGCGAGGCGAGGTGCAAATATGCCAGCTGTTCTTGACGTATTTCAGCCTCTTATGACACTAAAAGAAATTAGAATTAATGAGGTTTTTCCACGAGGTAAACCTGCGGGTAAGTCTGTAACTCAAGGGACAATAACAATAATGTTGCATGATAGATCTAGAATGGTTGATATTTCTCCTTTGCTAGATATTAGTCAGTTCTCTGAAACGAAAATATTTTTAGAAATGGGTTGGTCTCACCCGCAAGGTAATATCATAACAGACGCACCTAACCCATATGCAACTTTCTTAAATTCGCTAAGAACTAGACGAATCTACAACTTACTATCTGGAGAATACAATCTTCAACCAGACGGTCAAGTTGAAATTACATTAGACATTATGGACGCAGGATCAACAGCGGCAGGTGCCATTCCCATTGCAACAGGCCGTTATGTTTCTTTAAGTCTTGTAAAAAGTGTAATAAACTCTGCTGTATCAACAGCACTCCTAAAACTACAAAACGCTCCGCAGATTCAAAGCCCATTCCCTAAAGAGGTTGCTGAAACCGGAGGAATAAAGTCAGCTGACCAAATGGTGCCCAGGCAAGTCTTAATTGATTGCCTGAGTGTTTTAAAAACTCAGTCTGTTGATGTTCAAGGTGCTGTCGATACTATAGTTGAAACGATTACAACGCTAATTGGTGAAGACGGAAACACTGGTGAAGCCACAACGTCCGAAATTGCCTCTCAGGCAACAGTCTTAGGAGAGAAGATAGAAGGTCTTGATCCTATGGCGGCCACACCAGATCCTTTTTTATGCGATATTATTAATGTCGGTCTAGCGTCCTATCCTAAATGGCGTACATTGACACCTATCTTTAATCCAGAAGATGTTATTGAAATATCTGACGTAAAAGAAGAAGGCGTTCCAGGTGCACCTTTTGTTTCCTTAGGAAAAGTTGCAATGTCAATGATAGGTGCACCGATAGCTGCCTCACAAAGATTTGATGAAGTACAGCTTATTTTTTACCCGTTTAACGCGCGCGCTGGCGCTTTGTGGACAACCAATGTTGCATCGTTCCCAATCTCAGTATTGGATATTAAAGAATCACTCAAAGGATTAGTACAGGGCGGCGGCACGCCTAGAGTCTCTTCTGTATTTAATATTTTAAAGAGTTACGTCGATTCTGAAATTTCACCTGCGTACGGATTTAGTGATCTATATCAGACAGACAAAGAAGCTGAAGGTGAAAGTTTTGTAATTAGTAGTAAAATATCTTCTAGATTACAAGAATTAAAATGCCCATTTAGTAAATTTGCTGTACCTTCTCTTTGCATGAGAATAGAAGCAGTGCCTGTACTAGAGCCTTCACCTTCTAATCCAAGCATAAGAAATCCCAGAGTCAATAAGCAAATTTGTAGAATACACATATTCGACGGTGCAACGACACCATACGCCGGTTCTCAATATGTGTTGTCCTTAATGTCTAAAGATTTTCCAGAAAATATTTTAAGCTCAGGTTTGACAAAATTATTTGTGGACAGCGAAGCTTTTAAAGACTTGTCACAAAATCAAGATACAGGATCTTTAACAAGTTTGTTAAATACTTTGTCTGATGAGACTATGCTCAGTAAGCTTGAGTCTGCAGACGGCATCACAGACGAAGATGTGTATAGAGTGATTACGTCATTTGATAATATTAAAAAAAATATTATGAAGTATGTTCCTTCAATAATTGTAGGCACTGCTTTTTCTCCTATTGATAGTGTCACAATGAGAGGGGAATTACCTGCAAAAGGGCAAGAGGTACGGCTTGAGCAAGTTCGACAAGAAAAGGAAAAGAATCCTCAAGCACCGTCCAGCGGGCCAATGATAGGCGAACTCCAAATGATACACGCAGCTGTTGACATACAATCTTTAGGCTGTCCATTATTTACAGTAGGTCAACAGTATTTTATTGATATGGGCACTGGAACGATGGCAGACAATCTATATCAACTGGTTCGACTAACACACGTAATAGGTGAAGATGGATTTAAGTCAAACTTAACATTTAGACAATCTTCAAACTACACGGCTGAGTCAACCAGAAGTATTCTTAAGAGTATGATGAAATCTCTTAAGGCGGCTAAGGCAGAAGGTTGAACATTGCAATAAATTAGCGTATGTTTTTACATGACTGTTTATATTAGCAAAGATATTTTAGGAACTAATGCGCATCTTGGCTGGGACGGCACAAGTTTTATTAGGCAAAATACTTTAGACGTCAATGATTTTGTGTATGATAATGATTTAGCAGTCAGATCTTTAAGACCTCTTTGTGATTTAAAGTCAATGCACGTGTCTTTTCCTAGCACAACACAACAAAGAATTTGGAGTCAAATCCCGGGCGTCAAACTTAACGAAGTTAAGTGGGCATCATGCCTCACAGCAAAAAACTTTAAACAGTCTGTGCAAGAAGCCTTAGAGCAGCTCTGGTTGCTTTTTAAGGACATGGAAGGTACATATTATGTGAATGACTTTTATGTGATCAGAAAGCTGCTTTTAACACTATCTGCAGCTAAGATTGATACGTCTTTATATTACGCAATCATGCGTAATGAAAATGTCAATAAAAACAGCTTGTCTAGCTTTTGTCCAGATGACACAGGTTACTGCAAAATACCCGTGTACAATCAAGTCAAGACTGTAACAGGTAGGCTCACAGTTGATAGCGGTCCTAATATTTTAACACTTAAAAAGGTTCACAGGAGAATTTTACAGTCACGCTATGATAAAGGGCGCGTCATACAAATTGACTTTGTATCGCTTGAACCCAGGGTGTTACTAACCTTTTTAGAAAAAGATGCGCAAAGTGATGTTTATGCGCAGATTGCAAAAGAAGTTTTTAAAGAAAAGATAGATAGAGAAACAGCAAAAGTCTTGACTTTGGGAGTTGTCTATGGTTTATCTTCTAACAATCTAGCAGAAAAGCTTTCAATTCATCACTCAGTAGCAAAGAGGTTAAATAAAAAAATAAGAGACTACTTTAAGCTAAATGATTTAACGCGTCTTTTAATTAATACAGCTGAATGTGGGAAAATTAAGAACACCTATGGTAGAGAAATAAATGTATCTGGTGACGCCGGTTATGTTCTTGTCAACAGATTTGTACAATCTTCTGCAGCTGATGCAGCGCTACTATCTTTTGCTCACCTTGTCAATCATTTAAGTAGGATATCAGATAAGATCTTACCACTCTTTTTAATTCATGATGCCATTATTCTGGATGTCCCAGAAGAACATTTTGAATTAATCAGTGAACTGTGCAAACCGGGCCTAGACGTTCCTGTTCTTAATAAACGTTTTCCTGTACAAATCGATATCATAAGTCAAAATAAATAGCGGAGAAATAAAATGGCAAACTTATCATCAAGTAGAGCAGTAACTTTCTTAGATGTAGAAACAACTCATCTAGATCCAAAAAGAAGCGCAATACTTTCAATATCAATTATAACAGACTATGCAGACGGAAAACAAGATAGCTGGTCTACAAAAATAAAACCAAGGGCAGTTGAGCTTGAGTTTGCTGATCCGGAAGCACTAAAAGTATGTAAATACAATAAAGAAGAGTGGGAAGATGCACCGGCGTTCGAAGAAGTAGCAGAAGATATAATTTTTAGACTAAGGTGGGGACCACTTGTAGCCCATAATATTGGATTTGATCTCTCTCACATTAGGTCTTGTTTAAAGAGGTACGGATACACCGAAGTAAACAATGTCAGTGAGCTTGATCAAAAAGAAAATGTGTTTAAAATAGGATATCCAGCAATTGATACATGTGCACTTGCATTTATATTTCTACCAACCGAGCGTCAAAATCTAAATGCATTAAGAGAGTACTTTGATATTGATACAGCTAGAGCACATTCTTCAGACACCGACACAGAAGACTGTAGGCATATTTTTTATTCAATTGTAAATGATGCAATCGGTAAGATGAATAACACATAGTGTTTAATGACAAAAATTTGCATATTTAATCTGTGAAGACAAACTTATGAAAAAGTCAGATTTTAAGAAAAAATATGTTTCTATAAAACAGGGTAGATCTGTAGGTCAGGGCACACGATCTGGTCGAGCAATTGGTATTCCAGTCGGAGGCGCTATCGGCGGCGGCGACGATTACAAGCAAAAAATTGGCAGAAACAAAATTCCGTGGACTAGAACAGGTTTTAAGGGTTCACCGTCACAGTCTGCAGATTCAGGTTTCTCGTCTTACCTTGCAAGAGTCAATAGAGGATATGAAGATGAAGCAGGAGACTTTACCATGTTTCCCGATCAAGAAGATGCGTCAGAAGAAATAGATGATGACAACACAGCCCTAATTAGTGATAAATTACCTAAATATACAGGTGGGAAGTCGCCTGTAAGTGAGGATACAACAATGTCAAATTTAAGAAGCTTTGTAAGTGAAACAGTAAAAGAAGAAATATTTACCACACAATCAGAAGAACAAGAAGATAAAAGTGAACTCAACGGTGTAGTTGATATTAAAGCTGACGACGGCAATATTGTTACACAACCAAGAGAAGCGCTGCAAGAACTTAGAGACTATATTCGAGAATGTTTGTCCGAAAAAATTTCGGAGTCAAAAAAAGCAATTTTAAAAAGTGATGATGACGACGGTAAGTCAAAGAAAAAGAAGAAAAAGACTAAGGAAGCAAGTACAGTTGCAAACATATCGGGTTATACTGCACCGATGAGTGCACCTGCAAATGCTAAAAATTTCTATTCAAACATGGAAAAAGCTTATCATGGTAAAATAATAGGCGACATTCCTAAGCCAACACCCTGATAAAAAATTTGAACACAACCTTATTTCTTGATATACTATTTTAGTGGTTTTCATACCACACATAACTAGTCAAAAAATTAAGAATTTAAGGAGTTAATAAAATGGCAGTTGATTTTGAAGCGATCAGGCGAAAGCTTGACCAACTAAACGGTAACAAGGGGCGTGCATCAAAGACATGGCGTCCGCAGGAAGGTGAAGAGTACTCTGTTCGATTGCTTTCTTTTCCTAACAATGATGGCCAACCCTTTAAGGAGATGTGGTTTTATTATAACATCGGTAACAATCGCGGTTTGCTTGCACCTCATCAATTTGGAAAGCCTGACCCCTTCCAAGAGTTAATTACAAAGCTTCGTGACGAAGGAACAAAAGAATCTTACGAGCTTTGCAAGAAGCTTTATCCTAAAATGCGAACATATGCTCCTGTAATTGTACGAGGTGCAGAAGATCAAGGCGTCCAGATTTGGGGCTTTGGAAAGATGGTGTATCAATCACTTTTAAACATTATGCTTGACGAAGATTATGGTGATATTACTGATCCTGCGTCTGGTCGTGATGTTAAGGTAATTTGTACAAAGCAGCCTGGTCGAAAATGGGCCAATACAGAAGTACGACCTCGCGGTAAAGAATCTGAACTATCTAGTAATTCTTCAACAGCACAAGAGTGGATGCAAAATATTCCTGATGTTGCTGATATGTTTGAGCTTAAATCATATGATGAGCTTTCAAAGATTATTAACGATTGGTTAAATGATGACACAGATGTTTCAGACGGAACAGAGCGATCGGGTGGGTCTGATAATGACGCAACTGATGATAGCACTGAGTCTGGGTCTAGTTCTTATAAGAGCTTAGACGATGCATTTGCAGATTTGATGGAATAGTAGAGGAATACTTTAATTAAGGGAGTCACGTGTGTGACTCCCTTTTTATATTCACATGAACAAGTGAAAATTATTGTTTAAAATACTTTAGCAATAGGATGACTGCATGGCAAAACAAGATACAAAAGATTTTACCTCCGACTTAATACAAGCACTTAATAAAGAAAGCGGTATGCGAGTTGCATATAATTTATCGGTGGATGAGTCACCAACACACGTTAAACGGTGGATATCTACAGGTTCAAAGCTTTTAGATTATATCTGTTCGAATAGGCAAGGCGGCGGCTTACCAGAAGGTCGAATTGTAGAAATTTTTGGCCCTCCATCTATTGGAAAGTCTCACATAGCGACACAGATTGCACGAACTACTCAACAAATGGGCGGGATAGTAGTATACATAGATACAGAAAACGCAACCTCTGTTGAAAACTTAGGGATGTTGGGGGTTGATGTGTCAACAAGGTTTGTGTACGTTGACACACACTGCACAGAAGAAGTACTTTCCATTGCAGAATCTACTATAATGAAAGCTAAGGCGATGGATAAGGACATTCCTGTTACAATTGTGTGGGATTCTGTTGCTGCATCATCGCCTAAGGCTGAGTTGCTTGGCGATTACGACAAAGATTCTATTGGGCTCCAAGCTCGTGCAATCTCAAAGGGGATGCGCAAGATAACAGGCGTAATTGCAAATCAAAATGTTTTATTTGTAATTTTAAACCAGATTAGGACGAAGATTGGCGTTATGTATGGTGATCCAGACACCACACCTGGAGGCAAAGCTATTCCGTTTCATGCGTCTACACGGATTAAACTAGGTGCGGGTCAACAAATTAAAGACGGTGATGATGTTATCGGTATTCATGTCTGGGCAAAGACCATTAAAAATAAGGTTGCGCCACCGTTTAGAAAGATTGATTTTGAGATTCATTTTGGCGTAGGCATCAGAGAGCATGAACAGGTTTTTGATATACTGAGAAAGCATGGTGCTGAAGTAATAGATGGTAAAGAAGTATGTGTATCAGGAACAGGCGCGTGGAAATGTTTAACTGTTACAGATGCTGAAACCGGAGAAATATTAGTTGAGAAAAAGTTTCATAAACCTAAATTTGGCGAGATCATGAGAGATCCAGAATATTCTGAGTATATTGATAATTTACTTGAGAAAGTAATGGTTAAAAAAATGTCTTCTGATGAGTTTGATATTGACACAGAGTCTTATGAAGAGATGAGATCGCTAGCTGAAGATCTAGGTGAATCTATCAGCTTAGGATAACAATGGTTCTTCTAGTCGACGGCATGAACCTCTTCATTAGAGGGTTCGTAGCAAATCCATCTATGAGTGAAAATGGCTTCCACGTCGGAGGTGTTGTAGGATTTTTAAATTCTCTAAGAAACTGTATAGAAAAATTTAAGCCTACTGAAGTTTTTGTAGTGTGGGAAGGTGGAGGTTCTTCTCGTCGACGTGCTATTTATTCGGACTATAAAAAGAAAAGTAGGCCTCAAAAATTAAATCGATTTTATGGTGAAGATCTTCCTGACACCGCTGAAAATAGAAATCAACAGATCTCGATGATTGTGGAACTTTTAAGAAATACACCTACGTGCCAGATCTACGTGCCAGACTGCGAGGCAGATGATGTAATCGGTTATCTGAGTAGATACAAGTTTTCCGACCAGAAAAAATTAATAATTTCTTCAGATAAAGATTTTTATCAATTATTAGATGCAAAGACAATACTTTACTCTCCTACATTGAAAGATTTTGTAACTAAGAAAGATGTTCTCAATAAGTTCGGTATAAGCTCTCACAACTTTTGCTTAGCAAAAAGCTTGTGTGGAGATCCATCAGACAACATAAAGGGGATTAAGGGTGCTGGATTTAAAACCATTGCAAAAAGATTTCCATCAATGTCTTCTGAAGATACTGTTTTGATTGAAGATATCTTGAAAGAATCAAAGGAAAAAGCACAGCAAAAACGCTCACCTAAGATATATGCTGAAATTTGTGAAAACATTGATACTGTGAAAACAAATTGGAAACTAATATATCTAGATACGTCATGTTTGTCTTCTAGTCAAATTGACCAAATTCATCATATTATTAATACTTTTAGCCCACGACCTCATAAGATTGACATGCTTAGAAAACTAATACAACAAGGCATTCAAAACATTGATGTCAATAGATTATTTCTCTCTTTTTCTTGTGTGAAAAAATAAATGAATACAGACCATGGTAACACAGCTTATTTTAAACAGTATGGTAAGGGTTTCCAAGAAAAAATATTTCAATCTTTGATTAACGACAAAACATGGTCTATTCAAATGATTGAGGTAATGACACCTGATTATTTTGAATTAAAATATCTTCAGTTCTTGTCGGCAAAATATTTCAAGTATTTTAAAAAATATAAAGACTTTCCTACATTAAACCTTTTAGTCTCTATTGCAAGAGATGATTTGATTGAAGGCACAGATGTATTGTTGAGAGAGCAAGTCGTAGAATTCTTACAAAGAGTTAAATCCAACCCGAACCCAGGAGATTTAAAGTACGTAAAAGAAAAAGCTCTTGATTTCTGCAAAAAGCAAGCCATGAAAGATGCGCTAGAGAAAGCAGTTGAATTAGTATCAAATGATAACTTTGATCCAGTTATTGAACTTATGAAAAACGCTATTTCAGTAGGCTTGCCTCATTCAGTCGGACACGATTTTTTTGAAGATATTGAAGCTCGATTCGTTAACATTCAAAGAAGTGCATGCCCAACTGGCTTGGGCCCCATTGATCAAAAAGATATTTTAAATGGCGGCCTTGGGCGAGGAGAAATGGGTGTAGTCACTGCAAACACTGGCGTGGGAAAATCTCACTTTCTTGTTCATGTAGGGTCTGAGGCACTTAGACGAGGTAAGAATGTCTTGCATTATACATTCGAGTTAACTGAAACTGCTGTAGGTATAAGGTATGATTCTAATCTTTGTAATATCCCTAGCAGTGATGTTAGAGAAAGAAAAGAAGAAGTATTAAATTTTTACAATAATGAAGACAGTCTCGGCCGGCTAATAATTAAAGAATACCCAACTGGAACAGCTACAATTAATACTATTAGAAATCATTTAGAAAAACTTGAATTAAAATCATTTATACCGAGCTTGATAGTTATTGATTATGCGGATATTATGAGATCGACTCATCGATATGACACGATGCGTCATGAATTAAAATTTATTTATGAAGAAATTAGAAATCTAGCGATGGATATGAACATTCCTATTTGGACAGCATCTCAAGCAAATAGAGACTCAGCTAATTCTGATATCGTGGGTTTGGAAAATATGTCTGAAGCGTACGGCAAAGCAATGGTTGCAGATGTAGTACTATCTCTTTCTAGGAAAGCTGTTGAAAAATCTTCTGGGCAGGGCAGATTGTTTATTGCTAAAAACAGAGCGGGAAGAGACGGTATACTTTACCCGATAAAGATTGACACATCAATGTCAAAAATTGAAGTCGTTGATGGCTCAGATGAGTTAACCTTAAATGAGGCGCTAGCATCAGATGCTAAAGATATGAAAACTTTGTTAAAGAACAAGTGGCAAGAAGTTAACAGTTGAATAACTTTAGTGTAAAAATTATAATCAAAAGGATCAAGCAATAATGGCAGAATTTGAAAAAGTCATAGAACACAGTCAGAAATTTTTTAATGATGATGATTTAGCTGCAAATGTTTTCGCGACAAAGTATGCACTTTGTGATAAAGATGGCAACTACTATGAAACTTCACCTGACGATATGCATCGCAGGCTCAGCAAAGAGTTTTATCGAGTTGAATCGAAATATCCGAATCCTATGACTGAAAATGAGATTTATGAGTTGCTACAGGGTTTCAAATATATTGTACCCCAGGGTTCACCTATGTCTGGCATTGGTAACCCGTATCAGATTCAATCAATCTCTAACTGCTTCGTTATTGAATCGCCTCACGATTCTTACGGCGGAATATGTAAAACAGATCAAGAATTAGTTCAAATAGCAAAACGAAGAGGCGGAGTCGGTTTTGATATTTCTACAATCAGGCCGAAAGGATTATCAACAGGAAATTGTGCGAGGACAACAGATGGCATCGAAGTATTCATGGATAGATTTTCAAATTCTTGTAGAGAAGTGGCTCAGGGTGGACGTCGTGGAGCCCTTATGCTTACTATCTCTGTTCATCATCCCCAGATTAGAGACTTTATAAAAATTAAACGCGATCTTACAAGAGTAACAGGCGCAAATATTTCAATCAGGCTGTCAGACGAGTTCCTACAAGCTGTAGATAAGAAGAAAAATTTTGAATTGCGTTTTCCAGTTGATGCTAGTGAGCCAATTATTTCAGAGAATGTCAGTGCTCTAGAACTCTGGGATGAGATAATAGAATCTGCACATGCTTGTGCAGAACCCGGTTTGCTCTTTTGGGACACAGCGAAAAACTTGACGCCCTCCGATGTATATACAGAAGAGGGTTTTGGTTCGACGTCAACTAATCCATGCGGTGAAATTATATTGTCACCCGGTGACTCTTGCCGACTTATGGTCATAAATCTAGTTTCTTTTGTCAAAAATCCGTTTAGAAAAGAAGCTGAATTTGATTTTGATAAATTTAACGTGATTGTCCAAAAAGCACAGCGACTCATGGATGATTTGGTTGACTTAGAAATAGAACAAGTTAAAAAGATTTTAACTAAAATTGAAAGTGATCCAGAACCAGAAGCTGTTAAACAGATAGAAAAAAGCTTGTGGGAAAATATTGAGAAGCAAGCGCTGAGGGGTCGTAGAACTGGATTGGGAGTTACTGCAGTGGGTGATACGCTAGCAGCTTTAGGTGTAACATACGGATCTGACGAGTCTATAGAGCTTGTAGAGAGTTTTTACAAAAATTTAGCGGTTAGTGCATACAAGTCCTCCTGTATCTTGGCCAAAGAGCGAGGAGCTTTTCCTGTACATGATCATAGCAGGGAAGAAGGTCATAGTTTCTTAGAGAGAATATGGGAAGAAGATCCTGAAATTAGAACATTATCAGCGTCAACGGGCCGTAGAAACATAGCAATTACAACGACTGCACCAGCAGGATCAGTCTCCGTACTAACACAAACTACATCTGGTATTGAACCTGCCTATCTTCTCTCTTACACTCGTAGAAAAAAACTCACAGAAAATGATGCAGATGGTAGAGTTGATTTTGTTGATGATTCAGGTGACAAATGGCAAGAGTATAACGTTTATCACCACGGCTTTAAGAAATGGATGGATATTTCTGGTCAAGAAGCTGTCGAAGATTCTCCCTACTTTAAAGCGACTTCAAATGATATTGACTGGGTCCAAAAAGTAAAAATGCAAGCAGCAGCTCAGAGATGGGTTTGCCATGCAATTTCAAACACAACAAATGTTCCAGCAGACACTGATGTGGAAACAATTAAAAAGATATATATGGAAGGTTGGAGAACGGGTTGCAAGGGTGTAACTGTGTATAGAGATGGCTCCCGAACAGGTGTCCTTGTGTCAGAGACATCTAAGAATAACAATAGCTTTACAACTCATGACGCGCCAGAGCGCCCCGAAGAGCTTAAGTGTCACATTCACCATGCAACAATCAAGGGTCAAGACTGGACTGTAATGGTAGGATTAATGAATGGTAGGCCGTATGAGGTCATGGGTGGCCTACAAAAGTACATAGAGATACCACGCAAATATAAGCAGGGTATGATTATCAAGCACGCTTATAAGTCTAAAAATTCAAGATATGATCTACAAATTGGCAAAAATGGCGACGGCTTTTTAATAAAGGATATTCAATCTGTATTTGACAACCCTAACCATGCAGGGTACACAAGAACAATCTCGCTTGCTCTTCGGCACGGTGCACCAATTCAATATGTTGTTGAGCAGCTTTTAAAAGACAGAGAAATGGATATGTTCTCTTTTTCTAAAGTAATCGCAAGAGTTCTCAAGTCTTATATTGAAGACGGCACTGTACCGGGAAAAACAACATGCGATCAGTGCGGTGCAGAAGACTCACTAAGATATCAAGAGGGTTGTGTAAGCTGCACTGCTTGTGGTTATGCTAAGTGTGGATAACATGCATATTATAAAAAATAGGATAAATTATGAAGTGGACTACCCACATATCACCTTTAATAAAAGAAGTTGAGTTAAGAAAAAACCCAGTAATTATAAGGGTTAATAAATTTGATGAAGAATCAGCAAAAAAATTTAGTCAAGAAGTAGCGCAAGCTCACAATACAGGACAAAAAATCATACCTGTAGTAATTGACTCGTATGGTGGACAAGTCTATTCTTTAATGTCAATGATAAGTGCAATAAAAAATGCAGAGTTACCTATTGCGACAATTGTTGAAGGCAAGGCAATGTCGTGCGGTGCAATTCTATTTTCTTTTGGAGAGCAAGGTTACCGATTCATGGATCCAGATGCTACTGTCATGATTCACGATGTGTCATCAATGGACATGGGAAAAGTGGAAGAGCTCAAAGCCGGTGCAGCCGAAGCTGACAGATTAAATAATATTGTGTATACCATGATGGCACAAAACTGTGGAAAGAAAGACGATTACTTTATGAAAATCGTTGATAAGAAGAAACATGCAGACTGGTTTTTAGATGCAAATGAAACAAAAAAGCACGGTCTTGCAAACCATTTAAGAATTCCTAAAATAAATATTCAGGTATCTGTTAATATAGACTTTGAATAGAACGGTAGATTACAATGGCAGTTGACAAGGTATTTTATAATCAGTCATCAGCATCAAATCTAGGTTGGGATCCTACCTGGTTTGGTGAAAAATATTTTGATGATGATCTTGTAAAAGCAATTAGAAAATGGCAGAAAAGCCACGGTATAGTTGCAGATGGTTTATGTGGGCCAGGAACATATCGAAGAATATGGACAGAGCGACAAGCGGATATTGATGACTACAAACCCTTTGGTGGGCAGTCAAAAGAGGCAAATTATATCGTTCACAATGGAAACTTCATTCCAATCAACTGGCCAAAAGTTGTGTTGTGGTCTGAAGAGGGCGGATTAAAAGCGAACAAGGGTACATACTACGACTACTCAGGAAAAGAGGATAGGAAACCAACCTTCTTTGTGAATCACTGGGACGTTTGTCTTTCGTCTG